>Ga0209025_1000531_pt1 | contig 72578 bp, 64 predicted proteins | sample AraplaMF_Col_mLB_FD_184256 | JGI IMG/M metagenome (GOLD analysis project Ga0209025, IMG submission 184256) | Arabidopsis root microbial communities from the University of North Carolina, USA - plate scrape MF_Col_mLB (SPAdes) (version 2) | ecosystem: Host-associated > Plants > Roots > Endosphere... | reverse complement strand
GGCCAAGGTCGACCAGTTCGGCGTGCAGGACGAGAAGGTCTACATCGAGATCTCGCAGAAGCGCCTGGCGCAGCTGGGGCTCGACTTCAACGCGGTGCTCGCGCAGCTCGGCTCGCAGAACGCGGTGGAGAGCGCCGGCACGATCCAGTCGCCGCTCGACGTGGTGCAGGTGCGCGTGGGCGGCCAGTTCACCAGTGTCGACCAGCTGCGCGAGATGCCGATCCGCGGCACCTCGGGCAACCAGCTCAAGCTCGGCGACATTGCCGAGATCCGCCGCGGCTATGTCGATCCGCCGGCCGTCAAGGTGCACCACCAGGGCAAGGAAGTGATCGGGCTCGGGGTTTCCATGACCAAGGGCGGCGACATCATTGCGCTGGGCAAGGCGCTGAAGGCCGCGACGGCCCAGATCGACCAGCGCCTGCCGCTCGGCGTGAAGCTGGCGCAGGTGCAGGACCAGCCGGTGTCGGTGTCGAGCTCGGTCAACGAATTCGTGGGCGTGCTGATCGAGGCCGTGGCCATCGTGCTGGCCGTAAGCATCATCTCGCTGGGTCTGCACAAGGGCGGGCGCTTCGGCTGGTACATCGACATGCGCCCGGGGCTGGTGGTGGCGATCACCATTCCGCTGGTGCTGGCCGTGACCTTCCTCGCGATGAACTACTTCGGCATCGGGCTGCACAAGATATCGCTGGGGTCGCTGATCATCGCGCTCGGCCTGCTGGTGGACGACGCGATCATCGCGGTCGAGATGATGGTGCGGAAGATGGAAGAGGGCTACGACAAGGTCCGCGCCGCCACCTTCGCCTACGACGTGACGGCCAAGCCGATGCTGACGGGCACGCTGATCACCGCCGCGGGCTTCCTGCCCATCGGCATCGCCAAGTCGGTGACGGGCGAGTACACCTTCGCGATCTTCGCGGTGACGGTGATCGCGCTGGTGCTGTCGTGGATCGTCTCGGTGTACTTCGTGCCGTACCTCGGCACGCTGCTGCTCAAGGTCAAGCCGCACGATCCCGATGCGCCGCCGCACGAGCTGTTCGACACGCCGTTCTACAACACCTTCCGCCGCGCGGTGAACTGGTGCGTGCAGCACCGCTGGCTGACCATCGGCGCCACGGTGCTGATCTTCGCGCTCGGCATCTTCGGCATGGGCAAGGTGCAGCAGCAGTTCTTCCCCGATTCGAGCCGGCCGGAAATCATGGTCGACATCTGGTTCCCCGAGGGCACCTCGTTCGCGGCCAACGAAGCCGTGGCCAAGCGCGTCGAGCAGCGCATCATGAAGGAAGAGGGCGTGAAGACGGTCAGCACCTGGGTCGGCTCGGGCGTGCCGCGCTTCTACCTGCCGCTGGACCAGGTGTTCCCGCAGACCAACGTGTCGCAGCTGATCGTGCTGGCCAAGGACCTGAAGGTGCGCGAGAGGCTGCGCCTGCGGCTGCCCGCGCTGCTGGCCGAGGAATTCCCGGAGGTGCGCGGCCGCGTCAAGCTGCTGCCCAACGGGCCGCCGGTGCCTTACCCGGTGCAGTTCCGCGTGATCGGCACCGAGCCCGCGCAGCTGCGCGCGCACGCCGACGAGGTGAAGGCCGTGCTGCGCGAGAACGCCAACATGCGCGGCGTGAACGACAACTGGAACGAGTCGGTGAAGGTGATCCGCCTCGAGATCGACCAGGCCAAGGCGCGCGCGCTCGGCGTCACGAGCCAGGCCATCGCGCAGGCATCGCGCACCATGTTCAGCGGCACCACGGTGGGCCAGTACCGCGAGAACGACCTGCTGATCGACATCGTGCTGCGCCAGTCGCCCGACGAGCGCGAAGCCATCTCGGACATCGCCAACGCCTACATCCCGACGACCTCGGGCCGCTCGATTCCGCTGACCCAGATCGCCCGGCCGGTCTTCACCTGGGAGCCCGGCGTGATGTGGCGCGAGAACCGCGACTACGCCATCACCGTGCAGGGCGACGTGGTCGAGGGCCTGCAGGGCGCGACCGTGACCGCGGAGCTGCTGCCCCGGCTGCGCCAGCTTGAAGCCGGCTGGCATGCGGCCGGGCAGGGCGGCTACCGCATCGAGGTGGCGGGCGCGGTCGAGGAAAGCAGCAAGGGCTCGGCCTCGATCGTCGCGGGCGTGCCGATCATGCTGTTCCTGGTGTTCACGCTGCTGATGCTGCAGTTGCACAGCTTCAGCCGTTCGCTGCTGGTGTTCATCACCGGGCCGATGGGCATCGCCGGCGTCGCCGGCGCGCTGCTGGTGCTGAACCGGCCCTTCGGCTTCGTCGCGCTCCTGGGCGTGATCGCGCTGATGGGCATGATCCAGCGCAACGCGGTGATCCTGATCGACCAGATCGAGAGCGACCGGGAGGCCGGCGTGCCGGCCTGGGACGCGATCGTCGAGTCGGCCGTGCGGCGGCTCCGGCCCATCGTGCTGACGGCCGCGGCGGCGGTGCTGGCGATGATCCCGCTCAGCCGCAGCGTGTTCTGGGGGCCGATGGCCGTGGCCATCATGGGCGGGCTCATCGTGGCCACCGTATTGACCCTTCTGGCACTGCCGGCAATGTATGCCGCTGCATTCCGTGTCAAGCGGGAGCCAAAAGAGGGTCTGATTAGCGCTTAAAATACGCGGTTGACCGATTTCAGGCGGACGGTCTTTGGGCGGCGGGCATCCGGCATCGGGTGTTCGCGGCACCAGGGCCGTCCGCTTTTGCATTCACCTGAAAAATGGCAATAGCGCGGGTGGCGAAATTGGTAGACGCACCAGGTTTAGGTCCTGACGTTCGCAAGAACGTGCCGGTTCGAGTCCGGCCCCGCGCACCAGCCACCCCCTCACAAGGAAGACACCATGACCGTGACCGTTGAAACTCTCGAGAAGCTCGAACGCAAGATCACGCTGACCCTGCCGGTCGGCACCATCCAGTCCGAAGTCGATTCGCGCCTCAAGAAGCTCGCGCGCACCGTCAAGATGGATGGCTTTCGCCCCGGCAAGGTGCCGATGAACGTCGTGGCCCAGCGCTATGGCTACTCGGTGCACTACGAAGTCATGAACGACAAGGTCGGCGAAGCCTTCTCGCAGGCGGCCAACGAAGCCAAGCTGCGCGTGGCCGGCCAGCCCCGCATCACCGAGAAGGAAGAATCGCCCGAGGGCGAGCTGGCCTTCGACGCGGTGTTCGAGGTGTTCCCCGAAGTCAAGATCAACGACCTGTCGGGCGCCGAAGTCGAGAAGCTCTCGGCCGAAGTGGGCGACGAAGCCATCGACAAGACGCTCGACATCCTGCGCAAGCAGCGCCGCACCTTCGCCCAGCGCGCGCAAGACGCCGTGGCCCAGGACGACGACCGTGTCACGGTCGACTTCGAAGGCAAGATCGACGGCGAGCCCTTCCAGGGCGGCAAGGCCGAAGACTTCCAGTTCGTGGTCGGCGAAGGCCAGATGCTGAAGGAATTCGAAGACGCCGTGCGCGGCATGAAGTCCGGCGACAGCCGCACCTTCCCGCTGTCGTTCCCGGCCGATTACCACGGCAAGGACGTGGCCGGCAAGCAGGCCGACTTCATGGTCACCCTGAAGAAGATCGAAGCCTCGCACCTGCCCGAAGTCAACGAACAGCTCGCCAAGTCGCTCGGCATTGCCGAAGCCACCGTCGAAGGCCTGCGCGCCGACATCAAGCGCAACCTCGAGCGCGAAGTGAAGTTCCGCCTGCTGGCGCGCAACAAGAACGCCGTGATGGACGCGCTGGTGGCCAACGCCGAGCTCGACCTGCCGAACGCCAGCGTGCAGTCGGAAGTCAACCGCATGATCGAAGGCGCCCGCGCCGAGCTCAAGCAACGCGGCATCAAGGACGCCGACAAGGCGCCGATCCCCGATGAAGTGTTCCGCCCGCAAGCCGAGCGCCGCGTGCGCCTGGGCCTGGTGGTGGCCGAGCTGGTGCGTGCCAACAACCTGCAGGCCAAGCCCGAGCAGATCAAGGCCCACATCGACGAACTGGCCGCCAGCTACGAAAAGCCGGCCGACGTGGTGCGCTGGTATTTCAGCGACAACAACCGCCTGGCCGAAGTCGAAGCCGTCGTGATCGAGAACAACGTGACCGATTTCGTGCTCGCCAAGGCCAAGGTCACCGAAAAGTCGGTGTCGTTCGACGAGCTGATGGCGCAGCAACAGCAGGGCTGAGCGCCGCGCCGGGCCGCCCCAAGCAAGCTCGCACCGCAGTGCGAAGCACGGAGGTACTCCGGTCTGCGCCGCCACCCGCAACGCCGATGGGGCTTGTGCTTTGCGGCACGAGCCCCATTTCACTCAGGCGTACAGTTCAGACACAGCGAACGAATCCCTTTTCCGGAGAGCAAATTCAATATGAGCGCACAGGAAATTCAAGGCCTCGGCATGGTTCCGATGGTCATCGAGCAATCGGGCCGCGGCGAGCGGTCCTATGACATCTATTCGCGTCTCCTCAAGGAACGCATCATCTTCCTGGTGGGCGAGGTCAACGACCAGACCGCCAACCTCGTGGTGGCGCAGCTGCTGTTCCTCGAGAGCGAGAACCCGGACAAGGACATCTCGTTCTACATCAACTCCCCGGGCGGCAGCGTGAGCGCCGGCATGGCGATCTACGACACCATGCAGTTCATCAAGCCCGACGTGTCGACGATGTGCATCGGCTTCGCGGCCAGCATGGGCGCCTTCCTGCTGGCGGCCGGCGAAAAGGGCAAGCGTTTCTCGCTGCCCAATTCGAAGATCATGATCCACCAGGTGCTGGGCGGCGCACGCGGCCAGGCGACCGACATCGAGATCCATGCACGCGACATCCTGCGCACCAAGGACCAGATGAACCGCATCCTGGCCGAACGCACCGGCCAGCCGCTGGAAAAAGTCAAAGCCGACACCGAGCGCGACTATTTCCTCACGGCCGACGAAGCCAAGGACTACGGCCTGGTCGACCAGGTCATCTCCAAGCGCGGTTAAGCCGCCTTGGCGCCCCGTGGCGCAAAAGGCAAAAAACGGCGTTTTCCACACGGGAAACGCCGTTTTTGTTTAGTTATCATTGTCCCTACCCTGTAACGAGGCACCTGTCCATGGCCGATAAAAAAGGCTCTTCCAGCGAAAAAACGCTTTACTGCTCGTTCTGCGGCAAGAGCCAGCACGAGGTCAAGAAGCTGATTGCGGGCCCTTCGGTCTTTATTTGCGACGAGTGCATCGACCTTTGCAACGAAATCATCCGCGACGAGCTGCCGGCCGGTGAAGAGGCGCGCGACGCGCGCAGCGACCTGCCCACGCCGCTGGAGATCAAGACCAACCTCGACAACTACGTGATCGGCCAGGAGCCGGCCAAGCGCATGCTGTCGGTGGCGGTCTACAACCACTACAAGCGCCTGCGCCACAAGGAAAAGGCCAAGGGTGACGACGTCGAGCTCAGCAAGAGCAACATCCTCCTGATCGGCCCCACGGGCTCGGGCAAGACGCTCTTGGCGCAGACCCTGGCGCGCATGCTGGACGTGCCCTTCGTGATGGCCGACGCCACCACGCTGACCGAAGCCGGCTACGTGGGCGAAGACGTCGAGAACATCATCCAGAAGCTGCTGCAGAGCTGCAACTACGAGGTCGAACGCGCCCAGCGCGGCATCGTCTACATCGACGAAATCGACAAGATCTCGCGCAAGTCCGACAACCCCTCGATCACGCGCGACGTGTCGGGCGAGGGCGTGCAGCAGGCCTTGCTGAAGCTCATCGAAGGCACCATGGCCAGCGTGCCGCCCCAGGGCGGGCGCAAGCACCCGAACCAGGACTTCCTGCAGATCGACACGACCAACATCCTGTTCATCTGCGGCGGCGCCTTTGCCGGCCTCGAGAAGGTCATCGAAAACCGCACCGAGGCCTCGGGCATCGGCTTCGGCGCCTCGGTCAAGAGCAAGGCCCAACGTAGCATCACCGAGGTGTTCCGCGAAGTCGAGCCCGAAGACCTGATCAAGTTCGGCCTGATCCCCGAACTCGTGGGCCGGATGCCCGTGGTCGCCTCGCTGGCGGAACTCAGCGAGGACGCGCTGGTCCAGATCCTGACCGAACCGAAGAACGCGGTGGTCAAGCAGTTCACCAAGCTGCTGCAGATGGAAGGCGTGGACCTGGAGATTCGCCCGGCGGCGCTCAAGGCCATCGCTCGCAAGGCCCTGGCCCGCAAGACAGGTGCGCGCGGCCTGCGCTCGATCCTTGAACAGTCGCTGATCGACACCATGTTCGAATTGCCGAACGCGACCAATGTCGACAAGGTGGTGGTCGAGGAATCGACCATCGACGAAAACAAGCCCCCGCTGCTCGTGTACCGCGAAGCGGCGAAAAAGGCGTAAAGCCAAAGACGCGAAGGATCTGCATGTCTGGCCACACCCCCTTGCCCCCCGAAGCCCTCGACCTGCCGCTGCTGCCGCTGCGGGACGTCGTGGTGTTTCCCCACATGGTGATCCCGCTGTTCGTGGGTCGCCCCAAGAGCATCAAGGCGCTCGAGCTGGCCATGGAGGCCGAGCGCCGCATCATGCTGGTGGCCCAGAAGGCCGCCGCCAAGGACGAGCCCTCGGTCGAGGACATGTTCGAGGTCGGCTGCGTCTCGACCATCCTGCAGATGCTCAAGCTGCCCGACGGCACGGTGAAGGTGCTGGTCGAAGGCCAGCAGCGCGCACGCGTGAACCGCATCGATGACGGCGAAACCCATTTCTCGGCCAACGTGACGCCCGTCGAGGCGCCCGAAGGCGGCGAGAAGGGCACCGAGGTCGAGGCGCTGCGCCGCGCGGTGATGCAGCAGTTCGACCAGTACGTCAAGCTGAACAAGAAGATTCCGCCCGAGATCCTGACCTCGATCTCGAGCATCGACGACGCCGGCCGCCTGGCCGACACCATCGCCGCCCACCTGCCGCTCAAGCTCGACAACAAGCAGGCCGTGCTCGACCTCGACGACGTCAAGGCGCGCCTGGAAAACCTGTTCGGCCAGCTCGAGCGCGAGGTCGACATCCTCAACGTCGACAAGAAGATCCGTGGCCGCGTGAAGCGCCAGATGGAGAAGAACCAGCGCGACTTCTACCTCAACGAGCAGGTCAAGGCCATCCAGAAGGAGCTCGGCGAAGGCGAGGAGGGCGCGGACATCGAGGAGATCGAGAAGAAGATCAAGCTCGCCAAGATGTCGAAGGAAGGCCTGAAGAAGGCCGAAGGCGAACTCAAGAAGCTCAAGCTGATGTCGCCCATGTCGGCCGAGGCCACCGTGGTGCGCAACTACATCGACGTGCTGATCGGCCTGCCGTGGAGCAAGAAGACCAAGATCAAGCACGACCTCGCCAACGCCGAGGCGGTGCTCAACGCCGACCATTACGGCCTCGAGAAGGTCAAGGACCGCATCCTCGAATATCTCGCGGTGCAGCAACGCGTCGACAAGGTGAAGGCGCCCATCCTGTGCCTCGTGGGCCCTCCGGGTGTCGGCAAGACCTCGCTGGGGCAGTCGATCGCGAAGGCGACCGGCCGCAAGTACACCCGCATGGCGCTGGGCGGCATGCGCGACGAAGCCGAGATCCGCGGCCACCGCCGCACCTACATCGGCGCGCTGCCGGGCAAGGTGCTGCAGGGCCTGAGCAAGATCGGCACGCGCAATCCGCTGTTCCTGCTCGACGAGATCGACAAGCTGGGCACCGATTTCCGCGGCGACCCGTCGAGCGCCTTGCTCGAGGTGCTCGACCCCGAGCAGAACCACACCTTCGGCGACCACTACGTGGAAGTCGACTTCGACCTGAGCGACGTGATGTTCGTCGCCACCTCGAACTCGATGAACATTCCGCCGGCGCTGCTGGACCGCATGGAAGTCATCCGCCTCTCGGGCTACACCGAGGACGAGAAGACGCACATCGCGATCAAGTACCTGCTGCCGAAGCAGCTGAAGAACAACGGCGTGAAGGAAGAAGAACTCCTCGTCACCGAAGAAGCGGTGCGCGACATCGTTCGCTACTACACGCGTGAAGCCGGCGTGCGTTCGCTCGAGCGCGAGCTGTCCAAGATCTGCCGCAAGGTGGTGAAGGGCCTGCTGCTCAAGCAGATGACGCCGAAGGTCACGGTCGACGGCTCGAACCTCAACGACTTCCTGGGCGTGCGCAAGTACAGCTTCGGCCTCGCCGAAAAGCAGAACCAGGTCGGCCAGGTCGTCGGCCTGGCATGGACCGAGGTCGGCGGCGACCTGCTGACGATCGAAGCGGTCACCATGCCCGGCAAGGGCGTGATCAGCCGCACCGGTTCGCTCGGCGACGTGATGAAGGAATCGGTCGAGGCTGCACGCACCGTGGTGCGCAGCCGTTCGCGCCGCCTGGGCATCAAGGACGAGGTGTTCGAGAAGCGCGACATCCACATCCACGTGCCCGACGGCGCGACGCCCAAGGACGGCCCGAGCGCGGGCGCGGCAATGACCACCGCCTTCGTGTCGGCGCTCACGGGCATCCCCGTGCGCGGCGACGTCGCGATGACCGGCGAGATCACGCTGCGCGGCGAGGTCACGGCCATCGGCGGCCTGAAGGAAAAGCTGCTGGCCGCATTGCGCGGCGGCATCAAGACCGTGCTGATCCCCGAAGAGAACGCCAAGGACCTGCAGGACATTCCCGAGAACGTGAAGAACGGCCTCGAGATCGTGCCCGTGAAGTGGATCGACAAGGTCCTCGAGATCGCGCTCGAGAAGATGCCCGATCCGCTGTCGGACGAAGAGGTTGCGGCCTCCGCGGCTGCCGTGGCCGAACTGGCCAAGCAGCGTGCCGGCGCCCCGGCTTCTGAGGGTTCCGTAAAACATTGATGGCGAGACTTGCCGAACCTCGAAAAAATGGCATATAATTCGAGGCTCGAAACGCGGGAATAGCTCAGTTGGTAGAGCGCAACCTTGCCAAGGTTGAGGTCGAGAGTTCGAGACTCTTTTCCCGCTCCAGTTTTGAAAAAGGGAAGCAATGCTTCCCTTTTTTTCGCAAGTTCGATTTCGTTTTTCTGCGTGGCGCGATAGCAAAGCGGTTATGCAACGGATTGCAAATCCGTCTAGCCCGGTTCGACTCCGGGTCGCGCCTCCACCTTTTCGTTAGACACGATTCGACCCGATCCACAAGCCCCGCCAACCTACGTTGCCGGGGCTTGTTTTGTTTGGGTTATCGTCGATGTTCAACCTGACGCCCGGATGGTGAAATTGGTAGACACATCGGACTTAAAATCCGCCGCTTCCTTAATCGGGGCATACGGGTTCGACCCCCGTTCCGGGTACCACACTTAAAAAAGGAGCACTCGATGCCTCGCTACAACGCTCCATTTGAAATCCATGTGCATGGCGACGTGCCATTGCGGCCGGACGTGAACTTCGAGCAAATCCAGGAGGCGCTGAAGCCGCTCTGGAAGTACGCGGGCGCCAAGTCGCTGGCCGACGGCGCCACCAGCACCTACGAAGAAGAACCGGGCATCCGCTTCGAGCAGAAGGACCACACGCTGCAGATCTGCTGGACCGTGCCGGGCGACGAAGACTTCCGCCAGGCGCTCGACGAGATGTGCATGGCCCTGAACGAGCTGTCGGAGCGCGGTGCCGCGATCGAAGTCACCTTCTACGACACCGACTTCGACGAGGAAGAGGGCGACCCCGACGAAGAGTCGCGCGACGATTTCCTGATGCTGTTCGTCGGCCCCAACCCGGCCGCGATCATGCAGGTGCAGCGCGACCTGCTGGTGGAAGACGTCGTCAATCTCATGGAGCGCCACTTCGACGGCGCCGAGCTGGGCGGCGTGGTCTCCGAGATCGACCGCCTCTTCAGCGACCGCTTCGATGCACTCGTGAACTCGCTCGAGATCGGCAAGCGTCCGCGCGGCACGGGCGGGCCCGGCAGCGGGGGCAGTGGCGGCGGCCACGGCGGCGGTCGCCGTCCGCGGCACCTGCACTGACCCGCCTCGCAACCTCGCGATCCAAGGCCGCATGGCCCTGTTTCCCGCCTCCGCGCTGCGCCCGGGCGTGCGCAAGCGCGAAGTGTTCGGCTGGGCGATGTACGACTTCGCCAACTCGGGCTACACCACGGTCGTGATCACGGCGGTGTTCGCCGCCTATTTCGTCGGCGGCATCGCCAAGGGCGCGCCGTGGGCCGCCTTCGCCTGGACCGCGGCGCTGAGCGTGTCGTACGCCATCGTGATGCTGACGATGCCCGCCATCGGCGCCTGGGCCGATCTGCGCGCCGCCAAGAAGCGCGTGCTGATCGCCGCGACGACCGGCTGCGTGCTGGCGACTGCCGCACTGGCGCTCACGCCGCGCTTCGCCGGGGCCTCGGGAGGCGTCGCGCTGGCGATGCTGCTGGTGATCGTCTCCAACGCCTTCTATTCCTACGGCGAGTCCCTGACGGGCGCCTTCCTGCCCGAACTCGCGACGCCCGAAGGCATGGGCAAGGTGAGCGGATGGGGCTGGAGTTTCGGCTACGTCGGCGGCATGCTGGCGCTCGGCATCTGCCTCGTCTACGTGCTGTGGTCGCAGGCAAAGGGCCTGCCGGCGGCGCATTTCGTGCCGGTCACGATGCTGATCACGGCCGCGATCTATGGCGCGGCGGCATGCGCCACCTTCGCGCTGCTGCCCGAGCGTGCCCGGCCGCGGACGTCCGGCGGAGAACTCGGCGCATGGCAGCAGCTGTGTGCCACCTACCGGCAGGCACGTGCCTACCGCGACTTCATGTGGCTGCTGGTCTGCACGGTCTGCTACCAGGGCGGCGTGGCGGTCGCCATCACGCTCGCGGCGATCTATGCCGAGCAGGTGATCGGCTTCGTGGCGAGCGAGACGATGGTGCTGATCTTCGTGCTCAACATCGCCGCCGCGCTCGGGGCCTTCGGCTTCGGCTACATCCAGGACCGCATCGGCCACAAGATCTCGCTGGCGGGCACGTTGGTGGCGTGGGTCGCGGTCTGCGTGATCGCGGCGCTGGTGACCACCAAGGGGGGCTTCTGGTGGGCCGCCGCGATCGCGGGGCTCGCGATGGGCTCGAGCCAGTCGGCCGGCCGCGCGATGACGGGCTACCTCGCGCCGCCCCTGCAGCTCGCGGAGTTCTTCGGGCTCTGGACCTTCGCGACGCGGCTGGCCAGCATCATCGGCCCACTGAGCTTCGGCGCGATCACCTGGGCCACGGGCGGCAACCAGCGCATCGCGATCCTGTCGACCGCGGTGCTGTTCGTGGCGGGGTTGCTGCTGCTGCTGCCGATCGACATGCGGCGCGGCCGGGAGGCCGCGCTGCGCAACTGATCAGGGTGTTTGCTGCTGCAGCGACTTCGGCACCTTGTAGCGCTCGCCGTCGTAGTGCAGCGTCACGGTGCTGAACCTGGCGGGCAGCGTTTTTTCGATGCAGCTCTGGTCTTCCTGCGCCTGCGCGTGGCTCTGCACGAGCGTGCGCGACAGCTGCAGGTCGGCATAGCCGTTGCCGGTCGGCTTCCCGACCGACACCATGGTGCGCAGCTTCTCGAAGTGGCCTGTGCAGGTCGCGTCCCATCCGCCGTTGTCGTGGTCGAGCTCGATCTCCTGCAGCACCTGGCGCAGCTTGCTGCCGTGCTGCACGTAGAGGCGCACGGTCTCGCTGGCGAGCGGGCTGGCCGGGGCGCTGCTGCCGCGATAGCGCACGCGCAGGCCGAAGGCGCGGGCGTCGGGCGAGAGCACATAGCGCGAGGTGTCGATGCGGATGTCCTGGATCGCGGTGGTGGCGTCCTCGTCGAGCGCCTCGGGCTGGAAGAGGCGGCCGATCACCGTGTCGCGCTCGGTGTTGCCGTTGTCGGGCCGCTGGATCAGCAGCAGTTCGAGGTCGTAGACCTTGGCGCCCCTGTCGGTCGTCTCGCGCGGCAGCGGCAGCACCACGATGCTGCGCCCCGGAAAGGCGGGCCAGACCTTGCAGGCCGCGAGCCGTTCGTCGAGCGGGCGCTTGGGATACAGCTTGGCGTGCATGCGCTCGGCCAGGCCGCTTTCGCAGGCGGCGTGGCTCAGGCCGGCGGCCGAGAGGCACAGCAGGAGCAGGGCGTGGCGCAAAAGAGGGCGCATGGCGGTGGTTTCAGGCGAGGGGGGCCGTTGCATCTTGCGACGGCGCTTGCAGCCAGCGTGCGGCGGCTGCTTCGAGCACTGCCCGATCGCCGCTGCTTTGAAGGACCAGTCCGCCTTCGCCATCCGCGAGCTTGCCCGCAGAAGCCAGCACGCGCCGGGTCTGCTGCGCGACCGGCGCGCCGGTGTCGATGAAGCGCAGCGTGGGCGGTGCATGGCGCTGCAGTTGGTCTTTCACGAGCGGGTAGTGCGTGCAGCCGAGCACCACGGTGTCGATTTCGCCGGTTGCTTCGCCGAACGGACCGGCCTCTGCCATGTAGCGTGCACAGAGTGCGGCGATGGCCTCGGTATCGAAGCCTTCGATCGCCTTCACGAGCCCATCGCACGGCACGGCGCGAACGTTGGCGGACCCCGCAAAGGAGTCGCGCAGGGCCGCGTACTTCGCACTGGCCAATGTCCCGCGCGTGGCCATCACCGAGATGTGGCCCGTGCGGCTCGTCGCCACCGCAGGCTTGAGCGCGGGTTCCAGGCCCACGATGGGCAGCGTCGGGTGTTCTTCACGCAGCAGGTGGATGGCCGCCGTCGTGGCCGTGTTGCAGGCCACGACCAGCGCCTTGATGCCGTGCTCGGCGATCAATTGCCCGGTCACCTTGCGCGAGCGCTCGATCACGTAGGCATCGCCGCGCTCGCCGTACGGCGCATAGGCCGCGTCCGAGAAGTACACGAAGCGTTCGCGCGGCAGCTCGGCGCGCAACGCGGCGAGCACGCTGAGCCCGCCGACGCCGCTGTCGAAGACGCCTACAAGGCTCAAGCTTCTTCCATCATGATGGTCTTGAACTCGCCGCTGGCGATGCGCTTCTGCCACTCGGCCGGGCCGGTGATATGCGCGCTGGTGCCGCCGGCGTCGACCGCCACCGTCACGGGCATGTCGACCACGTCGAATTCATAGATGGCCTCCATGCCCAGGTCCTCGAAGCCCACGACCTTGGCGGTCTTGATGGCCTTGCTCACGAGGTAGGCGGCGCCGCCCACGGCCATGAGGTAGGCGCTCTTGTGCTTCTTGATGGCCTCGATGGCGACTGGGCCGCGCTCGGCCTTGCCGATCATCGCGATCAGGCCGGTTTCGGCCAGCATCATCTCGGTGAAGCCGTCCATGCGTGTGGCGGTGGTCGGGCCGGCCGGGCCCACGGCTTCGTCGCCCACCGGATCGACCGGGCCGACGTAGTAGATGACGCGGTTGGTGAAATCCACCGGCAGCTTCTCGCCCTTGGCCAGCATGCCCTGGATGCGCTTGTGCGCGGCGTCGCGGCCGGTGAGCATCTTGCCGTTCAGCAGCAGGGTGTCGCCGGGCTTCCAGCTCGCCACTTCGGCGGGCGTGAGCTTGTCGAGGTCGACGCGCTTGCTCTTCTTTTCGTCGGGCGCCCAGTTCACGTCGGGCCACAGGTCGAGCGAGGGCGGATCGAGGTAGACCGCGCCGCTGCCGTCCATCACGAAGTGCGCATGCCGCGTGGCTGCGCAGTTCGGGATCATCGCGACCGGCTTGCTGGCCGCATGCGTCGGGTACATCTTGATCTTGATGTCGAGCACGGTGGCCAGGCCGCCGAGGCCCTGCGCGCCGATGCCGAGCGCATTGACCTTCTCGTACAGCTCGATGCGCAGCGCCTCGACCTTGCTCAGCTCGGCGCCCGAGGCCTTCTTGGCCTGCAGTTCGTGCATGTCGAGGTCGTCCATCAGGCTTTCCTTGGCCATCAGCGCGGCTTTTTCGGCGGTGCCGCCGATGCCGATGCCCAGCATGCCGGGCGGGCACCAGCCGGCGCCCATGGTGGGCACGGTCTTGAGCACCCAGTCGACCACGCTGTCGCCGGGGTTCAGCATCACGAGCTTGCTCTTGTTCTCGCTGCCGCCGCCCTTGGCCGCGACGGTCACTTCGACGGTGTTGCCCGGAACGATCTCGGTGAAGATCACCGCGGGCGTGTTGTCCTTGGTGTTCTTGCGGTCGAACTGCGGATCGGCCACGACCGAGGCGCGCAGCGTGTTGTCGGGGTGGTTGTAGCCGCGGCGCACGCCTTCGTTGATGGCGTCGTCCAGCGAGCCGGTGAAGCCGCCCCAGCGCACGTCCATGCCCACCTTGAGGAACACGTTGACGATGCCGGTGTCCTGGCAGATCGGGCGGTGGCCCGTGGCGCTCATCTTGCTGTTCGTCAGGATCTGCGCGATGGCGTCCTTGGCGGCGGGGCTTTGTTCGCGCTCGTAGGCCTTGGCCAGGTGGGCGATGTAGTCGGCGGGGTGGTAGTAGCTGATGTACTGCAGCGCGGCGCTGATCGATTCGATCAGGTCGGCCTGCTGGATCGTGGTCGTCATGGTGGGGGGTGTTTTTTGGAGTGTGGAAACGCCCCCCGATTATCTCAGCCGCCGCGTTCTATCTCGCCGCAGCCCGGGCTTCGGCGACCCAGCCGTCGAACAGGGCCTGGTGCACCCGGATCCAGCCGTCGGTGTGGCGCGCCACATCCTGCTGGCTGTTGGCGCCCTGGCTCATGCGCAGGTTCTGGGCGTTGATGTCGCCGATCGGCAGCTTCATCACCTCGAACAGCCTGGCCGCGGCCGGATTCTTCTCGACGAAGGCCCTGTTGGCCACGATCTGCTCCTGGTTGGCCTGGAAGCCGTAGTTCCTGCCGTTCGGCAACTGCGTGTCCGCGTCTCCGCCCTGGGAGGAAGAGAAGGGCACCTGCAGCCAGACCACGTCCGCGCCCGGCCGCAGCACCGCACTGACCCAGTAGGGCGTCCAGGTGTAGTACAGCACCGGCTTGTCCTGCCTGAAGCGGGCGATGGTGTCGGCCATCAGCGCGGCGTAGCTGCCTTGCTTGTGGGTCACGGTGTCGCGCAGCCGGTAGGCCGTCAGGTGGTTCTCGATGGCCAGTTCGCAGCCCCAGCCGGGGTTGCAGCCCGTGAGGTCGGCCTTGCCGTCGCCGTCGGCGTCGAACAGCTTCGCAATGGCCGGGTCCTTCAGCTGCGCGATGTTGGTGATGTTGTATTGCTCGGCCGTCTTGCGGTCGATCAGGTAGCCCTGCACGGCGCCGTCCGAGTACACGCCCTTGCGCCACAGCTTGGCGTCGCCGCCGCTGTTCTTGTAGAAGTCGGCGTGCAGCAGGCTCCAGTGGTTGGCCATGAAGGTGGCGTCGCCGTTGGCGATGGCCAGGTGCTCGGTGGCGGGTTCGAGGTCTTTCATGGGCTCGACGGTGTAGCCGAGCCTTTCGAGTGCGCGGGAGACGAGCAGCGTCTGGAACGCCTCTTCGGCGAGGGAGCTCTTGAGCGGCTGCACGGTGACGCCCTTGCCGGGCAGGTCGTTCGCGGCTTGTGCTGCGGCGCCGATGGCGACGAAACCGAGCGCCACGAGGCCGCGGGCGATGAGACTGGTTTTCTTCATGCGTTGGATTCCTCCGTGGCCGCTCATTGCGCTTGCGTGGAAAGGGCGGGCGCGGGCCCGTTCGCGTTGCGCGAAGGCGTGCCCACGAGCCGCTGCAGCAGGTGCAGCGCGAAGCCCGCCGGCCCGGTGTGCCACCAGCGGCGCCCGGCGCTGCGGCGCGACTTGCCCATGGCCTGCGTCAGCCGGTCGAGCGAGATCGCCAGCAGCACGATGCCCAGGCCGCCCACGGTCGCAAGGCCCATGTCGAGCCGGCCGATGCCGCGCAGCACCATCTGGCCCAGGCCGCCCACGGCGATCATCGAGGCGATCACCACCATCGAGAGTGACAGCATCAGCGCCTGGTTGATGCCCGCCATGATCGACGGCATGGCCAGCGGCAACTGCACCTTCACCAGCATCTGCCAGGGCGAGGCGCCGTAGGCACGCGCGGCCTCGATCAGGTCGGGCCGCACCTGGCGCAGGCCCAGGTTGGTCAGGCGCACCAGCGGGGCCAGCGCGAAGATGATGGTCACGATCACGCCCGGCACGTTGCCGATGCCGAACAGCATCACCACCGGCACCAGGTAGACGAAGGCGGGCGTGGTCTGCATCGCGTCGAGCACCGGGCGCATCAGGCGCTGGGCCCGGTCGCTGCTGGCCAGCAGCACGCCCAGCGGCAGGCCGATGACCATGCAGAAGACGAGCGAGGTCAGCACCAGCGACAGCGTCACCATCGCTTCGGGCCAGATGCCCAGCATGGCCACGAGCAGCAGCGCCACCGTGGTGCCGATGGCGAGCGCGCGGCCGGCGAACTGCCAGGCGAAGAGACCGATCAACGCGATCATCGCCAGCGTCGGCAGGCCGGTCAGCAGGCCCTGCACCCAGTTCAGCGTGCTGTCGATCGGCAGGCGCACGGTCTGGAAGAAAGGGCGGAAATGTTCGACCACCCAGCCGAGGCCCTGGTTGATCCAGGATTCGACGGGCAGGGAGCCGTCCCAGAGGCGGTGCAGCTGCATGCCGCCGTTCGCGGCGGTGTCGGCCGATCCGGCCAGCTGGTGGGCTGCGTCAACGGGCGCATCGAGCCAGGCGCTCGTTGCGGAGGCGTCGGGCGCGGCGGACAGGGCCGCCCATGGGTCGACCGGCGCGGGCGCCTGCGGGGCCACGGCGGTGGCGGCATCGTTCAGGGGCGTGAATTCGGAGGGCAGTGCGGTGTCGTTCATCGGAAATGGTCCTTCGAAGTCGGTCAGGCCACGGCCACTGCGGCCACGGGTTGCTGGGGCTGGTGCGCCGGGTCGATGGGCGGCGTGTCGCGATCGAGGAACTTCAGCAGCGTCGTCTTGCTGATCGCCCCGCAGAAGCGGCCGTCGCCGGCCACCACCGGCACCGCGCAGGGCGCCTGGCCCACTTGGCCGATCAGTCCGGCCACGGGCGCGTCGGCCTCGATCACGCCGAGGTCGTTCAGGAACGCGTGGCGCAGGCCGAGCGGGCCCGAATGCCCGTCGAGCGCCGCGCGCAGCGTGTCGGCCGACACGGTGCCCAGGTAGCGCTTGTTCGGGCTCGTCACGTAGGCGTGGTCGCGGTCCTGGTCTTCCAGCAGCTTGAGCGCCGCGCGCGCACCGCGCTCGGGGTGCTCGCAGACGACGGTGAGCGATTTGCGCGCGATGTCGGCGGCCTTGAAGACGGCCGCCGCATCCACCCCGCGCACGAAGCTGCGCACATAGTCGTCGGCGGGGCAGCGCAGGATCTCGTCGGGCGTGCCGACCTGGATCACCTGGCCGTCCTTCATGATCGCGATGCGGTCGCCGATGCGCATGGCCTCGTCGAGGTCGTGCGAGATGAAGACGATGGTGCGGCGCTGTGCCTGCTGCAGCCGCAGCAGCTCCGACTGCATCTCGGTGCGGATGATCGGGTCGAGGGCGGAGAAGGCCTCGTCCATCAGCAGGATCGATGGATCGGAGGCCAGCGCGCGCGCCAGGCCCACGCGCTGCTGCATGCCGCCCGAGAGCTCGTCGGGATAGCTGTCGCCCCAGCCTGCCAGCCCCACCTGCGCGAGCGCCAGGTCGGCTTGCGCGAGGCGTTCTTTCTTGCCGGTGCCCGACAGTTCGAGGCCGAAGGCGGTGTTCTCGCGCACCGTCATGTGCGGCATCAGCGCGAACGACTGGAACACCATGCTGATGTCCTTGCGGCGCAGCGCGCGCAGCCTGGCGTCGGAGTGTTCGTTGATGTCCGCGCCGTCGATCACGATGCGGCCGGCGGTCGGCTCGATCAGCCGGTTCAGCAGGCGCACCAGCGTCGACTTGCCCGACCCCGACAGGCCCATGATGACGAAGATCTCGCCGGCCTGGATCTCGAAGGTGGCATCGAACACGCCGATCGACTGGCCCGTCTGTGCGAGGATTTCCTTCTTCGAAAAGCCTTGCCGGACGAGTTCGAGCGCCTCTCCGGGCGAATCGCCGAACACCTTGAAAACATGGTCGATGAGAATTCCTTTGGCCATACGCCGGGGCTCCTTGTGCAAAGGTTGGACACAGCACCGCCCCGGAGGGCGGCAACGGCCACGCCATCAGCCGATGGGGGCTGCCCGAACAGAGAGCGCGTGGAGAATGCGCGTGCAATGGCCCGGCGAGCCTCGAGGGCTGCCGGCAGGCACTGAAGACGACATGGCGACGAAGCCAGTGCCCGCCGGATGCTTCATTCGCAGGGCGGCGGGCCTGGTCGAGGGGCGCCGCCTGGATGAGCGTGACGTGGCAATGGGGCCGGAAAGATCCGGCCTGTTGCCGGGCAGGGCCCGGCGGGAAGAACCTTGCACCGCGACGGGATTCGGTGATCCGCGAGTAGCGCAAGGGCAACCAACATGACTTGTTGGTCGTCTGAAGTTCGTAATTATAACTTTTTGACATGACGCGAGTCAAGCCCGCGGCGTATCGTGAGGCGGGCGCCCAGAGGAAAGGCCTCGCCAGATACGAGCTATTCTTATCGAGCCGATACTCGGCGCCGCACCCGGCGAGCGGGCGCAACCATCCAAGACTGCGGAGCTTTTTCTCATGACGACTTCCCCCAAGACCCGTGCCGAGCGCGATACCTTCGGACCGATCGACGTGCCGGCCGACAAGCTGTGGGGCGCGCAAACGCAGCGCTCGCTGCAGAACTTCGACATCTCCGGCGAACAGCAACCGCGCGAGATCATCAAGGCGCTGGCCCAGGTGAAGCGCGCCTCGGCCGTGGTCAACCATGCGCTGGGCCTGCAGGACGAGAAGAAGACCCAGGCCATCGTGGCCGCGGCCGATGAAGTCATCGCCGGCAAGCACCCGGGCGAGTTCCCGCTGGTGGTCTGGCAGACCGGCTCGGGCACGCAGACCAACATGAACGTCAACGAGGTGCTGGCCAACCGCGCCAGCGAAATCCTCGGCGGCGAGCGCGGGGAAGGGCGCCTGGTGCACCCGAACGACGACGTGAACCGCAGCCAGTCGAGCAACGACGTGTTCCCGACCGCCATGCACGTGGCGGCCGTCGAGGCCATCACGCACAAGCTGCTGCCCGCCATCGCCAAGCTGCGCGGCACGCTGGCGCAGAAGTCGAAGGACTTCGCCGACATCGTGAAGATCGGCCGCACCCACCTGCAGGACGCCACGCCCCTCACGCTGGGCCAGGAGTTCTCGGGCTACGTGGCGCAACTGGCGCACGGCGAGGCGCATGTGCGCGCCGCGCTGCCGCACCTGAGCGAACTGGCTCTGGGCGGCACGGCCGTCGGCACCGGTCTCAATGCGCCGAAGGGCTATGCGGAGCAGGTCGCCGCCGAACTGGCGAAGCTCACGGGCCTGCCTTTCGTGACCGCACCGAACAAGTTCGAAGCCATGGCCAGCGTCGATGCGCTGGTGCATGCCCACGGTGCGCTCAAGACGCTCGCGGCCAGCATGAACAAGATCGCCAACGACGTGCGCTGGCTCGCGAGCGGCCCGCGCAGCGGCATCGGCGAACTCAGCATCCCCGAGAACGAACCCGGCTCGTCGATCATGCCGGGCAAGGTCAACCCGACGCAGAGCGAAGCCGTCACGATGCTGGCCGCGCAGGTGTTCGGCAACGACGTGGCCATCAACATCGGCGGCGCCTCGGGCAACTTCGAACTCAATGTGTTCCGCCCGATGGTGGCGCACAACTTCCTGCAGAGCGTGCGCCTGCTGGCCGACGGCATGGTGAGCTTCAACGACCACTGCGCCGTGGGCATCGAGCCGAACCGCGAGCGCATCACCGAGCTGGTGCAGCGCTCGCTGATGCTGGTGACCGCGCTCAACACGCACATCGGCTACGACAAGTCGGCCTCCATCGCGAAGAAGGCGCACAAGGAAGGCACGAGCCTGCGCGAGGCGGCGATCGCGTCGGGGCACCTCACGGCCGAGCAGTTCGACCAGTGGGTGATTCCCGAAAACATGACCGGCCGGTAATTCGGATCGCCCATGAAAAAAGGACCCTCGGGTCCTTTTTTTGTTGCCGGCCGATCAGTACCCGATCGTGTAGCGCTGGCGTGAATGGGCGGGCTTTTCAAGCTCGTCGATGAACGCGATCGCGTAGTCCTCGAAGCTGATCCAGCTGCGGCCCTCGGCGCTCACGAGCAGATCGTCCTTGCCCAGGCGGAACTTGCCGGTGCGCTCGCCTTCGACGAACTCCGCAGAGGGCGAGAGGAAGGTCCAGTCGAGTTCCTTCTCGCTGCGCAGTGCGTCCAGGAACACGCCGCCGGCCGTGGCTTCGGCGCGGTACGCGTCGGGAAAGTTCGGCGTCTCGATCACCTTCAGGCCCGGCGCCGCGAACAGGCTGCCGGCGCCGCCGACCACCAGCAGGCGCTTCACGCCGGCGCGCTTGACCGGGTCGATGATGGCCGCGGGCGGCACGGTGGCGAAGTGCGCAGCGCTGAACACGGCGTCATGGCCGGCCAGTGCCTTTTCGAGCGCGGGGCCGTCGAGCGCGTCGAGGTCGACAGCCTTCACATCGGCGCGGCCCGACAGCTTGCCGCTGGCCTTGCGCGCGATGGCCGTGACGGTGTGGCCGCGGCGGAGGGCCTCTTCGAGAAGGCGGCCGCCGGCGCGTCCGGTGGCGCCGATGATGGCGATGTGGCTCATGAGTGACTCCAGAAAATGAATGGGACGAGTCGCATCTTAGGTTTCTGGTTTCGAAAGAAATACCTCGATTTCCGCGCTTCTTTATTTCTAAAATCGTTCGAATGGATCGATTGAACGCAATGCGGGTGTTCGTGAACGTGGTGGATTCGGGCAGTCTTTCGGCCGCGGCCGACAAGCTGGACCTGTCCCGGCCCGTGGTCACGCGCTACGTCGCCGAACTGGAGCAATGGACCGGCGCGCGCTTGCTGCACCGGACGACCCGGCGACTGAGCCTCACTGCCGCCGGCGAGGAACTGCTGCCGCGCTGCCGCCAGGTGCTGGAGCTCACCGGCGACATGCAGGCCGCCGTGCGGCATCCGGCCGAGGCGCCGCGCGGCCAGCTGCGCATCACGGCCAGCACCTCGTTCGCGCAGGCGCAGCTGGCCGAAGCCGTGGCCGACTACGTGCGGCTCTATCCGGGCGTGGCGGTCGACCTCGTGCTGCTGGACCGGGCGGTGAACCTCGTGGACGAGCGCATCGACCTCGCGATCCGCGTGGCGGTGGAGATCGACCCCAACCTGATCGCGCGCCGGCTCACCGTATGCCGCTCGGTGGTCTGCGCTTCGCCGGCCTACCTGAAGGAGCACGGCCATCCGGCGCGGGTGGAGGAGCTGGCCCAGCGCAACTGCCTCACGCACTCCTACTTCGGGCGCAGCCTCTGGAATTTCACACGCAAGGACGATGGGGAGCCGGTGTCGGTGGCCGTGGGCGGCAACGTATCGACCAACGACGCCGCGAGCCTGATGTACCTCGCCCGCGCGGGTGCGGGCATTGCGATGTTGCCGACCTACCTGACCGCGGGGCTGCTGCAGGCCGGCGAACTGGTGCCGCTTTTTCCCGACTGCGAGCCGCAGGTCGTCGGCATGTACGCGGTGTATGCCTCGCGCAAGCACATGCCGGCCACGCTGCGCACGATGCTCGACTTTCTGGCCGAGCGCTTCACCGACGTGCCTGCGTGGGATGTGCCACGCGCCGGATAGGGCGCGCGGGCCTGTTCTGTCAGTGAGGCGTGCCGGCCTGGGCCGCGTTCGCGGTCATCAGCTTGTCGGTGTAGGCGATGGCGATGGCCGACAGCAGGAAGGTGATGTGGATCGCCGTCTGCGCAATCAGCACGCGGTCGGTGTAGTTGTCCGCGTTGATGAAGGTCTTCAGCAGGTGGATCGAGCTGATGCCGATGATCGCGGTGGCCAGCTTGACCTTGAGCACCGAGGCGTTCACATGGCTCAGCCATTCGGGCTGGTCGCGGTGGCCTTCGAGGTCCATGCGGCTCACGAAGGTCTCGTAGCCGCCCACGATCACCATGATCAGCAGGTTGGAGATCATCACCACGTCGATCAGTGCCAGCACCACCAGCATGATCACCGTCTCGTTGAGCGTGCCCACCGGCGCGGCGGTCTTGTAGCCGATGCTGGTGATCAGCGACTGCAGCGCTTCCTGGCTGCCGAATGCGGCTTCGACCAGGTGCAGCAGCTCGACCAGGAAGTGCACCACATACACCGCCTGTGCCACGATCAGGCCCAGGTACAGGGGCAATTGCAGCCAGCGGCTCGCGAAAATCAGCTTGGGCAGCGGCCGAAGCGGGGAGCCCTTCACTGGCACGAGCGGGTTGCGGGTATCGAAAGGGTCGGTAGCGGACATCGGGAGGGTGGTCGTGAAAGACCGGCGATTCTAGGGGTGTCCCCGTGTCGTACTCGTGATAACCCTGCGAACTAACATCGGACCCGTCAGTGACCCGTAAGTGGGCCCGTCGACATTACGGCCGCATCCACCCTGGAGACAAAGAGCATGAGCAGCGCATCCAAGAACATTGAATCCGTGCTGGTCGAGAACCGCGTGTTCCCGCCCGACGCCCGCGCCACCGAAGGCGCCCGAATTTCCGGCATGGCCGCCTACGAGGCCCTGTGCAAGGAAGCCGAACAGGACTTCGAGGGTTTCTGGACCCGCCTGGCCAAGGACAACCTGCAGTGGACCAAGCCCTTCACGAAGACGCTCGACGAGTCGAAGGCGCCGTTCTACGAATGGTTCGGCGACGGCGAACTCAATGCCAGTGCGAATTGCCTCGACAAGCACGTCGGCACCCCCGTCGAGGACAAGACGGCCATCGTGTTCGAGGCCGACGACGGCACCGTCACCCACGTCACCTACAGGGAACTGCTGGCCCGCGTGAGCCAGTTCGCCAATGCGCTCAAGGCCGATGGCATCCGCAAGGGCGACCGCGTCATCATCTACATGCCGATGACGATCGAAGGCGTGATCGCCATGCAGGCCTGCGCGCGCATCGGCGCCACCCACAGCGTGGTGTTCGGCGGCTTCTCGGCCAAGGCGCTGCAGGAGCGGATCATCGACGCGGGCGCGGTGGCGGTCATCACCGCCAACTACCAGCTGCGCGGCGGCAAGGAGCTGCCGCTCAAGGCCATCGTCGACGACGGCATCGGGCTGGGCGGCTGCGAGTCGATCAAGACCGTGTTCGTGTACGAGCGCACGCCCACCGCGTGGAACCGCGTCGAAGGCCGCGACAAGACCTTCGCCGAAGCCCTGAAAGGGCAGAGCACCGAATGCGCTCCCGTGCCGGTCAACGCCGAGCACCCGCTCTTCATCCTCTACACCTCGGGCTCCACCGGCAAGCCCAAGGGCGTGCAGCACGCCACCGGCGGCTACCTGCTGTGGGCCAAGCTCACGATGGACTGGACCTTCGACATCCGGCCCGAAGACGTGTTCTGGTGCACGGCCGACATCGGCTGGATCACCGGCCACACCTACGTCGCCTACGGCCCGCTGGCGGCCGGCGCCACGCAGGTGGTGTTCGAGGGCATCCCCACCTTCCCGCATGCCGGCCGCTTCTGGCAGATGATCGAGAAGCACAAGGTGTCGGTGTTCTACACGGCGCCGACCGCCATCCGCTCGCTCATCAAGGCGGCCGAGGGCGACGAAAAAGTGCACCCGAAGAACTGGGATCTCTCGAGCCTGCGCATCCTCGGTTCGGTCGGTGAGCCGATCAATCCCGAGGCGTGGATGTGGTACCACCGCAATATCGGCCAGGAGCGTTGTCCGATTGTCGATACTTTCTGGCAGACCGAAACCGGCGGCCATGTGATCACGCCGCTGCCGGGTGCCACGCCGCTGGTGCCGGGCTCCTGCACCTTGCCGCTGCCGGGCATCATGGCCGCCATCGTCGACGAAACCGGCAAGGACCTGCCCAACGGCGCTGGCGGCATGCTGGTCATCAAGCGGCCCTGGCCTTCGATGATCCGCACCATCTGGAACGACCCCGAGCGCTTCAAGAAGAGCTACTTCCCCGAGGAAATGGGCGGCGCGATCTACCTTGCCGGCGACGGCGCGGTGCGCAGCGCCGACCGCGGCTACTTCCGCATCACGGGCCGCATCGACGACGTGCTCAACGTTTCGGGCCACCGCCTGGGCACGATGGAGATCGAATCGGCACTTGTGGCCAAGACCGACCTCGTGGCCGAGGCCGCCGTGGTGGGCCGCCCCGACGACGTGACCGGCGAAGCCGTCTGCGCCTTCGTCGTGCTCAAGCGCGCACGGCCTACCGGCGAAGAGGCAAAACAGATCGCCAACGAGCTGCGCAACTGGGTGGCCAAGGAAATCGGCCCCATCGCCAAGCCCAAGGACATCCGCTTCGGCGACAACCTGCCCAAGACGCGCAGCGGCAAGATCATGCGACGCCTGCTGCGCAGCATCGCCAAGGGCGAGGCGATCACGCAGGACACCTCGACGCTCGAAAATCCGGCGATCCTGGAACAGTTGTCGGAACGCCTGTAGGACGTGGCCGTCTCTGCGGCCGGCCGCGCCGGACAGGCCCTCCGCCTGAGGTAAAACCAACCCGTTGCCGCACGCTTCGACGCGCGCGGCGCCGGCTGTTGTGTTCGATCTTTCCAAAGGAGGCGCCAAATGGGCGTGAGATCCGCTTTCCTGTTCGTCATCGTGCTGCTGATCGCAGCGCTCGCCGCATTGAACTGGGGGACGCTGTCGGCGCCCACCCCCGTCTGGCTGGGCTTCATGACCGTCTCGGCGCCGCTGGGCCTGATCATGCTGGGGCTCACGGTCGTGCTCGCCGCCTTCTTCCTGGTCTATGTGCTGTACCTGCACAGTTCGGTGCTGCTCGACACCAAGCGCCACACCAGGGAAATGCAGGTCCAGCGCGACCTGGCCGACAAGGCCGAGGCCTCGCGCTTCACCGAGCTGCGCAATTTCCTGGAGGCTCAGGAGAACAAGCACATGGCGCACAACGCCGACCGTCACACGGCCGTGCTGGCGCGCATGGACCAACTGGAAACGGCGATCCGGCTGCGCTCGGACCAGACCGACAACACCGTGGCCGCGCACCTCGGGCAACTCGAGGACCGCATCGAGCGCCGGCCGGTTCCGGCCGACATCAACCCTCAGGGTTGAGCAGGCTCAACGCGGCGTTGCCAGCACCCAGGCGGCCAGCTTCTTCGCGTCGGCTTCGCTGACCTGGTTGTTCGCCGGCATCGGCACCGGACCCCAGACGCCGGAGCCGCCCTTCACGATCTTGCTGGCGAGGGTGTCGACGGCACCCTTGTCGTCCTTGTACTTGTTGGCCACGTCCTTGAAGGACGGGCCGAGCACCTTGCGGTCGATCGCGTGACAGCTCATGCAGTTCTTCGACGTGGCGAGGGCCAGGTCGGCGAAGGCGGGTGCCGCCAGGCCAAGGCCCAGGGCGGCGGCGAACAGAACTCTCTTCATGGGGGATGTATTTCGTAAGGGCTGGGTTACATTCGATGCAACGCGATTGTAGGTAGCGCCGTGCACACCGGCGTCCGGATGCGTTGCCAACAAAACCCGGAGGTATTCGCGATGTGGTTTCTGCTGTTGGGCCTGCTGGGCCTGGGTCTGAAGTATTTCGAAGTCGGCATGGTTGCCGGCTGGAGCTGGTGGATCGTGCTGTCGCCGTTCGCACTGGCCGTGGCGTGGTGGGCTTGGGCCGATTCGTCGGGCTACACCAAGCGCAAGGTCGTCGAGCGCGAAGACCGGCGCAAGCAGGCGCGCATCGACCGGCAGAAGGCCAACATGGGCCTGCCGACCAGCAACGGGCAGCGACCGCGCCGCTGAGCGCGCACAGTCCGGAAGTCCATCGCTGCATGCCGAACGCAAGCACGCCTTGGACGAAGAAGCCGTCACCCATGCGATGCTCGTTTTCGGGTTGTCGCTCCTGGTCGGGCCGGCCATCGGCGGACTCGTCGGGTGGCTCAAGACTTTCTTCTGGGGCATCGGCGTCGGCGCACTGCTGATCGGTGGCGCGGGCCTGTACGGCGCGGCCACGATCGGCTGGCACCGCTACCAGTCGATGGCCGGAACGGCCAGCGTGCAGGGCAGCCTGGTCGAGTTCGTCGAAGAGCGCAGCAAGGACGGCAAGGGCCGCACCACGACGTCGCGCGCTCCGATCGTCGAATACACCGCCTCCGATGGCCAGAAGCGCCGCGTCAAGGGGCTCGGTGGGGGACTCTCCGACAAGGAGTGGGGCGACCCGGTGGAGGTGCGCTACAGCGTGGCCGACCCTGCGCAGGCGCTGGTGGCCGACTTCCAGAACATGTGGGGCCCCGTCTGGGGGCTCGGCATCTTCGGTGCGTTCCCGACGATGTTCGGCTTGTTCTTCACCGGCATGGCGATCGACGAGGGCCGGCATCGCAACGGGCGGCGGATGGTGCGCGAGCCCACGCCGGGACAGCGGCGCTGGCGCACGCGCGGCACGGTGGTCGCCAACCTGGTCTTCCTGGCCGGCTTTGCGCTCGTGTTCCTCTATCCCGACCCGCGCCCGATGAAGCAGTTCGGCGCGGGCTTCATGACCATCGGCGCCGGTGCCTTGCTGCATTTCATCGTGCAGAGCCTGCCGCCGGCGCTGGCGTTCCAGGCCCGCAGCATCCTCGCGATCGTTGGCTTGGGCTTTCTCGCCTTCGGCTACGGCGCGTGGATGATGGCGTAGACAAGGCTCGCCCCCAGGCTGCGCGCACTTCGTGTCGCTTCGCCAACCCCCTACCGGGGGCAACACCAGAGGCCCGGCGAAGCCGGTTCCTCGGTGTTCTGAGCTCGCCCCCAGGCTGCGCGCACTTCGTGTCGCTTCGCCTACCCCCTACCGGGGGCAATACCAGAGGCCCGGCGAAGCCGGTTCCTCGGTGTTTCACGAAGGGCTCAGAATTTGTCGAGCACCGCGCCCGAGCTTGCGCTCGATGCGTTGAACGCGAACTTGGCCTGCACGCCGCGCGTGTAGCGCGGGGCCGGGGCCTTCCAGCCTTCGCGGCGCTTGGCGAGCTCGGCTTCGGGCACGTTGAGCTCGAGCACCAGCTTGTGCGCGTCGATGGTGATCGAGTCGCCCTCGTTCACGAACGCGATGGTGCCGCCGGCCGCCGCTTCGGGCGCGACATGGCCCACGACCATGCCCCAGGTGCCGCCCGAGAAGCGGCCGTCGGTGATCAGGCCCACGCTTTCGCCGAGGCCTGCGCCGATCAGCGCGCCGGTCGGTGCCAGCATCTCGGGCATGCCCGGGCCGCCCTTGGGGCCGAGGTAGCGCAGCACCATCACGTCGCCGGCCACGATCTTGCCGTCGAGGATGGCCTTCAGCGCCGACTGCTCGTCGTCGAACACGCGCGCCGGGCCGGTGATGACCGGGTTCTTCAGGCCGGTGATCTTGGCGACCGCGCCTTCGGGCGACAGGTTGCCCTTCAGGATCGCGAGGTGGCCTTCGTCGTACATCGGCTTGTCGATCGGGCGGATCACGTCCTGATCGGCGCGCGGCACGTCGGGCACGTCCTTCAGCACTTCGGCGATCGTCTGGCCGGTGATGGTGATGCAGTCGCCGTGCAGCAGGCCGGCGTTCAGCAGCACCTTCATGACCTGCGGAATGCCGCCGGCCTGGTGCAGGTCGACCGCGAGGTACTTGCCCGAGGGCTTCAGGTCGCACAGCACCGGCACCTTCTTGCGCATGCGCTCGAAGTCGTCGATGGACCACTCGACGCCGGCCGCGTGCGCAATTGCCAGGAAGTGCAGCACCGCGTTGGTCGAACCGCCCGTGGCCATGATCACGGCCACCGCGTTCTCGATGGCCTTCTTGGTCACGATGTCGCGCGGCTTCAGGTCCTTCTTGATCGCCTCGATCAGCACCTTGGCCGATTCCTTGGCCGAGTTGGCCTTCTCGTCGTGCGGGTTCGCCATGGTCGAGGAGTAGGGCAGCGAGATGCCGAGCGCCTCGAAGGCGCTGGACATGGTGTTGGCCGTGTACATGCCGCCGCACGAGCCCGTGCCGGGAATGGCGCGCTTCTCGATCTCGAGCAGGTCTTCGTCGCTCAGGTTGCCGGCGGCGTTCTGGCCCACGGCTTCGAACACGCTCACGATGTTCAGGTCCTGGCCCTTGTAGCGGCCCGGAAGGATGGTGCCGCCGTAGACGTAGATCGCCGGCACGTTCGCGCGCAGCATGCCCATCAGGCCGCCGGGCATGTTCTTGTCGCAGCCGCCGACCACCAGCACGCCGTCCATCCACTGGCCGCCCACGCAGGTCTCGATGCAGTCCGAAATGACTTCGCGGCTCACCAGCGAGTACTTCATGCCTTCGGTGCCCATCGCCATGCCGTCCGAGATGGTGGGCGTGCCGAACACCTGGGCGTTGCCGCCGGCTTCCTCGATGCCGGCGATGGCCGCGTCGGCCAGCTTCTGCAGGCCCGAGTTGCAGGGCGTGATGGTGCTGTGGCCGTTGGCCACGCCGACCATCGGCTTCTTGAAGTCGCTTTCCTCGTAGCCCATGGCATAGAACATCGAGCGGTTGGGCGCGCGGCTCTTGCCTTCGACGATGTTGGCGCTGCGGCGATTGATCTGGATTGGCTTGGTGTCCATGGTGTCTCTTCGGTCGTGGGGTGTGGAAATCGCGGGAAGCACCGAGTATCGGACTTCTGATTGATTGGTTCCAATCCGATTTTTGATGCGGATTGATATGCTCTGCATATGAAAGAAAGCCTGATCGACCTGCGTGCCTGGCGCCAGTTCGTCGCCGTGGCCGAAGAATTGCACTTCGGCCGCGCCGCGCTGCGGCTGCACATGACGCAGCCGCCGGTGACCCAGGCCATTGCCCAGCTTGAAAAAACGCTGGGCGTGGTGCTGTTCGACCGCACCCGAAGGCGCGTGGCGCTCACGCCGGCCGGCGAGGCGCTGCTGCCCGACGTGCGCGAACTGCTGGCCCGCGCCCAGGCCCTCCCGGCGCGGGCGCGCGCCGCGGCGGCGGGGCAGGTGGGGCGGGTGCGCATCGCCTTCGTCTCGACCGTGGGTTTCGAGCAGTTGCCGGCCTGGGTGCGCGAGTTCCGCGTGCTCTGCCCCGAGGTGGCGCTCGAACTGGTCGAGGCCACGGGCGACGTCCAGCTCGAAGCCTTTGCGCGCGGCGAGATCGATGCCGGGCTGATGCTGCATTCGCCGGGCGCCGCGCCGCCGGGGCTCGCGCGGCTGCCGGTGGAGGAAGAAGCATTGGTGCTGGCCCTGCCGGCGCAGCACCGGCTCGCACGCGCGCGGCCCGTGCCGCTGGCGGAGGTGCTGGCCGAGCCGCTGGTGATCTTTCCGCGCCGCATCGTGCCTTCGCTGCATGACGCCGTCTTCGACCTCTATCACGCCGCCGGCCGCACGCCGCAGGTCGCGCAGGAGGCGATCCAGATGCAGACCATCGTCAACCTCGTCTCGGGCGGCATCGGCGTGGCCTGGGTGCCGCACAGCGTGATGCAGTTCCGGCGCGCGGGCGTGGTCTACCGGCAGGCCGAGGAGTTCAAGGGCGTGGGGCGGCGCCGCGTGGCGTTGCCGGCTTGCGAGACCAGTCTGGTGTGGCCCGCGCAGGCGGCGCACCCGGCGCTGGCGCGCTTCGTGGAATTCGTGCGGGAGCGTACGGCGCGGGCGAAGTAGGGCGAGCCGCTACCTGCGCGAAGCCCGTGCGCCGGAAGACCTGGGCGCAGCGGGCGGGTCCAGCGAGGCGGCGAGCAGCGTTTCGAGCCAGCCTGCGAAGGCCTGCACGCGCCGCGAGAGATTGCGCCTGTGCGGATAGACCAGCTGCACCGGCAGCGGCTCGGCACGCGCCCCGGGCAGCACCTCGACCAACTCGCCGGCCGCCAGGTGTTCGCGCACGTCGTAGGCCGGAATCTGGATCAGCCCCAGTCCGGCCAGCGCGCAGGCGATGTAGGTCTCGGCGTTGTTCGCACCCACCTGGCTGCGCATGCGCAGCGTCATGGTCTCGCCGTCGTGCCGCCATTCCCACGGGGCTGCGCGGCAGCTGGTCGGCGAGGCGTAGTTGACGGCCGTGTGTTCCGGCAGGTCCGTTGTTGCGAGGGGCGTGCCATGGCGCGCGAGGTAGGCCGGGCTCGCGCAGTTGATCAGCGTGAAATGTCCCAGCGGCCGCGCCACCAGGCTGCTGTTGGCCAGCGGCCCGACGCGCAGGGCGCAGTCGATGCCTTCGAGCACCAGGTCCACCGCGCGGTCGCTGGAGCCCAGTTCGAGTTCGATGGCCGGATAGCGCTCGAAGAAGGCCGGCAAGGCCGGCGCGATGAGCCGCCGCGCGATGCGGCTCGGCACATCGACCTTGAGCCGTCCACCCACGGGGCTGTGCGCGGGCAGGAACTGCTGCTCCATGTCGTCCATGTCGGCCACGAGCGCGCGGGCCTGCTCCAGCAGCACCTCGCCGTCGGGGGTGAGGCCGACGCGCCGCGTGGTCCGGTGCAGCAGGCGCGAGCCCAGCCGCGCTTCGAGCTGCTGCACCGCCGTGGAGATGGTGGCGCGCGGCAGCGCCAGCCGGTCGGCCGCCCGGGTGAAGCTGCCGGTTTCGGCCACGCGCAGGAAGACCTTGAGAAGGTCGATGCGGTCCATTCGTTGTTGCCTGGATTGTTTGCAATTTTACGAACAGTCTAGCGTCGGTTTGGTGATTTATCGGCCTGCGAGAGGTCAATAGACTGCAGTTTCCCGTCGCATAGATCGACGCCTTCCCTTTCCCCAGGAGGTCATTCCATGTCTGCACGCACGCTCAAGAACAAGGTCGCCGTCATCGGCGGCGGTGGCAAGAACCTCGGCGCGCTCATCGGCCATCAACTGGTCGACGGCGGTGCCCGCGGCATCGCCATCCACTACAACAGCGACGCCTCGCGCGGCGACGCCGAGCAAACCGCCGCCGCGCTCAGGGCCAAGGGCGCCGACACGCTGCTGGTGCAGGGCGACCTCTCGGTGGTGGAGAACGACGTCAGGTTGTTCGACCAGGCCGTGGCGCATTTCGGCCAGGTCGACATCGCCATCAACACCGCGGGCGTGGTCATCAAGAAGCCGATCCTCGATGTCACCGAGGCCGACTACGACAGGAGCTTCGACGCCAACGCCAAGGCCGCGTTCTTCTTCATCCAGCAGGCCGGCCGCACGCTGGCCGATGGCGGGAGCATCGTTTCACTGGTGAGCTCTCTGCTCGCGGCCTACACGCCGTTCTATGCGATCTATCCGGGCTCGAAGGCCGCGGTGGAGCACTTCACGCGCGCGGCCTCCAAGGAGTTCGGCGAGCGCGGCATCTCGGTCAATGCCATCGGTCCCGGCCCGATGGACACGCCGTTCTTCTACGGCCAGGAGAGCAAGGAAGCCGTCGAGTACCACAGCGGCGCCGCCGCGCTCAGCAAGTTCTCGAAGAAGGGCCTCACCGACATCGAGGACATCGCGCCCATCGTGCGCTTCCTGGTCACCGAGGGCTGGTGGATCACCGGCCAGACGATATTTGCCAACGGCGGCTACACCACCCGATGAGACGAAGCGGCAAGATGGCGGCTGGAGGAAAACGCAAATGCACACGATCATGGTGATGGGCGGCGGCTTCGTGCTGCTGGCGGTGTTTCTGCTGGCCAGCCGCTTCGTCGGCGACGGCGCCTCGCTGGCGCTCGCCACGGCCGCCAAGTGGTTCATTCCGGCCTGGTTCATCGGCGCCGGCATCAACATGGCGGTGGGCGTGCTCAAGGCGGGGTACTCGGTGGCCGAGGAGCTGCCGATCTTCCTGCTGATCTTCGCGGTGCCGGCCGTGGTGGCGGGGCTGCTGTGGTGGAAGTTCGGGCGCTGACGCCGGGCTTGTTCGCCGAACACCGCGGAACCGGCTTTGCCGGGCCGCAGGTGTTGCCCCCGGTAGGGGGTGGGAGAAGCGACACGAAGTGCGCGATGCCTGGGGGCGAGTCACGTGCTCCGGGCACAATCCGCGGATGCTCATGTATCCGCAGATCAACCCCATTGCCTTGCAGCTCGGGCCTGTCGCCATTCACTGGTACGGCCTGACTTACCTGGCGGCCTTCGCGCTGTTCTACTTTCTCGGCACGCGCCGGCTGCACCACGAGCCGTACCGCTCGCTCGTCGGTGCCGGCGCCTGGCAGCGCAAGGACATCGAGGACATCCTTTTTCTCGGCGTGATGGGCGTGATTGTCGGGGGGCGGCTGGGCTATTGCCTGTTCTACAAGCCGGCGTTCTACCTCACGCACCCGCTCGAGATCCTGTACGTGTGGCAGGGCGGCATGAGCTTTCATGGCGGCATGCTGGGCGTGATCGGCGCGATGGTCTGGTTCGCCCGTTCGCGTGCGCGGCCGTTCTGGCAGGTGATGGATTTCGTCGCCCCCTGCGTGCCGACCGGCCTGGCTGCAGGCCGCGTGGGCAACTTCATCAATGGCGAGCTCTGGGGCCGCTTCAGCAGCCCCGACCTGCCCTGGGGCATGGTGTTCCCGCAAAGCGGCTCCATGCTGCCGCGCCATCCCTCGCAGGTCTACCAGTTCCTGCTCGAAGGCCTGCTGCTGTTCGTGATCATGTGGCTCTATGCGCGCAAGGAGCGCAAGCAGGGGCAGGTGGCAGCGGTCTTCCTGATCGGCTACGGCGCGCTGCGCTTCTTTGCCGAGTATTTCCGCGAGCCCGACGACTTCCTCGGCCTGCGGGCCCTGAGCCTGAGCCAGGGGCAGTGGCTCAGTGTGCCGATGGTGATCGTCGGCATTGCGCTGTGGTTCTGGTTCGGCCGCGCAAAGACGGCCGCCGCACGCGCCTGAGCCGGAAGTTCTCAGGGTAATTCCGGGGCGCGCATGACGTGCGCGGCCCTTGCGCCGTTTCGCTCGGGCACTCACAATTATGCGTAATTACAGGAAATTACGCCTAACCACCCGAGGTCACCGCTCCAAGTCACCGCTCCAAATCCGTATGCGCCTGGTCCCCAACTCCCTGCACGACGAAGTCGCCGCCACCCTGCGCGAGCAGATCTTCGAAGGCGTGCTGGCGCCGGGCAGTTTCCTGGACGAAGCGGCCTTGTGCGAGAGGCTCTCGATCTCCCGCACGCCGCTGCGCGAGGCGCTCAAGGTGCTCACCGCCGAAGGCCTGCTGCGGCACGAGCCGCGGCGCGGCTGCTTCGTCAACGAGGTCACGGAGCGCGATCTCGACGACATCTTCCCGGTGATCGCGCTGCTCGAAGGCCGCTGCGCCTACGAGGCGGCCCGCAACGCGAGCGATGCCGAGCTGCAGGAGCTCGACGCGCTGCACGAGCGCCTGGTGCGGCACGCCAGGGCGCGGCGCATCAACGACTACTACGCCACCAACCACGTCATCCACGAGGCGATCATCAAGCTCGCCGACAACAAGTGGCTGGCACAGGTGATCGGCGACCTGCGCAAGATCCTCAAGCTGGCCCGGCTCCAGCAGCTGCATGCGCCGGGCCGGCTCGACCAGAGCCTGTCGGAGCACCTGGCCGTGTTCGCGGCGCTCAAGGCGCGCGACAGCGAGGGCGCCGATGCCGCCATGCGCACGCACATGACAAGACAGCGCGAGGCGCTGCGCGAGGTCACGCGACAGCAGAAATCCAGGGTGATGCCGTGACGATCCGCTGCAGCGCGCCCGAACCCATCCACATTGGAGTCCATCGATGAGTGCGACCGAATGGTTCCAGGCGCGATTGCGCTCTGGCGAGAAGTCCAAGGTGCCCGTAGCGCCGGAGGGCGCCGCAAAGAGTGCACCGAAGAACGCGCCCAAACCCACCGGGCGCTCGACCGCCGAGCGCCTGCAGGCCACGCTGCGCAAGGCCGACGAGGCCCTGTCGCCGCGCGCATTGCGCCGCGTGCTCGCCGACCTGCAGGCGGTGATCGATCCGCGCGTGAGCGAGGTCGAGGGCGGCCGCCGGGCCCATGCCATCGCGCAGGCCTATGCAGCGGCCACGCCCGAAGAGCGCCGCGACTACTGGGCCTTGATGAGCGAGCATTTCGCCGCCGATGCGCAGAAGCTCAAGACCGCGCGCGACCAGCACCAGACCGCGGTCGGTACGCCCGACGAAGGGCAGGCCGAGCTGCGGCTGCGGCGCGCGCTCGTGTCGCCGCGCATGCGCCTGCTGCAGCGCTTTGCCGTCGAGCCCGAGGGCATGCGCTTCCTGGTCGACCTGCGCGCCGACCTGCTGCCGTGCCTGAAGGCCGACAAGCGCCTGCTCGCGCTCGATGCCGAGCTCGAGCACCTGTTCTCCACCTGGTTCGACGTCGCCTTCCTCGAGCTGCGCCGCATCGACTGGGATTCGCCGGCCTCGCTGATCGAGAAGCTCATCCGCTACGAAGCGGTGCACGACATCAAGAGCTGGTCCGACGTGAAGAACCGGCTCGACGACAGCGACCGCCGCTGCTACGGCTTCTTCCATCCGCGGCTGCCCAACGAACCGCTGATCTTTGTCGAAGTGGCGCTGGTCGACCGCATCAGCGACGGCATCACGCCGCTGCTCGACGAAGCCGCGGTGCCGGTGCTGCCCGCCAGGGCCACCACCGCGATCTTCTATTCGATCAGCAACACCCAGAACGGCCTGCGCGGCGTGAGCTTCGGCGACTCGCTCATCAAGCGCGTGGTCGAGACGCTGCAGGACGAGCTGCCGCGGCTGAAGACCTTTGCCACGCTCTCGCCGATCCCCGGTTTCCGCACCTGGCTCGCCAAGAATGCGGCCGACCTGATGCCGCGCCTCGACGAGAAGCGCGAGGCCGAACTCGGCCGCCTCGTCGGCTCCGTGCCGCCCACGGCCGAGCGCCTGCTCGCTGCCGTGGATGCGGCTGCCACGCTCGACGCCAAGTCGCCGCTGCGCCAGTGGCTGCTGCAGGCCGCCGCCGAATACCTGGGCCGTGCGCTGGTCGACGGCACGCCGGCCGACCCCGTGGCGCGCTTCCACCTCGGCAACGGTGCGCGCGTGGAGCGCCTGAACTGGGCCGGCGACCCGTCGCCCAAGGGGCAGAAGCAATCCTACGGGCTCATGGTCAACTACCTCTACGACCTCAAGCGCCTCGACAAGCATCGCGCCTGGCTGGCCGACGGCAAGGTCGCGGTATCGGGAGACATCGAAAGCCTGTTCTTCAAAAAAGGCTGAGTCCGAAAAACCGGGCGCAGAAAAAGCGCCCACCGCCGCATCGGGCGGCAGAATCCACAACGACTGGAGAAGAGACAAATGAACCCAGGTTTTCAACGCCGTGACGTCTTGCGCGTGGCCGCCGCCGGTGCGGCCGTTCTTTGCGGTGCCGCGCGCGCCCAGAACTGGCCGGCCAAGCCGGTGACGATGATCGTGCCGTTCCCGGCCGGCGGCGGCACCGACGCCTTCGCGCGGCCGCTCTCGGGCCAGTTCAGCAAGATCGCCGGCCAGACGCTGGTGATCGACAACCGCGGCGGGGCGGGCGGCACGTTGGGCGCGAGCATCGCGGCCAAGGCGCCGGCCGACGGCTACACGCTCTTCATGGGCGCGGTGCACCACGCGATCGCGCCCTCGGTGTATCCCAAGCTCGACTACGACATCGAGAAGGACTTCATTCCGCTGATGCTGCTGGCCAACGTGCCGCAGGTGGTGGTGATCAACCCGAAGCGCGTCCAGGCCGGCACCATCCAGGAGTTCATTGCGCTGGCCAAGCGCAACCCGGGCAAGTTCAACTACGGCTCGGCCGGTTCGGGCACCTCGCACCACCTCGCGGGCGAGCTGTTCAAGCTGCAGACCGGCACCTTCATCACCCACATCCCGTACCGCGGCGCGGGCCCGGCGCTGTCGGACCTGATCTCGGGCAACGTCGACCTGATGTTCGACGGTCTCGGTTCCTCCGCCCAGCACATCAAGAGCGGCCGCATCAAGGCGCTGATGGTCGCGGGCAGCAAGCGCAACCCGGCCTTCCCCGACGTGCCGTGCGCCGCCGAGGTGGGCCTGCCCGACTACACCGTGACCACCTGGTACGGCCTCTGGGCACCCAAGGGCACGCCGGCCGATGTGCAGGCGCGCGCGGTCGACGACATGAAGAAGGCGCTCGCCACCGACGAGCTCAAGGCCATCTGGGCCCAGAACGGCTCCGAGATCCCGACCCTCACCATGGCGGCCTACGGCGGCTTCGTCAGCTCGGAAATCAAGCGCTGGGCGGCGGTGGTGAAGGCATCGGGCGCCAAGCTCGAATGACCGCCTCCGGCACCGTCACGCTGCGCCGCGACGGCGCGACGGCAGTCGTCACGCTGTCGAATGCGGGCCGCCTCAATGCGATGACGCGCGCGATGTGGCGCGAGCTGCGCGCCGTGTTCGAAGGCATCGCGGGCCTCGACGACGGCGCAGGCCTGCGCTGCGTCGTGGTTCGCGGGGAGGGCGGAGCGTTCTGCGCGGGCGGCGACATCTCCGAATACCCGTCCTTCCGCTTCGAGGAACCGAGCCTGCGCGAATTCCACGAGAACGAGGTGTGGGCCGCGCTGCAGGCCCTGCTCGATTGCCCGTTGCCGCTGGTCGCGCAGATCGAGGGCGCCTGCATGGGCGCGGGCATCGAGATCGCGAGCTGCTGCGACATCCGGATCGCCGGCGCCTCCGCCCGGTTCGGCGCGCCCATTGCGAAGCTCGGCTTTCCGATGGCGCCGCGCGAAGCGGCACTGGTGCATGGCGCCATCGGCGACGTGCTCGCGCGCGACATGCTGCTGGCGGCCGGCGTGCATGGCGCACAGCGCCTGTACGACGCCGGCTTCCTGCTGCAGGTGCTGCCCGACAACGAGGTGGCAGCCGCCGTGCAGGCGCACGCCGACCGCATCGCCGTGCTGGCGCCGCAGGCCGCGCGCCTGCACAAGCGCACCTTCGCCATGCTGAAGGCCGGCGCGCATTCGACGCAGAGCCTGCTGGCCACGGCCTACGACTACGCCGCTTCCGCCGAGCACCGCGAAGGCATCGCGGCCTTCCTTGCCAAGCGCACACCGAATTTCTGAAGCACCCCTCCGATGAAGAAGACAGCCAACTCCAACCTGTTCGCCGCCCTGCGCGCGGCCTTTCCCGCCAACCTCGACGGCATTGCGGTCGAAACCGACAGCGGCCTTTTCTATTCCTGGCGCGATCTCGAGCGCGCAAGCGCGATGATCGCCAACCTGCTCGATGCGCTCGGGCTGGAACCGGGGGCGCGCATCGCGGTGCAGGTCGAGAAATCGGTCGAGGCGATGCTGCTGTACCTGGCCACGCTGCGCGCGGGCTATGTGTTCCTGCCGCTCAACACCGCCTACCAGAGCGCCGAGATCGAATACTTCATCGGCAACGCCGAGCCCGCGGTCGTGGTGTGCACCAGCCGCAATGCCGCGTGGGTCGGACCCATCGCCAGCGCGGCGGGCACCCGGCACGTGTTCACGCTCGACGACAACCGCACCGGCACGCTGCTCGAAGCGGCGGCGCGGTGCAGCGACAGGCACACGGTGGCGAAGAAGGGCCCCGGCGATCTTGCGGCCATCCTCTACACCAGCGGCACCACCGGCCGAAGCAAGGGCGCGATGCTCACGCACGGCAACCTGCTGTCGAACGCCGAGGTGCTCAAGGACTACTGGGGCTGGACCCCGGGCGACGTGCTGGTCCACACGCTGCCGATCTTCCACGTGCACGGCCTCTTCGTGGCGCTGCACGGCGCGCTGCTCAACGGCAGCAAGATGCTGTGGTTCTCGAAGTTCGACCCGAAGCGCATCGTCGCGAAGCTGCCCGAAGCCACGGTGTTCATGGGCGTGCCCACGCTCTACGTGCGGCTGCTGGCCGAGCCGGGCCTCACGCGCGAGGCGGTGCGCAACATGCGGCTCTTCGTCGCAGGCTCGGCGCCGCTCCTGATCGAGACCTTCGACGAATGGCGCGAGCGCACCGGCCACACCATTCTCGAGCGCTACGGCATGAGCGAGACGGTCATGCTCACCTCCAACCCCTACAAGGCCGGGCAGGGCGAGCGCCGCGGCGGCACCGTCGGGTTTGCGTTGCCGGGCGTGCAGCTGCGCGTGCGCGGCGAGAACGGGCAGGACTGCGCCATCGACGAGATCGGCGGCATCGAGGTCCGCGGTCCCAACGTGTTCGCCGGCTACTGGCGCATGCCCGAGAAGACGAAGGAAGAATTCACCGCCGACGGCTTCTTCAAGACCGGCGACGTGGGCAAGATCGACAGCCGCGGCTACATCACCATCGTCGGCCGCAGCAAGGACCTGATCATCAGCGGCGGCTACAACGTCTACCCGGCCGAGATCGAGGGCTACATCAACGAGATGCCCGGCGTGGCCGAGAGCGCGGTGATCGGCGTGCCGCACCCCGACTTCGGCGAGGTGGGCGTGGCCATCGTGATCGCGAAGGCGGGCGCGGCGGTCGATGCCGATGCGATCGTCGCGGAGCTCAAGTCGAAGCTCGCGAACTTCAAGATTCCGAAGCGCTGCTTCGTCGTGCCCGAGCTGCCGCGCAACACGATGGGCAAGGTGCAGAAGGCGCTGCTGCGCGCCGAGCACAAGGGGCTGTTCGCCTAGGCCTTTTCCATCCTCGGCGCGAGGGCGGTGATGCGCGGCTCGTGAAAGATCAGCGCGTCGACCACGTCGGCCGAAGGCCGGCGGAATTCCACGCCGAAGCCCTCGAGCGTGTCGACGTTGAAGCTGCGTCCGTCGGCCGGCAGCAGGCGGTAGGTCGGCTGGCCCGGGATCGTCATGCCGAGTTCGCCCTGGGCGTCGAGCCTGATCTCGATCACGCGGCCGCTGTGCAGGTAGTCGCCGGCGCACAGCCGGCGGAACGCCGGGTCCAGCACGTCGCCGGCCGCGACGCGGCGGAACACGATGTCGTCCACCATCTCCTCGAACGGGATCTCGACGCGATCGATGCGGCCCTGCCGGTCGTAGCGGAAGGTGAGCGTTCGTTCGCTGGGGTGCAGCACCGTCGGCCTGTCGGGGGTGATGAACACGTCGTAGTGGCGGTGCTCGAGCTTCTCCTCGATACCGCGCCAACGCCAGCCGAGCCCGTCGGCTTCCGTGTCGATGCGCAGGCGCCCGTAGGCCGGGTGCTCGTAGTCGCCGACATAGTCGGCGAGCGGATGGCTCGGCCGGGTGCCGCTCTTGCGAACTTCCTTGCTCGCCTTCTTGTCGAGCTTCTGCTGTTCGATGGCCTGCTTGCGCTTGGGCGCCAGGCGCCCGAACCAGTCGACCGGCTCGCGGCCGCAGATGCGGTCGAGCACCGCATAGGTGAGGATCGGGTGGGCGCCGCCCGGTGCGCGGTTCGTCAGCACCACGACGCCCGCGCGGCGCTCCGGCAGCGTCGTCATGAGCGTGCTCCAGCCGGTCCACGAGCCCGAGTGCGCGGCGGTGCGTTCGCCGCGGTATTGCTCGCAGAAGAGGCCCATGCCGTAGTGGGAGTCGCCGATCTCCGCGTACGGGGAGCGTCCCATGTGCACCCGCGGCGTCGTCATCTCGCGCAGCGCCTGCGCCGAGAGCAGCTGCTGTCCGTGCGCCTTGCCATCGAGGAGAAAGCGCGCCCATTTCGCAAGGTCGGCCACCGAGGCGTTGATGCCGCCGGCCGGCGTCGCGCGGATCGGCGACAGCGGTGTGCGATACCGCTTGTCGCCATCCATCGCATGCGGACGGGCGGCGTCCTCGGCGGCCGCGAGCGCCTCGATGGAGAAGCCGAAGTGGCTGAAGCCCAGCGGCTTCATCAGGCGCTCGGTGGTGAAGTCCTGGTAGCTCCGGCCGCTGATCCGCTCGGTGACCATTCCCGCGACCAGGTAGCCGAGGTTCGAATACTGGAAGGTGTCGCGCAGGTCCTTGTTCGGCGCGAGGTGCCGCAGCGCGGCCAGCATCTGTGCGTTGCTCAGGTCGCCGGGCATGTGGATCCAGTCGTGGCGCGGCAGCCCGCTGTGGTGGCACAGCAGGTCGCGCACGGTCAGCCGCTCGGTGGCCACCGGGTCGTGCAGGCGGAATTCGGGGATCACCTCGCGCACGGGCCGGGTCCAGTCGAGCTTGCGTTCGTCGACCAGCAGGCCGATCCCGGCGGCGGTGAACGACTTGGTGATCGAGCACAGCAGAAATTGCGTGTCGATGGTCACCGGCAGGCCCGTGTCGGTATCGCGCACGCCGTAGCCCTTGAGCACGGCGACCTCGCCATCCTGGATGACGGCCAGCGCGAGCCCGGGTATTTGCCACTCCTGCATCGAGGCTTCGACGAGACTGTCGAGATCGTTCCACATGATGGGGTCCTTGCCTTGGATCGGGCCGCGCATCCTAAAGCAATCCCCGGCGGGGCTTCCTTGGCTACGCGGTGCCCAATCCGTTCATGAGTCCGCTGCGCGGGTGGCAGTTGATGTATTCGTAGCTCTGTTCGTCGGCCTTCAGCACCGAGACCTCGTGGTACACGCGCAGTTGCAGCTGGAAGTTCAGCGCCTGCACGTAGCGCATGAAGCTGCCGAAGATCGCCACGTGCGTGGGGTGCGATTCGGCCCAGCGCTCCATGTCGGCGAGCGAGCGCCAGTAGCTCAGGCCGAAGGACTTCTGCAGCGGCGTGCCCCGGGCGTCGAGGTGGTGCATATAGCGGTTGCTGTAGCAGCCAAGCCCCAAGCCCTGGTCGCGCAGGAAGTCCATGCCCTCGCGCAGCACCGGCGCCATGTCCTCGAGGTAGAGCGTGCGCTCCGGGCCGGTGGTGTCGGCCCATTCCTGGCCGGAGCGGATCAGCGCGATGTTCTCGTGGCCCGCGATGCGCACGCGCTGGCCCCATGCCGGCGTGCCCGCGATCACGGCGCGCGTGCCCGAGGGCGCCATCGCATCGGTCTGCGAGAGCGGGATGCGGTCGCGCATCGAACCCCAGTAGCCATGCTCCTGCAGCTCGCCGCTGACTTCGCCCATGACCACGCCGACACCCTCGAAACGGTCCGGCGTGTTGAACATGGTCTCGAAGCGTTCGACGCGCGGCGACGCGATCTCGCGGAAGTAGCCGAGGCCCTCCGCCAGCCGCTCGTCGGAGCGCCACCATGCATCGATGGCGGGTGTTGCGCACCAGCGTGCGCAAGCCGCGGCATCGTTCCAGTACGCGATGGCGATCATGTTGTCGCAGCCATCGGCATCGACGAAGTGCGCGAGGTCATGATGGCCCGGGCCATCGGGCAGCGCGAAGTCGCGCGCGATCTTCATCAGGGCGGCGCAGGCGCGGCCCTGCATCCCGGCCCCGCGCGACTGCACGCCGAAAAAGCCCATCGCCACCTGCTTCACCGAGGCCGGCGCGCGGGCCGACCAGACGGGGTAGGGCGGCGTGTAGTCGTCCTCGACGCGGCGGTGCCGCGTGCGGGGGCATTTCAGATGCTCGGCAATGGCGGATTCCATGGCGCGGCTCCGTAGGCTCAGGCCGCGACCGGCAGGCGCGGCTCGGTGTGGGCGGCGACCGCTTCCGGCACGCTGCCCTCGGGTTCGGCCGCACGCTGCACCACCACCACGGGCTCGCGGCGCGTCTTGTTCAGCAGCAGCTGCGTGACATCGGGCCGCGCGTAGTGGCCGCTCGGATCGGCCGCCGCCTTGGCGAGCGAGATCATGCCGAGGTCGATGTCGGCGATCACCAGCCCTTCCTGGTCTTCGGCCAGCGGCGTGCCGAGCGGCGAGCCGTCGGGCGCGTAGATGCGCGCATAGCCCCCGCCGGTGCGCAGCATCTGCTGCTTGGCCGCATCGGTGCACAGCAGGTCGCTCATCGCCTGGGACACGGTGGCGCATGGCGCGATCACGAAGCACTGGCCCTCGGCCGCGTAGACCTGGCTCGCGGCGTTGTTCACCTCGGGGCCGAGCGCATAGGCCGCGCCGCGGTAGAGCGAGAAGCTGGGCCATGCGCCGCAATGGATCTGCTCGTTCTGCGAATACATCGCGTACTTGCTGAGCGGCTGCAGGTGCTCCCAGCACGAGAGCGATCCGATGTTGCCGAGGGGCGTCTCGGCCACGGCGAGGTCGGAGCCGTCGCCCTCGCCGAACACGGTGCGTTCCACGTGCGTGGGCTTGAGTTTGCGGCGCGTCTGCACGGTGTGGCCCTGGTCGTCGATCAGCGCCTGCGCGATGTAGAGGCTGCCCGCGGCCTTTTCGCTGTAGCCGAGCGAGACCCAGATCCCGTGCTTGCGCGCCGCGTCCCTGATGCGGTCGAACTCTGCCGAGCCGACGACCAGCGCGTTGTCGCTGTAGCGCTGCACGAACTGCATGCCCCAGGCCGGCGAATCGAGCCAGATCCACCAGGGGTAGCCGGGCACCCAGGTTTCGGGAAAGGCGATCAGCTTCACGCCCTGGCCGGCCGCCTGGGCCATGAGGTCGATGGTCTTGTCGATGGTGCCGTCGAGGTCGAGGAACACGGGCGCGGCCTGCACGGCGGCGACGCGGAGCTTGGGGTGAACGGTGGTGGGCATGGTGGGCCTCCAGGAACGGTGGATGAAACAACTTCGCACACTTGCGCACCGGGTTTGCGCTGTGGCATGCGGGTTGCTTGAAGCGTAAATTCGCCGCCGCGGAACGCCTTGACCCGAACTTGCGGCGTTCTTGTTCCAGCGTTGCATGCGCTTTCCGGGAAACCCCATGAACCAGTTGCTCAGCACCGATGCCGTGGCGCGAGACCAGCGGCTTGCCTACTGGACCGACATGATCTGCAACGTCTACGTGCAGCTCGGATGCGACCCGGTGCGCGAAGGCGATACAGGCAGTTTCGAGGGCAGCATCCGGCAGCACTCGCTGCCCAGTCTCGACGTGTCGGTGGTCCGGTCGGGGCCGCAGAAGGTCATGCGCACGAGCGGTCACATCTCGCGTTCGAGCGACGACTGCTTCCTCGTGAGCATCCAGGCCCAGGGGCATGGCGTGGTGCGGCAGGACGGGCGCGACGCGGTGCTGTCGGCCGGCGACTTCGCGCTGTACGACAGCACGCGGCCCTACCAGCTGCTGTTCGACGACGCCTTCGAGCAGATCGTGCTCAAGCTGCCCGGCGAGCGCCTGCGCAGCGAGCTGCGCGACACCGAGGCGTTGACGGCCACCACGGTGTCGGGCAGGGAAGGCGCGGGCCACCTGCTGCTCGGCATGATCCGCACGCTGCGCGAAGACATCGACACGCTGCAGCCCGCGTCGGCCCTGGCGGTGGCCAACGGCGTGCAGAGCATCCTGGTGGCCGGGCTGCAGACCCTGCCCGCAGCGCGCGCGCCCTCGCTCAGCAAGCTCACGGCCTATCACCTCGCGCGCGTGAAGCGGCGCATCGACGAGCAGCTGGCCGATCCCTCGTTGTCGGTGGGCAGCCTCGCGGCGGAACTGGGGGTGTCGGCGAGCCACATCCACCGCATCTTCAAGAGCGAGCCGCTGACGCCCTCGCAGTACATCTGGGAGCGCCGGCTCGAGGCCTGCAGCCGCGACCTGCTGGAGCCGCGTCTCGCGGGCCGGCCGGTGGGGGAGATTGCGTATGGGCGCGGCTTCAACGATGCGGCCCATTTCAGCCGCGCGTTCCGCGAGCGCTTCGGCTGCTCGCCGCGCGCGTGGCGGCAGCAGCGCGTGCAATAGCGCCTGCTACTGGACCAGCAGCACCGAGATGTCGGTTTCTGCCACCACCTTGGTGGCGACCGAGCCCATCAACGCACGTCCGAAGATGCCGTGGCCGTGGGTGCCGAGCACGATCAGCTCGGCGTGCACGGCCGTGGCCGACTTGAGGATTTCCTCGGCCGCATGGCCATGGCGCGCTTCGGCCTTGAAGTTGCTCACGCCCTTCTCGGCGAAGAAGGCCTTCACGGGCTCGAGCACCTTGGCGTTTTCCTCGGCGTAGTAGTCGGTCAGCACCTCCTTGCTGAGGTGCCGGGCCACATGGCCGGAGACGCCGGTGCACACGTGCACCACGACCAGGTCATGCCCGTCCACGAACATGGCTCGGTTGGCGATCAGGTAGTCGAGGGCCTTTTGCGTGTAGGCGCTTCCGTCGACGGCGATGAGTATTTTCATGAGAGCCGTTATACGGCCCCGACCCCTGCGTCGCAACGGGTCTCACCCCAGAGCCGAGGGGCTTTTGCGCGTGCATTCTCGCCAGGAACACCGCGGAACCGGCTTTGCCGGGCCGCTGGTGTTGCCCCCTGAAAGGGGGTGGGCGAAAGCGACACGAAGTGCGCGAAGCCTGGGGGTCAGCCCTTCAGGCCCTTCCAGAGCATGTAGGCCGCGAGCAGGTACAGGATGCTCGCGAACACGCGCTTGAGCTTCTTCACCGGCAGGCTGTGCGCGGCCTTGGCACCCAGCGGCGCGGTCAGCACGCTGCATGCAGCAATCACCACCAGCGCGGGCAGCCAGATGTAGCCGAAGGAGCTGCCGGGCAGGCCCTGCACCGACTGGCCGCTGATGACATAGCCCAGCACATTGGCCACCGCGATCGGAAAGCCCAGCGCCGCGCTGGTTGCCACCGCGTTGTGGATCGACACGTTGCACCAGGTCATGAAGGGCACGCTGATGAAGCCGCCGCCCGCGCCCACCAGGCCCGAGATGAAGCCGATCGCGCCGCCGCCCGCAAGCTGGCCGCCAGTGCCCGGCATCTGCCGCGTGGGCTTGGGCTTCTTGTCGAGGAACATCTGCGTGGCCGAGAAGCCCACGAACAACGCGAAGAAGATGGCGAGCGCCGTGCCCTTGAGCAAGGCGAAGACGCCCAGGCTGCCCGCCAGGCTGCCGATGACGATGCCGGGCGCAAGGCGCCGCACGATGTCCCAGCGCACCGCGCCGCGCTTGTGGTGCGCGCGCACGCTCGACACCGAGGTGAAGATGATCGTGGCCATCGAGGTGGCGATCGCCATCTTCACCGCCAGGTCCGACGACACGCCGCGGTGGCCCATGATGATCGTGATGAACGGCACCATCAGCATGCCGCCGCCGATGCCGAGCAGGCCTGCGAGGAAGCCGGTGCCCAGGCCGAGCGTGGCCAGTTCGAGGATCAGGAGGGGGTCGAGGAGATCGGTCACGCTGCGGGGTCTTCGGACAAAGCAACGGCCCCGAGCAGGGTGTGCTGGGGGCCGTGCCGATGGAAAAAGGTGTCTGCAAGTGGGCGCCGAACCCGCATCCTGAACCAGGGTTCAGGTGGGCGAGGGCAGCAAGACTTCGGGTTCATCTGACGCGAGATGATCACGCCCGTCAAGCGATGTACCAAGCCCGGCTCCGGAGAGCATTGGAACAAGGAAATATTAAGCCCGACGCGCACCGCAGACAGATCGGATTTTACGCTCCGTCCGGGTCTGCTGGATTTCTTCAGAGCAAATGATCATCGCCGGCCAGTGCCTGATCGAGCTTTTGAATCAGTTGGGCGGCCTTCGGATCGACTTCGCCGGACTCCGCAGCCGCGGCGGCGGCGGGCGCCGAGGCAGGGGCCGCAGCCGCCGCCGCCTGCTGTGCTGCGAGGTCGAACGCCAGGTTCAGCGAAGCCAGCACCGCGATGCGATCGCGCGCCTTGACCTTGCCCGCATCGCGGATCTTGCACATGGCGGCATCCACGCGCTCGACGGCATCGCGCAACTGCGGCTCGCCGCCATCGGGGCAGCCGAGCAGGTAGCTCTGGCCCATGATCTGTACTTCTATCTGCTTCATGCGGTGGAATCTTCGGGAGGGGGTTCGGCCGGCAGCCGCTCGAGCAGTGCGTCGAGGCGCGTGCGTGCCGCGGCGAGCCGCGACTTCAGCCCGTCGCGTTCGCGCGTGAGCGCATCGACCTGTTCCTGTAGCAGCGCATTGGTGCGCTGTACCTCTTCGTGACGCACGAGCAAGCGTTCCACACGCTCGGCGATCTGATCGATGGGGCTGGAGGCGGGCATGGTGGGCGATTGTAGTTTCCCGGGCATCCGGGCAAAAAGGTCCCGCCGACGGTGCGCGCGGTGCTTTGTCTGGCATGGATTCTGCTGCCTTCGCAGCGGCCTTTCAAACATTTACAGCCAGCCCATGACCACGAAGAACAACACTTTATTCAGTCGGCGTGACCTGCTCACGCTCATCGGCAAGACGGCAGGAGGCGGTGCGATGTACCAGGCGATGACTTCGCTGGGCTTCGCGGCCGAATCGAACTACAACGGCCCACCGAAGCTCGATGGTGCAAGGAAGGGCGCTTCGGTGCTGGTTCTTGGTGCGGGCCTGGCCGGCATGGCCGCCGCGCTCGAGCTGCGCAACGCGGGCTACGCGGTCCAGGTCCTCGAGTTCAGCCATCGTGCGGGCGGGCGCTGCTGGACGCTGCGTGGCGGCGACACCTTCACCGAGCTCGGTGGCGCCGTGCAGCAATGCGGCTTTGCCAAGGGCGAGTACTTCAATCCGGGCCCGTGGCGCATACCTTTTCATCACCACGCGGTGCTCGGCTACTGCAAGCGCCTGGGCGTTGCGCTCGAGCCTTTCATCCAGGTCAACTACAACGCGCTCGTGCATTCGAGCAAGGCCTATGGCGGCAAGCCGCAGCGCTATCGCCACGTGCAGGCCGACTACCAGGGCTATGTGGCCGAACTGCTCGGCAAGGCCGCGACGCAGGGCAACCTCGACGCGGCGCTGACCAAGGAAGACAAGGAGAAGCTGCTCGAAGGCCTGCGCCGCTGGGGCGCGCTCGATACGCAGTTCCGTTATCGCGAAGGCACGGTCAGCAGCGACCGCCGCGGCTACGAGGTGGACGCAGGCGGCGGCCTGATGCCGCTGGCGAAGCCATCGAAGCCGCTCGACATGAGCGAGCTGCTGCAATCGAACCTTTGGCGCTACATCGCGAGCGGGCAGGACTACGAATTCCAGAGCGCGATCTTCCAGCCCGTGGGCGGCATGGACATGATCGCCAAGGCTTTCGCGAAAGAAGTCGGCGGCCTGATCCGCTACGGCGCCAAGGTCACGAAGATCGCGCAGAACGACCGCGGCGTCACCGTCACCTACACCGACGAGGCCAAGGGCGGCGCGGTCACGCAGGCCAAGGCCGACTGGTGCCTGTGCACGATCCCGCTGTCGGTGCTGAGCCAGATCGACATCCAGGTCGGCTCGGCGATGCAGGAAGCCATCAACGCGGTGCCGTATGGCGCATCGGTCAAGGTGGGCCTGCAGTTCAAGCGCCGCTTCTGGGAAGAAGACGAGCACATCTACGGCGGCATCAGCTACACCGACCTGCCGATCTCGCGCATCTCGTACCCCTCGACGCGCTATGGCGCCAAGGGCAAGTCGGTGGTGCTCGGCGCCTATGTGTTCGACGGCCCCAACTCCTACGAATTCACCGCCATGGCGCCCGAAGAGCGCGTGCGCCGCGCGGTTGAGTTCGGCACGCAGCTGCACCCGCAGTACGCGAGCGAGTTCGACAACGGCATCTCCGTGGGCTGGCACCGCGTGCCGGGCTCGCACGGCTGCTACGGCATGTGGACCGACGACACGCGCCAGAAGCACTACAAGAACCTGTGCCAGGTCGACGGCCGCATTGCGCTGGCCGGCGAACACGCCTCCTACATTCCGGCCTGGCAGGAGGGCGCCTTGCTCTCGTCGCTCGACGCCATCCAGCGGCTGCACGCCCGCGCCGTCGCCTGAACGCCGAGCGAACGAAGGACATCCCCACCATGAACAACAGCATCACGACCTTCAAGCACGCACTGCTCGGCCTCTCGATCGGTGCGCTGGCCTCGATGGGCGGACACGCCTTCGCGCAGTCGCCATCGCCCGAGCCCGTGTTTTCCGTCGGCCCCAGGTTCCAGGAAAGCTCGGGCGAATCGATCTACCGCGCCACCTGCCAGGGCTGCCACATGGCGCAGGGGCAGGGCGCGAAGGGGGCCGGCGCCTATCCTGCGCTGGCATCGAACCCGAGGCTCGCGAGCCCGGAGTACGCGCTCTATGTCGTGCTCAACGGCCAGAAGGGCATGCCCGCCTTCGGCAAGATGATGAGCGACGAGCAGATCGCCGCGGTGGTCGGCTATGCGCGCACCCATTTCGGCAACCAGTACCCCGAGGCCATTCCCGCGGAAAGCGTCAAGAAGCTGCGGCCTTGACCTCCCTGCGCGATCCGGTAGATCCTTCGTCCACCCCCGTACCGAGACGACACCCATGACCATGACCTCCCTCACGAAGACGCTGGCCCTCGTCGCCGCGCTGTTCGCCGCCGGCACCGGCGCAGCCCACGCGGCCGACGACATCATTCGCCACCGCATTCCGAACTCCACCTTCCCGATCTCGGCGGCGGTGGAGATTCCGTCTTCGTTCACCAACGTGTACCTCTCGGGCCAGGTGCCGCCGCTGCAGGACGCGACGGCGCCCAAGAACACCGCCGCGGCCTATGGCGGCGACACCAAGGGACAGACCGTCGGCGTGCTCAAGGCCATCGAGAAGAGCCTCGCCGGCCTGGGCCTGACGATGGGCGACGTGGTGAAGATGCAGGTGTTCCTGGTGGGCGATCCGGCCAAGGACAACAAGATGGACTTCGCCGGCTTCATGGAGGGCTACACCCAGTTCTTCGGCACCACCGCGCAGCCGAAGCTGCCGGTGCGCTCGGCGATGCAGGTGGCGGCGCTCGCCAATCCGGCCTACCTGGTCGAGATCGAGGTGATGGCGGTCCGACCCGCCAAGTGACCCGCCAAATAGTGCGGCGGCCACAACTTTCGGCTTAGCGAGGTTGCATCAGGGCCTAAAATCCCGCCCGTTGGTGCTCGCGTCGTGGTTCACACGGCGCAGTTCAACGGGAAGCAGGAGTGGACGCCCCCCGAGCCCGGAAGACGGGATTTGGAACAGGGCCGAAGCCGCCTGCGCTGCCCCCGCAACGGTCAAGCAGACGACGCCGCAAGGCGTCACCCCTCTCCATCCAGCCACTGGGCGCCCTGAAACAGGCGCCTGGGAAGGCGGCAGGGGCGCGCTGCCAGCCCGGATACCGGCCAACAAGGCGGCTGCCGCATGCACGAACGAACGAATCGATTCGTGCCTGGGGCGGTCATAGCGCCCAGATGCTGGCGGGGAGGCCGGCAAGGGGCATTGACGTTCGTTCGGCTCATCCATGATTTCCTGCGTTTCCTTTTCTCGCGGCCGCGCTCCTGCGCGCCGCAGCCGTCTTGCCTGCCTGCCGCTCGCGCTGGCTTCGGCCTTCGGCGGCCTTGCATTGATCCAACTGCCCACGCTGGCGCATGCGCAGGAAGCGGCGGCGCTGCCCGAAACGGTGGTGACGGCCAACCGCACCGCGCAACCCCTGTCCGACCTGGTGGGCGACGTGTCCATCGTCGACCGCCAGACCATCGAGCGCAGCGGCGCCACCGGCGTGGCCGATGTGCTGGCGCGCCTGCCGGGCATCGAGATCAGCCGCAGCGGCGGCGTCGGCAACGCCACCAGCCTGTTCATCCGCGGCGCGGAAACGCGTTTCACCGCGGTCTACCTCGACGGCGTGCGCATCGACTCGCAGTCGACCGGCGGTGCCGGCTGGGAAGGCATTCCGCTGTCGCAGATCGACCGCATCGAAGTGCTGCGCGGCCCGGCCGCAGCGGTGTACGGCTCCGACGCCATCGGCGGCGTGATCCAGCTCTTCACCAAGCGCGGCGAAGAGGGCGTGTCGCCTTACGCGGGCATCGGCTTCGGCAGCCACGGGCTTCGCAAGATCGAAGGCGGCGTCAGCGGCAAGTCCGGCCTGTTCGACTATTCGTTCGGCGTCGCGCACGAGGAAAGCAAGGGCTTCAACGTGCAGCCCGCGAACAAGCGCACGCCCTCGAAGGACGGCTTCACCAGCCCCGACCGCGACGGCTACCGCAGCACCTCGGGCAACCTGAAGCTGGGCTTCCAGATCACGCCGGACCAGCGCCTCGAAGCCACGCTGCTCCAGAGCGACATCGAGGCAGGCTACGACGCCACGGTCGGCTTCAGGACCAAGCCGCCGATCCTGTTCAGGAACGACATCGCGAACAACTCCCTGCGCACCGCCGGGCTGACCTGGTCGGCCAAGTGGAACGACATCTACAGCACCCGCGTGCAGGTGAGCGACTCGCAATCGGTCTACAAGACGCAGCCTTCGTTCTACCGCACCGAAACCAACCTGCGCGGCTACCTGTTCCAGAACGAATTCCGCTTCGGTCCGCACCTCGTGACGGCCACGCTGGAGCGCCGTGAAGACGCCCTGGAAAACGCACCCACCGCCTCGGCCAAGCTGTTCTCGCGCGACCGTTCGCAGAACGCCATGGCGCTCGGCTACGGCTTCGTGCAGGGCCCGCATTCGCTGCAGCTGCATGTGCGCCGCGACAAGGACAGCGAGTTCGGCGGCAAGACCACCGGCAGCGCGGCCTACGGCTTTGCCATCACGCCCTCGCTGCGCTTCACCGCATCGGCCGGCACGGCCTTCCGCGTGCCCACGCTGTACCAGCGCTTCAGCGAGTACGGCCTTGCGAGCCTGAAGCCGGAGTCGAGCCGCAACGTCGAGCTGGGCCTGCAGTATGCGCAGGGCGGCACGCACGCGGGCATCGTGGTCTACCACAGCCGCGTGCAGAACCTGATCGTGTTCGACGGCACCCTCAAGGGCTGCGCGTCGTCGTTCGGCTGCTACTCCAGCACGGCCCGCGCCCGCTACCAGGGCGTGACGCTCTCGGCCGGCCACCGCTTCGGCGATGTCACCCTGCGCACCTCGCTCGACTACCAGGACCCGCGCGACCTCGCCACCGACCACCTGCTGGCGCGCCGCGCGCAGCGCCACGCCACCTTCGGCGCCGACTGGCGGATTGCAGGATGGACGCTGGGCGCCGAGGTGCAGACCTCGAGCAAGCGCTACGACGACGCGGCCAACTCGGTCAAGCTCGGCGGCTACACCGTGCTGAACCTGTCGGCCAGCACGCAGATCACGCGCGACATCAATCTCGTGGCCCGCGTCGACAATGTGGGCAACAAGGACTATCAGTACGCACGGCTCTACGCCAACGGGGGCCGCACCGCGTACCTCGGCCTCAAGTGGACACCGCAGTAAAAGACCTTTCGCCGCGACGCGACACCGCAGCCACCTGTGCCGCGGTGCTGATCGCCGCGCCCGCCTCCGGGCAGGGCAAGACCACGGTCGCGGCCGCGCTCGCGCGGCTGCATGCGCGCCAGGGCCGGCGGGTGCGGGCCTTCAAGTGCGGGCCCGACTTTCTCGATCCGCACTGGCTCGCGCTGGCCACCGGCGCGCCGGTGCATTCGCTCGATCTCTGGATGACGGGCGAGGCCGATTGCAAGGCGCGCCTGCGCGCGGCGGCGGCCGGGGCCGACCTGCTGATCGTCGAAGGCGTGATGGGCCTGTTCGACGGCACGCCGAGTGCGGCGGACCTGGCCGAGCGCTTCGGGCTGCCGGTGCTGGCGGTGATCGACGCGCAGGCGATGGCCGGCACCTTCGGGGCGCTGGCCCATGGCCTGCAGAGTTTCCGGCCCGGCCTGCCGTGGGCCGGCGTGCTCGCCAACCGGGTGGCCAGCGAGCGCCACGCGGGCATGCTGAAGGACGCGCTGCGCGAGCCCTCGCAATGGCTGGGCGCCTTGCCGCGCGATCCGGGGTTCGCATTGCCCGAGCGGCACCTGGGCCTCGTCGGCGCCGGCGAACTCGACGACGCGATGGCGCGGCTCGACGCGGCAGCCGATGTGCTGGCCGCGACGCCGCTGGGCCGGCTGCCGATCCCACAGCTGCCGCAGGTGCGCTTCGAAGCCGTCGCCGCAGGGGAAGCACCCGCGCCGCCGCTGCTGGCCGGCCGCACCGTCGCCATTGCGCGCGATGCGGCGTTCTCGTTCATCTATCCCGCCAACCTCGACGTGCTCTCGGCACTCGGTGCGCAGCTGGCGTTCTTCTCGCCGCTGGCGGGCAATGCCCTGCCGGCCTGCGATGCGGTCTGGCTCCCGGGCGGCTACCCCGAGCTGCATGCCGAAGCCCTGTCGGCCTGCGAGCCGGTGCGCGCCTCCCTGGCCGCGCATGTCGCCGCAGGCAAACCCGTCTGGGCCGAGTGCGGCGGCATGATGGCGCTGTTCGACGAGCTGGCCACGCACGACGACCGTGTTCACCGTCTCTGGGGCCTGCTCCCGGGCCGCGTGACGATGCAGAAGCGACTGGCCGGCCTCGGACCCCAGCAGCTCCGGTTGGGAGACCACGTCTTGCGCGGCCACACCTTTCACTATTCGAGCAGCGAGACGCCGCTGGTGCCGGCCGCCCACACCGGTCGCCCCGGCGCCGCGCAGGCCGCGGGTGCACGCGGCGGCGAGGCCTTCTATGTGCATGGCCCGGTGCGTGCGAGCTACTTCCATGCCTGGTTCGCTTCCAGCCCGGAAGCCACGGCACGGCTTTTCGGCGCCATGCCGATCGAGTTGGACAACGATGGAGCAAAGGAAGATTCCGATGACCGTTGAGCACGAATTCATCCTCGGTGGCCAGAAGAGCGGCAAGTCGCGCCGCGCCGAGCAGCGCGCCGTCGACTGGCTGGCCGCATCGCCCGGCATGCACCGCGCCGTGCTGATCGCCACGGCCCAGGCCTACGACGACGAGATGCAGGAGCGCATCGTGCGCCACCAGGCCGACCGCGCCGAGCGCGTGCCCGGCATGCGGACCATCGAGGAGCCGGTCGAGCTCGCGCGTGCCGTCGTCACGCAGAGCGCGCCCGACACGCTGGTGGTGATCGACTGCCTCACGCTCTGGCTCACCAACCTGCTGATGCCGCTGCGCTCGGAGGTTGCACGGCCCGTGACGCGCACGCCCTCGGCGCATGCCACCATGCTGCTGATCGCACTGCGCGAGGCGAGGGGCCCGGTGGTGCTGGTCGGCAACGAAATCGGCCTTGGCGTGATCCCGCTCGGCCGCGAGACGCGCGCCTTCGTCGACGCGCTGGGCCGCCTGAACCAGGACGTGGCCGCCGCCTGCGGCCGCGTGACGCTGATGGCGGCCGGCCTGCCGCTGAGCCTGAAGGCACCCGCCGGATGAAGAAGCGCCGGATTCCATCGCTGCTTGTCGCCATCGGCCTGGCTGTCTTCGCGCTGGCTGCGCATGCCCTCGACGTGGTCGACGAGCGCGGCGTCGCCGTGAGCCTGCCGCAGCCGCCGCAGCGCATCGTCACGCTGCTGCCTTCGCTGACCGAATCCGTCTGCGCGCTCGGCGCCTGCGAACGGCTGGTGGGCGTCGACAACTATTCCAACTCGCCGGCCGCCGTGCGCGCCTTGCCGCAGCTGGGCGGCGGGCTCGACCCCAACGTGGAAGCCATCGTCGCGTTGAAGCCCGACGCGGTGCTGCTCGCCAAGTCGTCGCGCGTGACGCAGCGGCTCGAAGGACTGGGCCTCAAGGTGCTGGTTCTCGAACCCAAGAGCCATGCCGACGTGCGGCGCGTGCTCGGCAAGCTCGACCAGCTGCTCGGCACGCACGAAGCGCCGCGCGTGTGGCGCGTGATCGACGCCAGCGTGTCGGCCGCGGCGCAGTCGGTGCCGGCGCGCGCCAAGGGAAAGCGCGTGTACTTCGAGATCAACAGCACGCCCTATGCGGCCGGCGAGTCGTCGTTCATCGGTGAAACGCTCGCGCGGCTCGGCATGAAGAACATCGTGCCGGCCAGGCTCGGGCCGTTTCCCAGGCTCAACCCGGAGTACGTGGTGCGCGCGAACCCCGACCTGATCATGGTCAGCGTGCGCAGCGCGCAAGGGTTGGAGCAGCGCCCCGGGTGGGGCGGCATCCGCGCGGTGCGCGAAGGCCGCGTCTGCCGCTTCGACGCCCTGCAATCCGACGTGCTGGTTCGGCCCGGCCCGCGCATGGACGAAGCGGCGCGCCTGATGGCGCAGTGCCTGACGGACAAGGGCCAGTGAACGCCGCCCGCATGCACACGGCCCACCTGCGCCGCGTCGTCCTGCTCGGCGCGGCCCTGCTGGTGCTGGGCGCCGCGCTGCTCGTGTTCGGCCTGGGCATCGGCAGCACCGGCTTCGAGAGCCTGCTGGCCGCGCGGCACGATCCGGTGGCGCTGCAGATCGTCTGGGACATCCGGCTGCCGCGCACGCTCGGCGCCTGGCTGGCGGGTGCGCTGCTCGGGCTCGGCGGGGCGGTGGCGCAGGGGCTGTTCCGCAATCCGCTGGCCGACCCGTACCTGCTGGGCAGTGCCTCGGGCGCGTCGCTGGGCGTGGCGGTGGCGCTGATGCTGTTTGGCGGCTCGGTGGCCAGCACGCAGTGGGTGATGCGCATCGGGCTCACGGGCGCGGCCTTCATCGGTGCGGTGCTCGCGGTGCTGCTCACGCTGACGCTGGCACGCGGGGTGCAGCAGACGCTGCGCCTCCTGCTCGCAGGTGTGATCGTCGGCGTGGTGCTCGGCGCGGCGAAAGACCTGATCACCATCGCCTCGGCCGACATCCTGCAGGCCATCCAGGGCTTCATCCTCGGCAGCACCGGCCTGGTCGGCTGGAGCGCCTGCGCCGTGATGGCGGGGGCGTGCGCCATCTGCCTGCTGTCGGCATGGGCGCTCGCGCCGGTGCTCGACGGCCTCGCGCTCGGCGAGGCGACGGCCCGCAGCCTGGGCCTGCCCTTGGGCGCCATGCGCGCCGCCCTGGTGGTGGTGCTGGCGCTGGCCACCGGCGCGGCCGTGGCGCAGACCGGCCTCATCGCCTTCGTCGGCCTGGCGGCGCCGCACCTCGTGCGCTCGGTCGTCAAGACCACGCATGCGCGGCTGATCCTGCTGTCGGCGCTGATGGGCGGCCTCCTGCTGATGGCGGCCGACCTGTTGGCACGCTGGCTGATCGCGCCGCAGGAACTGCCGGTGGGCGTGCTCACCGCGGTGCTGGGTGGCAGCTACCTGCTGTGGTTGATGCATCGGCGCAGCGCACGGAGCGGCGTGGCATGAGCGATAACAACGACACCAACGCCGTTCCCGCGCTCGAGGCGCGCCGCGTGAGCGCCACGCTCGGCATGACCGAGGTGCTGCACGACATCGACCTGAAGCTGTCGCGCGCCCGCTGGACCAGCATCGTCGGGCCGAACGGCGCGGGCAAGTCGACGCTGCTCAAGGCGCTCGCGGGCCTGCTCGCGCACCGCGGCGAGGTGCGGCTGCTCGGCGAGGCGCAGGGCAGGGTCCCGGCCCGCATCCGCGCCCAGCGCCTCTCGTGGCTCGGCCAGAGCGGCACGGGCGAGGCCAGCGCCGACGACCTGATGGTCTACGACGTCGCGATGCTCGGCCGCCTGCCGCACCAGCGCTGGCTGGCCGCCCCGAGCGCGGCCGACCGCGAGGCGGTGGAGCGCGCCTTGCGCAGCACCCAGGCCTGGGACTGGCGCGACCGCCCGCTGGGCCAGCTCTCGGGCGGCGAACGCCAGCGCGTGCTGCTGGGCCGCGCGCTGGCGGTCGAGGCCGAGGTGCTGCTGATGGACGAGCCGCTCGCCAACCTCGATCCGCCGCACCAGGCCGACTGGATGCAGACCGCACGCGGCCTCGTGGCCCAGGGCCGGACCGTGGTCAGCGTGCTGCACGAACTCCCGATGGCGCTGGCCGCCGACGAGATGGTGGTGATGGACAAGGGCCGCGTGGTGCACCATGGCGGCTGCGACGACCCCGTCACTCATGCGGCGCTGGAGCAGGTGTTCGACCATCGCATCCGGGTGCACCGGGTGGCGGAGCAGTGGATTGCATTGCCGCTATGAAGCCCTGCTTTTCGATTCTTCGCGTTGTGTTTGAGGTGCGTGGTTCAGGGCGCGCTCACGCCGACGGGGTCCCTTGCTCCGCGAATGTCCCCCGGCGCGGCCTAGGGCCGCAGGCCTCCTCCTTTATTTCGCTGCGCAAGGCACCCCATCGGCGTGATCGCTCAGAGCACTTGTTGATCAGCTCGCACAAGCGCTGCGTCCATCGTGCACAGGGCACCGGGTGCTCCCCGCAGCGAAATAAAGGAGGAGGGGGCGCAGCCCCCGGGGGACATTCGCGGAGGGGAGTACCCGGTGTCCTGTGCACGCGCCCCGAATGAACAAAATCCCCCAACACTGAAAACCCCATGCAAATAGAAACCCCTCCCAGCGAAAAGCCCTACGAAAAGCCCGAGGGCGAACGCCGCGGCATCGTCATCGTCAACACCGGCGACGGCAAGGGCAAGAGCACCGCGGCCTTCGGGCTCGCGCTGCGCGCCCATGGCCGCGGCAAGGCCGTGAAGATCTACCAGTTCATGAAGGTGCCCTCGGCGCGCTTCGGCGAGCACCGCATGTTCGAGCAGATCGGCATTGCCATCGAAGGGCTGGGGGACGGCTTCAGCTGGAAGAGCCAGGACCTCGAACGCTCGGGCCAGCTCGCGCGCGACGGGTGGGAGAAGGCGAAGGCGGCGATCCTGTCGGGCGAGTTCTTCCTCGTGGTGCTCGACGAGATCACCTACCCGCTGATCTACGGCTGGCTGCCGCTCGAAGGCGTGCTCGAAACGCTGCGCGCGCGGCCGAAGCATGTGCATGTGGTGCTGACGGGCCGGCGCTGCCCGCCGGAGATCATCGAACTGGCCGACACCGTGACTGAGATGACGATGATCAAGCACGCGTTCAAGGCGGGCATCCCCGCCCAACGCGGCATCGAGGATTGAGTTCGATGTCGCAAGCGTTCGCGGCCGACGAGGCGAGGGCGGTGTACCGCGCTATCCACGAGCGGCGCGACATGCGCCACTTCGCGGGTGGAGAGGTCGCGCCCGCGCTGCTGCGCAAGCTTCTCGAAGCGGCGCACCATGCGCCCAGCGTCGGCTTCATGCAGCCCTGGCGCTTCATTCGCATCCGTGACACCGTATTGCGTCAACGCCTGCACGATGCGATCGAGCGCGAACGCGTGCTGACGGCGCGCGCCCTCGGCGAGCGCGAAGACGCGTTCATGCGGCTCAAGGTTCAGGGCGTGCTCGATGCGGCCGAACTGCTGGCCGTGACGCTGGCCGACGGCCGCGAGCAGCACGTGTTCGGTCGCCGCACCCTGCCGCAGATGGACCTGGCCTCGGCGTCCTGCGCCATCCAGAACCTCTGGCTCGCGGCGCGGGCCGAAGGGCTGGGCATGGGCTGGGTCTCGCTGTTCGATCCGGCCGAGGTGTCGGCCCTGCTGGGCCTGCCCGAGGGCGCGGAGCCGATCGCGCTGCTGTGCCTGGGGCCGGTGCACGATTTCTACGAAGAGCCGATGCTGCAGCGCGAACGCTGGGCCCGGCGCGAGCCGTTGTCGGCGCTGGTGTTCGACGAACACTGGGGCCGTGCGTCGGACCTGTTTCCAACCCCGTCTTCCGTGGAGCCCGCCTGATGCTGGCCTTCGATACCGTCCTGTTCGAGCTGGCGCGCCTGTTCCTGTGGCCCGTGACGCTGGGTGTGCTGCTGTCCTTCGTCTACGCGGTGTACAGCCTCGGCGCCTTCGGCATCGAGTATCTGCAGCGCCGCCGTGATCCGTCGCGCGTGCTGGTGCTGAGGCACCACGCCGAGGCCAGCCAGGAGCAGATGGAGCTGGTGGTGCTCAAGCAACTCGAAGGCGTGCGCCTGTGCAGCCGGGTGGCGCCGATGCTGGGGCTGATCGCCACCATGATCCCGATGGGGCCGGCGCTCGTCGCCGTGGCCTCGGGCGAATCGCAGGGCGTGGCGCAGAGCCTGGCGCCCGCCTTCGCCGCCGTGATCGTGGCACTGGCCTCGGCCTCGATCGCCTTCGTGGTCTACACCGTGCGCCGGCGCTGGCTGATGCGTGAGCTGGTGGCGGTGCTCGATGCCAGGGATCGGTTGTCATGAGCCGCAGGCAGTTCTCGATCCTGAGCAGCCTCGACAGCGATGACGACGACCCGGTGCTCTCCACCATCAACCTGATCGACGTGTTCATGGTGGTGATCGGCATGCTGATGATCGCGGTCATCAACAACCCGATGAATCCTTTTGCGCAGGACAAGCTGACCATCATCCGCAACGAGGGCCAGCCGGACATGGAGATCATCACGCGCGAGGGCCGGAAGATCACGCGCTTCAAGGCGAGCGGTGCGACGGGGCAGGGCGACGGCGAGAAGGCCGGCACCGCCTGGCGCCTGAAGGACGGCACCATGGTCTACGTGCCGGCGGATGCGGTGCCGGCGCAGGGCGGGAAGTGACGCGGTTCTTTCTCTGGCTCCTGTTCATGGGGCTCGGACTTTCCGCACGGGCCGAGCCGGAGGTGCCTTCGCGCATCGTCGTCCTGAGCACGTCGCTGGTGTCTCCGGCGCGCGTCGTTCGGCTGCAGGAAGCGGCCCACGAGACCGGTCTGCCCCTGCAGGTGGTGTCGGCCGCGAAGGATTCGCCCGAAACGCTGGCCTCCGCGCTCGACGGGGCGCGGCTGCTGGTGATCGATGCGCCGCACATCAGCGTTGCGCAGGCGGCCGCGGCGCGCTTCGGCGAGGCGATCTCGCGCAGCGCCACGCCCCATGTGCTGATCGGCGAGTTCGCCCTCGTGGCCAAGGGGCAGGCTTCCGGCGTGGCACCGCTCGCGGCCGAACGCGGCGTCGATGCGGCCTGGGCGCAGCGGCTTCGCGCGTACTGGCGGTTCGGCGGGACGGCCAATCTCGGCGCGGCGATGAAGGCACTGGCGCAGATCGACGACCTGAACGGACTGCCGGCACCCGTGCCGTTGCCGCTCGCAGGCTTCTATCACCCGCTCTGGCCGCGCGTTGAGACCGATATCGCGGCGCTGGACCGGCTGCCCGGCGCCGCCGGCACGGTCGCCATCGCCATCAACAGCGCCACCGTGACCGGCGACGACACCGGCTGGCTCGACCGGCTCGTCGGCGCGCTCGAACAGCGCGGCCTGCGCGCCTATGCCTTCTACGGCCCGCGCCAGCAGAAGGACCTGTTCTTTCGCATGACCCATGCCGCGGGCACGGACGAACGGCGCGTGGCCGACCTGATCGTCAACGCCTCGCTGGTCTTCGGTCCGAACGAGCGCAAGGCCGAACTCGAGCGCATCGGCGTGCCCGTGCTCCAGACCTTGCCCTCGCTCGCCATGGACGCCACGCAGTGGGCGCAGAGCAGGGACGGCCTGGCGCAGGCCGACATCGCGTCCTACTACAGCCCCAGCGAACTGGCCGGCATGACCGACCCGATGCTCGTGAGCGCCCGCGATGCCGCGACCGGCACGCTGCAGCCGCTGCCCGCGCAGATCGACGTGGTGGCCGGCAAGGCCGCCGCGCTGCTGCGGCTGCAACGCACGCCGGTGGCCCAGCGTCGCGTCGCGATGCTGGTCTACAACTACCCGCCGGGCGAGGCCAATTTCGGCGCCTCCTTCCTCAACGTGCCGCGCAGCGTGAACAACATGCTCGCCGCGATGAAGTCGACCGGCTACCGCACCGAGACACCCGGCACGGACACACTCATCGCGCAGGTGCAGGCCACCCTGAAGGCCTACTACCCGGCGGATGGCGGCGATGCGTTGCAGCCCTTGCTCGACAGGGATCTGGCCGCTTCGCTGCTGCTGTCGCGCTACCTCGCATGGTTTCGCGCGCTGCCGGCCGAGACGCAGCGCCGCATCGAGGCCTACTGGGGGCCGCCGGAGAAATCGGCGATGCTGCGGCCTGTGGCGGGCGAGCCTGCCTTCGTCATTCCGCGCGTCCAGTACGGCAACGTCGTCGTGCTGCGCCAGCCGCCGCGCTTCGAGCCGGGGACGCAGGTGGCGGGCAAGGCCGAACAGGTCTACCACCGCTCGGCCATCCCGCTGAGCCACGGCTACCTCGCCATCTACCTCTGGCTGCGCACGCAGTTCGGCGCCGGCGCGGTCGTGCATGTGGGCACGCACGGCACGGTCGAGTGGTCGGCGGGCAAGGAGCGCGGGCTCTCGGTGCAGGACGATCCGCTGCTCGCGCTCGGCGATCTGCCCAATGTGTACCCGTACATCATGGACAACCTCGGCGAGGCCACCACGGCCAAGCGCCGCGGCCGCGCGACCATGGTGAGCCACTCGACGCCGATGTTCGCGCCCGCCGGCTTCCGGCCCGGCGTGCAGGCGATGCACGAGCGCATGCACGACTGGGAGACGCTGTCGCCCGGCCCGGTGAAGGCCGCGATGGAAAAGCAGTTGGCCGCGGAGTTCATCGAACAGCACTACGACCGCGACCTGAAATGGACGCCCGCGCAGATCCGTGCCGACTTCGCCGGCTTCATCGCGGTGCTGCACCCCTACCTGGACGAACTGGCACAGACCGCGCAGCCGCTGGGCCTGGCCACCTTCGGGCAGGCACCCGACGCCGAGCGCCGCCGCATGACCGTCCTGCAGATCCTTGGCAAGCCCTTGGCCGAAGCGCTCGGTGAAGACGTCGATGAGGCTTTTCTGGTCGATGCGAAAAACATCGCGACCTCGCGTCCTGCACGTTGGGTCGAACTTGCGCTCAGGGATGCAGGCGCCGCGAGCGCGATGGGCGCGGATGCCGCGAAGGCCGAGGCACTGCGAACCATGGCCCTGCGCGCGCAGAAGATCGATGCCGCGCTCGCGCACAACGAGGAAATCGACGGCCTGCTCACCGCGCTCGACGGCCGCTACCTCCGGGCCAGCTACGGCGGCGACCCGGTGCGCAACCCCGACAGCCTGCCGACCGGGCGCAACCTCTACGGCTTCGATCCGAGCCGCGTGCCGACGCGCGCCGCGTGGGACACCGGTGTTGCCGCGATGGACGCGTGGATCGCCGAGCACGCCAGGGGCCACGCCGGCAAGCCGCCCGAAAAGATCGCTTTCACCCTCTGGGCCGGCGAGGCCTCGCGCCACCAGGGTGTGATGGAGAGCCAGGCCTTCTACGCCATGGGGGTGAAGCCGCGCTGGGACGAGGCAGGGCGCATCGCCGGCATCGAGGTGCTGCCCGCATCGGCGTTGAAGCGGCCGCGCATGGACGTGCTGATCAGCGTCACCGGCTCCTACCGCGACCAGTTTCCCAACGTGATGCGCTGGCTCGACGAGGCGGTGCAGCAGGTGGCGGCCCTGCCCGAACCCGGCAACGCCGTCGCGCAACACAGCGAAGCGCTGGCGCGCAAGCTCCGCGCGGAAGGCGCCGCGCCGGCGGAGGCGAAGCGCTGGTCGACCGCGCGCGTGTTCTCGAATGAACAGGGCAGCTACGGCGCCGGGCTCGAAGAGGCCGCGCTCGCGAGCGACGTGTGGACATCGCAGCGCCGTGGCGGCGGCGATGCGCAGATGGCGCAGCTCTACATGGACCGCATGGGCCACGCCTATGGCCAGGGGCTCGACGGCGCCAGCCGCGCCGGCACCTACGCGGGCAATCTCGCGCAGGTCGATGCGGCGCTGATGGCGCGCACCTCCAACCTCTACGGTGTGCTCACCAGCGACGATCCGTTCCAGTACCTGGGCGGCATCGCGCAGGCCGTGCGCCAGCTCACCGGCAAGGACCCGGCGCTGTACGTGCAGAACCTGCGCGACGGCGGCGCGGTGCGCACCGACACCGCCGCCGGCGCCATCGCACGCGAGATGCAGACGCGCTACCTGCATCCGCAATGGATCGAGGCGCAGGAGGCCGAGGGCTACAGCGGCACGCTGCAGGTGCTGAAGACCGCGCAGTTCCTGTGGGGCTGGCAGGTCACCGCGCCCGGCACCGTGCGGCAGGACCAGTGGCAGTCGCTGCACGAGGTGTATGTGCGCGACAGGTACAAGCTCGGCACGCGCCAGTGGCTGGAGGGCGACAACCGCGCGGCCTTTGCGCAGACGCTGGAGCGCATGCTCGATGCGGTGCGGCTGAACTACTGGAAACCGGACGCCGCCACACGGCGTGAACTGGCGCAGGCCTATGCGGAGGCGGTGCGTGCCACCGGACTGCGCGAACGCAATGCGGCGGTGCAGCGGTTCGCACAGGCGGCGCTGTCGCCGCCCGCACCCCCGGTCGAACACAAGCCCGGCCCATCGGTCGTGCCTGTGGCCGCAGCGCCGCCTGCACCGGCACCGGCGGCTGCACCGGCACAGGACGACACCGAGCCCGTCCGCGGCCTCAGGCTCGAACCCACGCCCGACAAGGCGCCGGAACCCAGGGCCGAGACGCTCGTCTTCCGCCTCTGGGTCGCGCTGGGTGCGGCGCTGCTCGCCGCACTCGGGGCGCTGGCGCAGTGGCGGCGCGGCAGGGCGCCCGCCTGATTCGCGAGAATGGCGGCACCCATGCCTGACGCCCCCCTCGACCACGCCCTGGCCCTCGCCGCCGCGCTGTGGATCGCGCTCGCCGTCGACCGCTGGCTCGGCGAGCCGCCCGCAGGGTGGCACCCGGTGGTGTGGATGGGCAAGTACCTCGGCTGGATCGGCTCGCGCGTGGCGCCGCGCCTTTCGCAGGCGAAGTCGCTGGACCTGCCGGTCTTCTTCATCGGGGCGCTGGCCTGGTGCGTGGGCGCACTGGGCACCTGGTGCGTGGCCGCCGGGCTGCAGGGACTGGTGATGCAGTGGCTGCCCGCATGGGCCATGGCGTTGCTGCTGGGCCTGCTGCTCAAGCCGCTCTTTGCGTGGCGCATGCTGCGCGACGAGGTGCTCGCGGTCGAGGCGGCGCTGGGCGTTTCGCTCGACGCGGGGCGCGCGCAACTGGGGCGGCTCGTGAGCCGCGACGTGAACTCGCTCGACGCGCGCGAGGTGCGCGAGAGCGCCATCGAATCGCTGGCCGAGAACCTCAACGACTCGTTCGTCGCGCCGCTGTTCTGGTTCGTGCTGTTCGGCCTGCCCGGCGCGGCGGCCTACCGCTTCGCCAACACGGCCGACGCGATGTGGGGCTACCGCGGCGAGCGCGGCGGCCGCGACTGGACGTGGTTCGGCAAATGGGCCGCGCGCGCCGACGACCTGCTCTCGTGGCTGCCGGCGCGACTCACCGCGCTGCTGCTCGCGCTGGCGGCATGGCAGTGGCCGGCCGGCCTGGCGCGCGAGGCGCGCCGCACGCCATCGCCCAACAGCGGCTGGCCGATGGGGGCGATGGCGCTGCTGCTCGGCGTGCGGCTCGCCAAGCCGGGTGTGTATGCGCTGAACGGGGAAGGGCGGGCGCCCTCCGCCGCCGATGTGCAGCGCACGGCCCAGCTGGGCGGCAGGGCCGTGCTGGCGTGGGCGCTGTGTGCGTCGCTAGTCATCGTTGCGGCTGTCGGCATGAGGTGGGCATGACGATGGACTCGCACGCCCCACCCGTGCACGGCGGCCCCGACGCGTCCGGTGCCGCGCCGCACGACTTCTCGACCAACGGCAACGCGGTGGGCTCCTGTCCGGCCGTGCGGGCTGCGTTGCGGACAGCCGATGCCGCGCACTACCCGGACCCGCGCTACACCTCGCTGCGCGGCAGGCTCGCCGCCTTTCATGGCGTGACGGCCGAACGCATCGTGATCGCGGCGAGCGCGAGCGAGTTCATCCATCGCATCAGCGCCGCCGTCGCGCAGGGCGGCGGCCGGCAGGTCTGGCTGCCCGCGCGCAGCTACGGCGACTACAAGCGTGCGGCGCAGGCCTGGGGATTGGAGGTGCTGCGCGCGCCCGACTCTCACGACGGCGTGGCGCTGCACTGGTGTTGCGAGCCGTCGAGCCCGCTGGGCCATCCACAGGCCGATCTCGCACTGCACGCGGAAGCCGGCAGCACCTGCGTGCTCGACATGGCCTACGAGCCGCTGCGCCTCGAAGGCCGCGCATCGCTCGACGCCGCACAGCGCAACCGCATCTGGCAACTCTGGACGCCGAACAAGGCCATGGGCCTCACCGGCATTCGTGCCGCCTATGCCATTGCGCCCGAAGACACCGCCGCCGCGCCGTTGCTGCAGCGGCTCGAACGGCTCGCGCCGTCATGGCCGCTCGGCACCCACGGTGTGGCATTGCTCCAAACCTGGATCGGCGACGAAGCGCAAGCCTGGTTGGCTCGGAGCCTGCAGACCTTGCGGACCTGGAAGTCGCAGCAGCGCGCACTTTGCGAATCGCTGGGCTGGCATTGCCTGCCCAGCGACGCCAATTTCTTCTGCGCGCGCACCGATATTTCGTACCCTCCACTGGCCGCAGCCTTGCGCGCCGACGGCATCAAGTTGCGCGACTGCGCATCCTTCGGCCTGCCGGGCCATGTTCGCGTCGGCGTGCTGCCCCCTCGGAGCCAGCAGGCGCTGAAGGAGGCCTGGACACGCGCAGCCGCTTCCGCCGAAGATTGAACGGGACACCCTCACCGAAACATGCTCTACGCCATCACCACGCTCTTCCTTTGCCAACTGGCCGGCGAACTGCTCGTGCAGTGGCTGGGCCTGCCGATTCCCGGTCCGCTGATCGGGATGGTGCTGCTGTTCATCGCGCTGCTCGTGCGCGGCGGCGTGCCCCAGGTTCTGAACGACACGGCGGGCCACCTGCTGCGCAACCTCATGCTGCTGTTCATCCCCGCGGTGACCGGCGTCATGCTGCATTTCGAGCGGGTGGGGCACGAGTGGCTGCCGTTCCTCGCGGCCGGCATCGTGGGCGCGGCCTTCACGATGACCGTCACCGCGCTCACCTTCCGCTGGATGATCCGCATCACCGGAAAGAATGCTGAATGAGCGCCGCGCCGGGCCGCCCCAAGCAAGCTCGCACCGCAGCGCGAAGCGCGGAGGTTTTTCGATGATGACCGCGCCTGCGAAGCTGTCCGAAATCTGGGTCTTTCTTGCGCAGTCGCCGCTGCTGTGGCTGTCGCTCACGCTGCTGGCCTACCTGGGGGCGCTGTGGCTGCACAAGCGCAGCGGCGCCAACCCGGTGGTCAATCCGGTGATGGTGTCGGTGATCGTCATCGTCGCCGTGCTGCTCGTCACGCGCACGCCCTACGACACGTATTTCGAAGGCGCGAAGTTCGTGCACTTCCTGATCGGCCCGGCCACCGTGGCGCTGGCCGTGCCGCTCTACAGCCAGGTCGGGCGGCTGCGGCGCCTGTGGCTGCCGATCGGCGTGGCGCTGCTGGTGGGCTCGGTGGCCGCGATCGTCTCGGCCATCGGCATCGCGTGGGTGCTGGGCGGTTCGCACGAACTGATGATGTCGCTCGCGCCCAAGTCGGCCACCATGCCCATCGCGATGGGCGTGGCCGAGAAGATCGGCGGCTTGCCGTCGCTGGCCGCGGTGGCTGCCGCCATCGCCGGCATCTCGGGCGCGATCATGGCGACCGGCCTCTTGAACCTGCTGCGCATCAAGGAGCCCGCGGTGCGTGGCTTCGCCGTCGGCATGGCGGCGCACGGCATCGGCACGGCGCGCGCCATCCAGGTGAACGAGACGGCCGGCGCGTTCTCGGCGCTGGCGATGGGGCTGAACGGCATCGCCACGGCGCTGCTGGTGCCCTTGTTGATCAAGTTGCTGGGCGCCTGACGAGGCGCCTCACTCGGACCCCATGGCCTGCGCTTCTCCGCGCAGCCAGCAGCCTTGCGCTTCCTGTCCGCGCGCCGGCAGTCGGACGCCGATCGACGAGGGCGAGCCCATCGCTTCTCCTTGCCTGACCGTCACGAGTGTTGCCGCATCGCCCGCCAGCGCCTGTTCCCGCAGGCCCCAGGCCAGTGCGGCGGCGGCGATGCCGGTGGCCGCATCTTCCGGGTAGCCGGACGAACGAGGAAACTGCCGCGCGCTGACGACCGGGCCATCGCTGTCGGCGAGCGCGTAGGGGTAGAGCCCGGTGGACCCGAGCCGGTCGCACAGCGCCTCGACGCGGGCCAGTTCCACGCGCAGCGTGTGAAGCACGTCCAGGCTTTCGAGACGGATCAGCGTCTTGACGCGGCTGGTCGCTGCATTCAGCACCGGTCCGACGATCTGCCGCACCTCGACACCGAGGCAACGCGCAATCTCCTGCACCAGCGCATCGCCCACGACCTGAATTTCGGCACGCGGCTGGCTGATCTCGACCGTGCCTTGCACATGGCGGCCCTCCACTGTGCCGCTCAACGTCTCGACGGCCACCGGCTCGCCATTCCAGAGACCGCGTTCATGCAGCAGCCACAGCGCGCCGATGGTTGCGTGCCCGCACATCTCCATCTCGTGCCGCGGCACGAAGTAGCGCATGCGAAAGCGGTGCGCGTCGCTCGATGGCTTCAGCACGAAGACCGATTCATGCCCGCCGACACGCGTGTGTTCCTGCATCTCGGCAGTGGTCATGGCGTCGGCATCGAGCCAGACGGGCGCCGGATTGCCGCCGCTCTCGGCGCCCGGCAGGGCGAATACGCGAACGAGCTGCATGGTCATCAATCGGCCTTTGCGTTGACGGCGCGGGCGATGCCTCCCCACAGCGCGATGTCGGCATGGATCTTCTGCGCGAACTGCTCGGGGTTCAGGCTCTGCGGAGCGACGCCCTTGGCCATCATGTCGGCGCGCAGGTTGCGGTCCTGCAGCACCTTGTCGAGGGCGGTGCGCAGGCGCTGCAGCACGTCCTTCGGCGTGGCGGCGGGCGCCATCAGGCCATACCAGAGCTCGGGCTTGAAGTCCTTGATGCCCGAAGCCTCGAAGGTAGGCAGTTCGGGAAACACCGCCGAGGGCTGGCTGATCGCCAAGGCGCGCATCCGCGATGCGCGAACCTGCGGCGCCAGTGACACCGGGTTGTCGAACAGCGCCTGGATCTGGCCTGCCATCAGGTCGGTCTGCGCCGGCGCCGCGCCACGGTAGGGGATGTGCGTCATCTCGACGCCGGTGCGCTGCTTGAACAGCTCCGCCGCCAGGTGGCTCGCGGTGCCGTTGCCGATGCTGCCGTAGTTGAGCGCGCCGGGCCTGGCCTTGGCGTGGCGGATGAAGTCGGACACGTTCTGCACCGGCAGCGCGGGGGACACCACCAGCACGAAAGGCGTGGTGCCGAGCGTGCCGACCGGCGTCAGGTCGGCCAGCGGGTCATAAGGCAGCTTGGGGTAGACGGCTTGCGCCGAGGCGATGGTGGTGGTCGTTGCGGCGACCAGCGTGTAGCCGTCGGGCGCGGCCTTGGCCGCGTAGCCGGTGCCGACGGTTCCGCCTGCGCCGGCACGGTTGTCGATGATCACCGGCACGCCGAGCTCGGCCTGCAGCTTGACCTGCACCGAACGGAAGATCACGTCGGTGCCGCCGCCGGCCGGAAAGGGCACGACGATGGTCACGGGCTTGGCCGGGTAGGCGGCGTGCGTTGCCCATGCCGCGGCTGTCAGTACGCCGGCGGCTGCCAGGCGGAGGCCGGCGCGCATGAGGGACGAGAGGGTCATGAAGGTTCCTTGCAGATCGACCGTGGGATGCAACCAAGTCTTGTCGAAGGCGACCGGCAAGGTGCGTCGGATCGCGACATCCGCGCGCACGAAAGCGACATCGGACCACTTTGGCGACAATGCGCCCATGCCACCGAAAGACGCCCAGCCCGGCCTGCGGATCTCGCCGTTCATCGATCGGCTCGCCCACAAGGCGGCCATGGTGGCGAACGCGCATGAGGGCTATGCAACCAGCACGCACGCGCACGATTGCGACATGCTGTTCGTGCCGCTGGCGGGCCGCTTCGACATCGTCGATGCGCAAGGCGATGCGCTGCAGTCTTCTCCCGGTCACTTCCTCTGGTTCGCCGCCGGCGCGGCCCATGCGACGAGCGCCCGCACGCTGCGGCAGACGCACCTCGCGGTGTATGTCGATTCCGAATTCTGGGAGATGGCGCTGCGAGCCCAGGGCGTGCATGCGCCGGTGCAGGGCATGCGCGCCGGCAGCGCGGCCCTCACCGCGCTGTCGCAGCAGATGCTGTCGCTGGCCCAGGCGGGCGAGGGTGAGGAACGGGTCATCGCGCACTGCGGTGCTCTGATCATGGAAGCGGCGCGGCTCATGGCCCATCCCCTCGTGCAGCCGAACGACCGCGGCGTGCCGGCGCAGGTGCTCGCGGCGCTGCTGGCCGACGACATCGAGGCCGACCTGGCAAGAGTGCTTTCGCTCGATGCGTTCGCGCAGCGGCACCGGCTCTCGCGGCGGCAGGTCGAGCGGATCTTCAAGTCGGCGTTCGATGCGTCGCCGCTCGAATTCCAACAACGCAAACGCCTCGAACGGGCGCGCTACCTGCTCGAGAGCACCGACGACTCGGTGCTCTCGGTGGCGCAGCAGGTGGGGTGGGAGTCGGGCTCCTACCTGTCGCGCATGCTCGGCAAGGCCTGGGCCGCGACGGCCGCACAGATTCGCGCTTCCGCGCCGCCAAGGCGCTGACCGAACAACCCATCACGGAGAACGACGACCATGTCCGAATACACCGCGGAAGTGCTGTGGCAGCGAGGCGACCAGGACTTCCTGGCCAACACCTACAGCCGCAGGCATTCGCTGCGCTTCGACGGCGGCGCAGAGGTCGCGGGGTCTTCGTCGCCGCATGTGGTGCCGCTGCCGTTTTCCGATGCGTCGGCGGTCGATCCGGAAGAAGCCTTCGTGGCGTCTCTTTCGAGCTGCCACATGCTCTGGTTCCTGACGATGGCGGTGAAGCGCAAGTTCTGCGTCGACCGCTACTTCGATGCGGCGACGGGCGTCATGGAGAAGAACGCGGACGGCAAGATGGCGATGACGGTGGTCACGCTGCGGCCGCAGGTGACGTTCTCGGGCGCGAACCTGCCGACGCGCGAGCAGATCGACCATATGCACCACCGGGCGCATGAAGAGTGCTTCATCGCGAATTCGGTGAAGACCGATGTGCGTTGCGAACCGGTCTATCCGGCGCCGTAGCAAGGGCTGTCTGGGTTGAATCATCGATCCGCCCACGCTGGATGACGGGACGCGGTGGCCGCGTCAGCCGGCCATGGCCTCCCATGCAGGTGCACTCAACGGCGCTGCAGCCTCGGGTTCTTGGCGAACAGGTCGGCGGCCCAGTCCACGAACGCCCGCACCTTGGCGCTCAGGTGGCGGTTCGGCGGATAGACGACGTGGATCGGCAGCGGATCGCGGTGCCAGTCGGGCAGCACCTCGACCAGCTCGCCGCTTTCCAGCAGCGGCTCGGCCATGAAGGTGATGCACTGCGAGATGCCGAAGCCGCCGAGCACCGCCGTGATGTGGGCATTGCTCTCGTTGACCGACACGCGGTAGGGGCCGTTCAGCTCGATGCGCTCGTCGCCCTTCTGGAACTCGTGCGGGTAGACGCGCCGCGTGGTGCCCGAGAAATAGCTCACCACGTGGTGGCGCTTCTCGATGTCGTTCGGATGCTGCGGCGCGCCGTAGCGCTTGATGTAGGCCGGCGAGGCCACCGTCACGAAATGCAGCGTGCCGATGCGCCGCGCCACCAGCGACTGGTCGCTGAGTTCGCCGGCGCGGATCACGCAGTCGACGTTGTCGCTGATCAGGTCGACCGTGCGGTCGCTCACGCCCAGGTCGACCTGGATGTCGGGGTAGCGGTCGCAGAAGCTGGCCAGGTTGGGCAGGATGATCTGCCTCGCCACCGACGTGCCCACGTCGATGCGCAGCCGCCCCGTGGGGCTGGCCTGCGCATTGGTCATGCTGGCTTCCATGTCGTCGAAGTCGTTCAGCAGGCGCGCCGCGCGCTCGAAGTAGGCCGCGCCGTCGGGCGTGACCGTGACCCGGCGCGTGGTGCGGTTGAGCAGCTTGACGCGCAGGCGCGATTCCAGCGCCTGAATCTGTTTGGTGACCGTGCCTTTGGGCAGGGCGAGCGAATCTGCCGCCCGGGTAAAAGTGCCGGCTTCCACCACGCGGACAAAGATCCGCATTGCCTGGATCTGATCCATTGAATGCCTGTTCTGGGGGGCCCGGCCGATACCGGGGGAGCGGATTCTCACACAAGCAGGCAATCCCCAGCGATTGCCCGATTGTTAGCGGTTTGGAAACAGAGTAGGGGCATGTTCCCTGTTTCATGCCGCACAGGGCGCCTTATATTTCAACCATCGCCCATCCCCCCAAGGTCGCCCATGTCACCCGTTCCATCGTCCCGTTCTGCCGAAGCTGCCGTTGCCGGCGCGGCACAAGGCGTGGAAGCCGATCTGCTGATCGCGCTGCCCGGTCGCGAACCGGTGGCCGCCCGCGTCTACGGACAGCGCCCCAAGGGCGAAACGGTGCCGCTGGTGCTGCATTTCCATGGCGGCACCTTCGTGTGCGGTGGCCTGGACAACGGGCGCAACGTGGCCCGGCTCCTGGTGGGAGCCGGCGCCGTGGTGGTCTCGCTGGCCTACCCGCTGGCACCCGAGTCGCCGTTCCCGGAGCCGATCGAGGTGGGCTATGCCGCCCTCGAATGGCTCTACAAGCAGCGCACCAAGCTGGGCGGCAAGGGCGCGCTGGTCTACCTGGCCGGCGAGGAAGCCGGCGGCAACCTGGCGGCGGCGGTGGCACTGATCGCCCGCGACCGGGCGCATCCGCCGCTGGCAGGCCAGATCCTGCTGTCGCCGATGCTCGACCCGTGCGCAGGCACCGCCTCGCTGCGCAAGGCGACCAACGACGCGGCCGAGTGCCGCTGGGCCAGCGGCTGGGAGAAGTACCTGAGCTGCCCGTCGAACGCCACGCACCCCTATGCGGTGCCGAGCGGGTCGCTCCGGCTGGTCGCCCTGGCGCCCGCGCTGGTGCTGGTGGGGCAGGACGATGCGATGCGCGACGAGGCGCTGACCTTTGCGGGCCGCCTGCGCGCCGCCGGCATCGAGGTCACCAGCAGCGTGCTGCCCGGCGCGTCGAACTGGCCCAAGGCACTGTACGACCCCGAACCCTCGGGTTGTGCCGCCTGCGAAGCCAGCGTGCAGCAGCACTTTCGCGAGTTCTTCAGCGCGACCACACCGCCCCCGGCGGTCCCTGAGCCTAGCTAGGCCCGCAAGAGCCGGCACCGACCGCTGACAGCCGCCGCCTTCCCCGAGGCGGGCGATCCCGGCCCCTCTTTCCCTGAAATCCGCCTCCTGGTGCCAAAAGCGCCGGGGTGGCCTGTTGCATCCCAAAAAGTCATCGAGAAGGACGAAACATCATGTCGAACAACAATCAAAAGCTGTCTTCCGCCGCCCGCAAGGGCCTGTGGCCCGCCGTGACCGGCCTGACTGCGCTGCTGGCGGTGGCCGCCGCTGTGCTGGGCATGCACAGCTTCAAGGCCGAGGCCACGGCACCGGCCGCGGCGCAACAGGGCACGCCGGTGTCGGTGGCCGCCGTGGCTTCGAGCGAAATCAATGCCTGGGACGAGTTCTCGGGCCGGCTCGAGGCGGTCGAGCGCGTCGATGTGCGATCCCGCGTGGCAGGCGCCGTGCAGGCGGTGCACTTCCGCGAAGGCGCGCTGGTGAAGCAGGGCGACCTGCTGATCACCATCGACCCCGCACCGTACGCTGCCGAGGTGGAGCGTGCCGAAGCCCAGGTCGCATCGGCGCAGGCCCGCCAGTCGTTCAGCCGCAGCGAGCAGGAACGCGCCCGCCGCCTGTGGGACGAACAAGCCATTGCACAACGTGAGCTCGACGAGCGCGTCAACGCCGGCCGCGAAGCCGAAGCCAACCTGCGCGCTGCACAGGCCTCGCTGCAATCGGCACGCCTGAACCTGGGCTACACCCAGGTGCGGGCGCCGGTGTCGGGCCGCATCGGCAAGCTGGAAGTGACCGTGGGCAACCTGGTGGCCGCAGGCCCCGGCGCACCGGTGCTGACCACGCTGGTGTCGGTGAGCCCGATCTATGCGAGCTTCGATGCCGACGAGCAGGTGATCACGCGGGCCCTGAAGGACCTGCCGGCCAACGCCGGTGCGCGCGGCCAGATCGACACGATCCCCGTGCAGATGGGCACCGCAGGCCTCGACGGCACGCCCTTCACCGGCAAGCTGCAGCTGATCGACAACCAGGTCGACGCCCGCAGCGGCACCGTGCGTGTGCGTGCCTCGTTCGACAACAAGGACGGTGCGCTCATCCCCGGCCAGTTCGCCCGCATCCGCATGGGCCAGGCCCGCAACGACACCGCATTGCTGGTGAGCGAACGCGCCATCGGCACCGACCAGAACAAGAAGTTCGTGATGGTCGTCGGCGAAGACAACAAGGCCGTCTACCGCGAAGTGGCGCTGGGCGCATCGATCAACGGCCTGCGCGTCGTGAGCAAGGGCCTGAAGGTCGGAGATCGCGTCGTGGTCAACGGCCTGCAGCACATCCGCCCGGGTGCGCTGCTGGCGCCGCAGACCGTGACGATGGACGCCAAGGCGGACGCGGCGAAGCAACAACAACCGGAACGCGTGGCCGAAGCCACGAAGTCCTGAATCGAATTCGATGAACTCGGAGGGGGCGCTTTCGCGTCCGCCGGAGAACCAACATGAATCTCTCTAAATTCTTCATCGACCGGCCGATCTTTGCCGGCGTGCTGTCGCTATTGATGCTGATAGCCGGCCTGATCGCGCTGCGCGGGCTGCCGATTTCCGAGTACCCCGAAGTCGCGCCGCCCTCGGTGGTGGTGCGCGCCCAGTACCCGGGCGCCAACCCGAAGGTGATCGCCGAAACGGTGGCCACGCCGCTCGAAGAGCAGATCAACGGCGTCGAAGGCATGCTCTACATGGGCAGCCAGGCGACCACCGACGGCGTGCTCACGCTCACCGTCACCTTCCGTCTCGGCACCGATCCCGACAAGGCACAGCAGCTCGTGCAGAACCGCGTCTCGCAAGCCGAGCCGCGCCTGCCGGAGGAAGTGCGCCGCCTCGGCATCACGACCGTCAAGAGCGCACCCGACCTGACGATGGTGGTCCACCTCGTCTCGCCGAACAACCGCTACGACATCAACTACCTGCGCAACTACGCGGTGCTGAACGTCAAGGACCCGCTCGCGCGCATCGAAGGCGTGGGCCAGGTGCAGATCTTCGGCGGCGGCGACTACTCGATGCGCGTCTGGCTCGACCCGCAGAAGGTCGCGCAGCGCGGCCTCTCGGCGAGCGACGTGGTGGCTGCGATCCGCGGCCAGAACGTGCAGGCCGCGGCCGGCGTGGTCGGCGCTTCGCCGGGCCTGTCGGGCGTGGACATGCAGCTCTCGATCAATGCGCAGGGGCGCCTGCAGAGCGAGGAAGAGTTCGGCGACA
>Ga0209025_1000529_pt1 | contig 72736 bp, 66 predicted proteins | sample AraplaMF_Col_mLB_FD_184256 | JGI IMG/M metagenome (GOLD analysis project Ga0209025, IMG submission 184256) | Arabidopsis root microbial communities from the University of North Carolina, USA - plate scrape MF_Col_mLB (SPAdes) (version 2) | ecosystem: Host-associated > Plants > Roots > Endosphere... | reverse complement strand
AACTCGACATTGGTCTTGGTCGCCTTCATGTTCTTGAGCATCAGCTCCATCGACTCGATCTCGTCCATGTTGTACATGAGCTGGCGCAGGATGCGGGTCTTCTGCAGGATCTCGGGAGCGAGCAGCAGCTCTTCGCGACGCGTGCCGCTGCGGTTGAGCTGGATCGAGGGGAACACGCGCTTCTCGTAGAGGCGGCGGTCGAGGTGGATTTCGGAGTTGCCGGTGCCCTTGAACTCTTCGAAGATCACTTCGTCCATGCGGCTGCCGGTGTCGATCAGCGCGGTGCCGATGATGGTCAGCGAGCCACCTTCCTCGACGTTGCGCGCCGCGCCCAGGAAGCGCTTGGGACGCTGCAGTGCGTTGGCGTCGACACCGCCGGTCAGCACCTTGCCCGACGAGGGCACGACGTTGTTGTAGGCGCGTGCGAGACGCGTGATCGAGTCGAGCAGGATCACCACGTCCTTCTTGAGCTCGACCAGGCGCTTGGCGCGCTCGATCACCATTTCGGCCACGTGCACGTGGCGCGCGGCAGGCTCGTCGAAGGTGGAGGCGATGACCTCGCCCTTCACCGTGCGCTGCATTTCGGTCACTTCTTCGGGGCGCTCGTCGACGAGCAGCACCATCATGTGGACCTCGGGGTAGTTGGCGCTGATCGCGTGCGCGATGTGCTGCATCATCACCGTCTTGCCGCTCTTGGGCGGCGCCACGAGCAGGGCGCGCTGGCCCTTGCCGATGGGCGCGATGATGTCGATCACGCGGCCGGTGATGTTCTCTTCGCCCTTGATGCCGTCGCGCTCGAGGCGCATCTGTTCCTTGGGGAACAGCGGCGTCAGGTTTTCGAACATCACCTTGTGCTTGTTCTGCTCGGGCGGTCCGCCGTTGACGGCGTCGAGCTTGGTCAGCGCGAAGTAGCGCTCGCCGTCCTTCGGAATGCGCACCTCGCCCTCGATCATGTCGCCGGTGTGCAGGTTGAAGCGGCGCACCTGGCTCGGGCTGATGTAGATGTCGTCGGTGCTGGCGGTGAAGCTGGTGTCCGGGCTGCGCAGGAAGCCGAAGCCGTCGGGCAGGATTTCGAGCACACCGTCGGCGAAGACCTGTTCGCCGGCCTTCGCGCGCTTCTTGATGATCGCGAACATCAGCTCCTGCTTGCGCATGCGGCCGACGTTTTCGATCTCAAGGGCTTCGGCCTGCTTGAGGACTTCAGACACGTGGAGTGCCTTGAGTTCGTTTAAGTGCATGGAACGACCCCTTGCGGGGGCAATCGAGGGGAAACGGAGAACAGGGGGGTGGTTCGATGTGAGACGAGAACTGCCTCACTGACCGGGGAACTCGAACCGGCTACCTGAAAGGGCCGGCGATCTGCTGGTGATTATGACAGGAAAAACGCGCCGGCCAACGCGTTGCGCGCTGGCCGGTTAGAAAGCACTCAGGCGAGTTGCTGGTCGATGAAGGCGGTGAGCTGGGCTTTGCTCATGGCGCCGACCTTGGTGGCGGCGAGTTGGCCGTCCTTGAACAGCATCAGCGTAGGGATGCCGCGGATGCCGAACTTGGCGGGGATGTCGCGGTTCTCGTCGACGTTGAGCTTGGCGATCTGCAGCTTGCCTTCGTAGGCGCTCGACACTTCGTCGAGGATCGGGGCGATCATCTTGCAGGGACCGCACCATTCGGCCCAGTAGTCGACCAGCACGGGCTGGCTGGACTTGAGCACGTCGGCTTCGAAGGAGGAATCGGAGATGTGTTTGATCAGCTCGCTGGCCATGATGGAGTCCTTGTGCGCGGGGAGTTTCGGTGCAGCTACAGTGCGGGTCATTGTGACAGAAACCAAGGGGTGACGTGGCATGCACGAAGGCTATGGCGCCGATAGCCAGAGCCCTCGTCGCGACCCGCCCCCGCCACCGAATCCCCCGCGACAGAACATGAACGAAGGCCATCCCGTCCAGGCCCTGTGGTGCGACCCTGCCGATGGTGTGGTCGCGCGCATCGCGCGCGTGCTCGCCGAACGCCAGGCGCATGCGGCGCGCACGATGGTGCTGGTGCCCTATGCGCAGCTCATGGGCGTGGCGCAGGCCATGTGGGCGCGCTGCGGCTCGCCGGGCTTCGTGCCGCGCTTCGAGACCACGCGCAACTGGGCGCGCAGCGCGGGCGGCTTCGTGCCCTCGGACTACGACATCGCCTTCGACATGGCGCGCGACCTCGTGACCGCGCAGGGCCTGCTCTCGCAGACCGGCTTCGGCGCCGAACGCTTCGCGCTCGCGGGCCGCGTGGTCGAGCTGGCCTACCAGCTCGCGCCGCTCGCGGCCGCGGTCGCGCCCGAGGAACGCGGCAGCACCTGGGCCGAGCGCGCCGCGGGCGTGGCCGATGCGGGCAGCGAATCGGAGTGGTTCCGCATCGAGAGCGCGCTGATCCGCATCGCGGTCGCCTGGGCCGCGAACGCGAGCTATGCCACCGACGTGCTGCTGCGCGAGCCCGCGCGCGCGCAGATCGACGTGCTGATCGTGCTCGAGGGCTTCCAGACCGATCCGCTGACGCAGACCCTGTGCAGCCTGTGGGGCGAGCGCGCCGTGCGCCTGTCGCTGGTGCCGGCCATCGCGCCGCGCGGGCAGTCCGCGGCCCATGTGGCGATCGATCCCGAGGACGAAGCCGAGCTCGCCGCGGCCTGCGCACTGCGCCATCTCGCCGAGGGCCGCAGCCCGGTCGCGCTGGTCGCGACCGACCGCGCGCTCACGCGCCGCATCGGCGCGCGGCTCAAGGGGCAGGGCGTCACGGCGCAGGACGAGACCGGCTGGAAGCTCTCGACCACGCCGGCCGCCGCCATGCTGATGAGCGCGCTGCGCGCCTGCGCGCACGACGCCGGCAGCGACCAGGTGCTCGACTGGCTCAAGAGCGGCGCCGACGGCGATGCGCTCGCGGTGCAGGGACTCGAGTCGAGATTGCGGCGCGAGGGCGTGCGCGACTGGTCGGCCTGGTGCGCGCAGGCCGCGCGCAGCGAGAAGCCGCAGGACGTCGCGCTGATGCCCTTCACGAACGAGATCGAGGCCCGCCGCGCGCCGATGGCACGTGCGCGTCCGCTCGCCGAATGGCTGGTCGCGCTGCGCGCGCTGCTCGAGGCGGCCGGCCAGTGGGAGCCGCTCGAAGCGGACCTCGCGGGCGGCAAGGTGATCTCGGCGCTGTGGCTCGATGCCGGCGCGCACGGCGACGACGAGGCTTTTCCTGGAGGCCGCCACACGCTGTCCGAGTTCACGGCCTGGGTGCGCGACGTGCTCGAGGACGCGAGCTTCGTGCCGCCCGTCATGGGCGAGATACCGCAGGTGATCGTGCTGCCGCTGCACCAGCTGCTGGGCCGGGCCTTCGGCGCGATCGTGATCCCGGGCTGCGACGACCGCCGCCTGCCCGCATCGCCCGAGCCGCCCGGCAACTGGAGCGCCGCGCAGCGGCTCGAGCTCGGCCTGCCTTCGCGCGAGGCGCTCGAGGCGGCGCAGCGCGCGGCCTGGAACGCGGCCCTGTGCAATCCCTGGTGCGAACTGCTGTGGCGCAGCGCCGATGCCAGCGGCGAGCCCGTGCGGCCCAGCCCGCTGGTGCAGGGCCTCGAGCTCGACCACGCGCTCGCGTTCACCGACGATCCGCGCACGCGGCGCGAGGTGCCCGTGCGTCCCACCCTCTATCCGATGCCCTCGGGCGCGCTGCTGCCGCTGCGCAACGTGTCGACCAGCGTCTACGAGGACCTGCGCCGCTGTCCCTATCGCTTCTTCGCGCTGCGCCAGCTCGGCCTGCGCAGCGCCGACGAGCTCGATGCCGAGGTCGACAAGCGCGACTTCGGCAACTGGCTGCATGCGGTGCTCGGCCACTTCCACGAGACGCTGCAGCAGACGCCCACGCGCGACGCCGGCGAGCGCCTGCGCTTCATCGAGGACGCGGCCGTGCGCGCCACGCGCGAGTACGGCCTGTCGGACGCGGAGTTCCTGCCCTTCGCCGCGGCCTGGCCCGCGGTGCGCGACGGCTACCTCGACTGGCTCGCGGGCCACGAGGCCGCGGGCGCGGTCTTCGTCGAATCCGAACCCTGGAAGGAGCAGCCGCTGGGCGCGCTGCAGCTGGTGGGCCGGCTCGACCGCATCGATCGCATGCCCGACGGCCAGCCCTTCGTGATCGACTACAAGACCGAGTCCTCGGCCGTGACCAAGGAGCGCGTGAAGGAGCCGACCGAGGACACGCAGCTGGCCTTCTATGCCGCGCTGGTGGCCGACGACACGCTGCGCGCGGCCTACGTCAACGTGGGCGAGAAGTCCTCGGGCACGCAGACGGTGGAGCAGCCGGTGGTGGTGCAGGCGCGCGATGCGCTGGTGGCCGGCATCCTCGACGACTTCCGGCGCATCGCCGAAGGCACGCCGCTGCCGCCGCTGGGCGAGGGCACGGTGTGCGAGCACTGCACCGCGCGCGGCCTGTGCCGCAAGGATTTCTGGAGCGACGATGCCGGCGCCGCCGTGCTGCAGGGGAGCACGCCATGAACGGCGCCGCCTACGAACACAACGGCCAGCGCGTGCCGCGCGAGGCCTTCTACACCGTTGCCTGCGATCCGCGGCGCTCGGTGGCGGTCGAGGCCTGCGCGGGCGCGGGCAAGACCTGGATGCTGGTGTCGCGCATCGTGCGCGCGCTGCTCGACGACGGTGCCAACGCCTGCCAGCCGCACGAGATCCTCGCCATCACCTTCACCAAGAAGGCCGCCGGCGAGATGCGCGAGCGGCTCGACCAGTGGCTCGAGACCTTCGCCGAGCGCGAGCCCGAGAAGCTGGTCGAGGAACTCGTGATGCGCGGCATGCCGCCGGCCGAGGCGCTGGCCGCCGCGCCGCGTCTCAAGGGCCTGTATCGGCACCTGCTCGAAGGCGGCCGGCCGGTGCAGTTCCGCACCTTCCACGCCTGGTTCGCGGGCCTGCTGCGCAATGCGCCGCTGGCGGTGCTGCGCGAGCTCGGCCTGCCGTCGAACTACGAACTGCTCGAGGACGATGCCGAGGCGCGCTCGCGCACCTGGCGCCCCTTCTTCGAGGCCGTGACCGCCGACCCCGACGCGCTGGCCGACTACTACGCGGTGGTTGCCACCTACGGCCGCTCGCAGACCGCCAAGGCGCTCGGCGAGGCGCTCACGCGGCGCGTGGAGTTCTCGCTCGCCGAACCGGCCGACGCGGTGCGGCATTTCGCCGACCTGCATCCGGCGCTGGCCGGCTTCGACACGCCCACCGACGCGCTGCGCGGCGAGGCCGTGCGCCGGCGCTGGCTCGACCGCGCCGCCGCGCTCGGCCGCGAGACCAACAAGACGCCGCAGAAGGCGGCCGAGGCCGTCGTCGACATCTTCGGCACTGGCGAGCCGGCCGAGTCCGCGCTGCCGGCGGCGCTCGCGCTGCTGCGCAAGAGCTTCTTCGTCGCGACCGAAGACCGGCTCAACAAGAACCTGCAGAAGTACCCGGCCGCGCAGGAGGCCGAGGCCGAGCTGCAGCTGCTGTGCGCCGCGCAGGCCCAGCACGCGGCCTGGCTCTACCAGCAGCGCATGACGCGGCTCACGCGCCTGTTGATCGACGCCTTCGCGGGCGTCAAGCGCGCCCATGGCTGGGTCGACATGAACGACGTCGAGCAGGCCGCGCAACTGCTGCTGGGCCAGTCGGCGCTGTCGGGCTGGGTGCAGGAACGGCTCGATGCGCGCATCGCGCACCTCTTGATCGACGAGTTCCAGGACACCAACCCGCTGCAGTGGCAGGCGCTCTACGGCTGGCTCAGCGCCTACGTGGGCGCGGGCGGCAGCGCGCCGCGCGTGTTCGTCGTGGGCGATCCGAAGCAGAGCATCTACCGCTTCCGCCGCGCCGAGCCGCAGGTCTTCATCGCCGCGAAGAAGTTCGTGCGCGAGGGCCTCGGCGGCGAGCTGCTCAACTGCGACCACACGCACCGCAATGCGCGCGCCGTCGTCGGCCTGGTCAACCAGGCCATGCTGGCCGCGCAGGAGGCCGGCGAGTTCGACGGCTTCCGTGCCCACACCACCGAGCGCAGCGACGAGGGCGCGCTGCTGAAGCTGCCGGCCATCGAGCGCGATGCCGCCGAGGCCGCGGCCGAAGCGGCACCGGCCGACGACGGCATGCTGCGCTGGCGCGACAGCCTGGTCACGCCGCGCGTGCTGCCCGAGGAGCAATTACTGCAGAAGGAATGCGAGCAGGCCGCGCGCTGGATCGCGCAACTGATCGCCGACGGCACGCCGCCGCGCCAGATCATGGTGCTGTCGCGCCGCCGCAGCCGGCTCGCGGCCATGCAGGACGCGCTGCGCCAGCGCCACATCCCGGTGCAGCAGCCCGAGAAGAACGAGCTGCACGATGCGCCCGAGGTGCAGGACATGGTGGCGCTGATCGATGCGCTGGTCTCGCCGGCGCACGATCTCTCGCTGGCGCGCGCGCTCAAGTCGCCGCTGTTCGGCATCGGCGACGACGACCTGGTGCAGCTGGCGCTGCGCCAGCGCGCGCTGCCGGGCTGGAGCTGGTTCCGGTTGCTGCAGACCGGCGAGGACCTGCCGGCCGCGCTGGCCGAGGCCGCGCCGCGTCTCAAGCGCTGGCAGCGCTGGCTCGCCACGCTGCCGCCGCACGATGCGCTCGACGCGATCTTCCATGAAGGCGACGTGCTCGCGAAGTTCGGCGCGGCCGTGCCCGCCGCGCTGCGCCAGGGCGCGCTGGCCAACCTGCGCGGCCTGCTGGCCGCGTCGCTCGACATCGACGGCGCGCGCTTCGTCACGCCCTACGCGCTGGTGCGCGCGCTGCGTGCCGGCGGCGTGCGCGCCCCGTCGGTGGCCGCGCCCGAGGCGGTGCAATTGCTGACGGTGCACGGCGCCAAGGGCCTCGAGGCCGACACCGTGCTGATGCTCGACTGCGACGCGCCGCCGCCGCGCGCCCAGACCATGGGCGTGCTGGTCGAATGGAAGGGCGGCGACCGCGTGCCGACGCGCTTCGTCTTCCTCGCGAGCGAGAAGACGCCGCCGGCCTGCGCGGCATCGCTGCTGCTCGACGAGCAGCGCGCGCGCCACCGCGAGGAACTCAACGGCCTCTATGTCGCGACCACGCGCGCCCGCGCGCGGCTGGTGCTGTCGTCGGTGCGCCCCGCGCGCGCCAACGAGGGCAGCTGGTGGGCGCGGCTGGCCGAGGCCTGCGAGACCGTCGATGCCGACGAGCCGCTGGTGGCCCCGCTCGCGGCGCAGGCGCAGGCCGTGTTCGCGATCCACGAGCTGCCGCCGTTCGCTTCCGCGACGCCGCCGGTGCCCGTCGCGCGCAAGGAGAAGGCGGCCACCCTCGATGCGCGCGCCGCGGCCTTCGGCCAGGCGATGCACCGGCTGCTCGAATGGTCGGTGCCCGGCGAGCCCTTGGCCGCGGCCCATGTGCGCGCGGCGGCGCAGGAGTTCCTGCTCGACGCGCAGCAGGCGCGCGGCGCCGCGGCGCTGGCCGCGCGCATTCGCGCCGGCGCGGGTGCCTGGGCCTGGGACCTCGAGGCCATCGACTGGCACGGCAACGAGGTCACGCTGGTGCACGAGGGCGACACGCTGCGCATCGACCGGCTGGTGCGCGAGCGCGCCAGCGGCACCTGGTGGATCCTCGACTACAAATCGGCCGCAAGGCCCGAGCGCGATGCCGCGCTCATTGCACAGATGCAGCGCTACCGCGCGGCCGTGCAGCAGGCCCATCCCGGTGCCACGGTACGCGCCGCGTTCCTGACCGGGCAGGGCGAACTGGTGAACCTCGAATGACTTCTTCTTCCACCGTCGCCGTGATCGGCGGCGGCCCCGCCGGCCTGATGGCGGCGGAAATCCTCTCCGCGGCCGGTGCGAAAGTGCACCTCTACGACGCCATGCCTTCGGTGGGGCGCAAGTTCCTGCTCGCGGGCCGCGGCGGGCTCAACCTCACGCACTCCGAGCCCTTCGAGGCCTTCGTGGGCCGCTTCGGCGAACGCCGCGCCGCGCTCGAGCCGATGCTCGCGGCCTTCGGTCCCGCGCAACTGCGCGAATGGGCCGCGGGCCTGGGCATCGAGACCTTCGTCGGCAGCTCGGGCCGCGTGTTCCCCACCGACATGAAGGCCGCGCCGCTGCTGCGTGCCTGGCTGCACCGGCTGCGCGAGGCCGGCGTGCAGTTCCACATGCGGCATCGCTGGATCGGCGATGCCGCGGTCTCGCCCGGCGTATTGCGCTTCGACACGCCCGCGGGCGAGGTCGAGGCCTCGGCCGAGGCGGTGGTGCTCGCGCTCGGCGGCGCGAGCTGGGCGCGCCTCGGCTCCGATGGCGCCTGGGCGCCGCGGCTGCAGGCGCAGGGCGTGGCGGTGGCCGCTTTGCAGCCCGCCAACTGCGGCTTCGACGGCAGCGGCTGGAGCGCGCATTTCTCGGAGCGTTTCGCGGGCCAGCCCTTCAAGTCGGTGGCCGTGTCGTTCACAGACAGCCGCGGCCGGCAGTTCGCGCGCAAGGGCGAGTTCGTCGCCACGGCCGGCGGCATCGAGGGCAGCCTCGTCTATGCCGTCTCGGCGCTGCTGCGCGACGAGATCGCCGCGAACGGCAGCGCCACATTGCTGCTCGACCTGTTGCCCGACCGCAGCGCCGAGCAGGTGCTGGCCGCGGTCAAGCATCCGCGCGGCGCGCGTTCGCTCGGCAGCCATCTCAAGAGCCGGCTCGGCCTCGAGGGCATCAAGGCCGGCGTGCTCTACGAGGTGCTGAGCCGCGAGGCGATGCACGATCCGCTGCAGCTCGCGCAGGCGATCAAGGCCGTGCCGCTGCGGCTGGTGGCCGCGCGCCCGGTCGACGAGGCGATCAGCACCGCGGGCGGCGTGCGCTTCGAGGCGCTCGATGCGCAACTGATGGCGAGTGCGCTGCCCGGTGTGTTCATCGCGGGGGAGATGCTCGACTGGGAAGCGCCGACCGGCGGCTACCTGCTCACGGCCTCGATGGCCAGCGGCGTCGCGGCCGCGCGTGGCGTGCTCGCGCGGCTGGGGCTGTCGTGAGGCTTTGGATTTTTGCCGCGGCTCCCGTTCCGGGGTGGAACGAGAGCGCTGAAGAAGTTGACGAGCCTTACCCCTGGCACTGACTACGCAGTTAGGGCTGCTTGGTTCCCCACCTGACCCGGTTGGCCACTTCACCATGCAGGGAGGCCCGTCAGGGTCGATTCTAACCTCGCTCGCGTTGCCCCCTTCGCCGGGGCGGTGAATCGATCGATGAGAAACAAGCGCGAGGCGGACGCCGAAGGGCCCCTTCGCGGCTTTTAGAATGGGTGCAATGTCCTATATCGTGCTCGCCCGCAAGTTCCGTCCGAAAACCTTCGCTGAGATGGTCGGTCAGGGGCACGTGGTGCAGGCGCTCGAGAACGCGCTCACCACCCAGCGCCTGCATCACGCCTACCTGTTCACCGGCACGCGCGGCGTGGGCAAGACCACCGTCTCGCGCATCCTGGCCAAGTCGCTCAACTGCCAGGGCCCGGACGGGCAGGGCGGCATCACCGCCACGCCCTGCGGCGTGTGCCAGGCCTGCCGCGACATCGACGCCGGCCGCTTCGTCGACTACACCGAGCTCGACGCGGCCTCGAACCGCGGCGTGGACGAGGTGCAGTCGCTGCTCGAGCAGGCGGTCTACAAGCCGGTTCAGGGCCGCTTCAAGGTCTTCATGATCGACGAAGTGCACATGCTGACCAACACCGCGTTCAACGCGATGCTGAAGACGCTCGAGGAGCCGCCCGAGTACCTCAAGTTCGTGCTGGCCACCACCGATCCGCAGAAGGTGCCGGTCACGGTGCTGTCGCGCTGCCTGCAGTTCAACCTGCGCCCGATGGCGCCCGAGACGGTGCTCGAGCACCTGACCTCGGTGCTGCAGACCGAACAGGTGCCGGCCGAGCCGCAGGCGCTGCGCCTGCTCGCGCGCGCGGCGCGCGGCTCGATGCGCGACGCGCTCTCGCTGACCGACCAGGCGATCGCCTTTGGCAACGGCGAGCTGGGCGAGGCCGGCGTGCGCCAGATGCTCGGCAGCGTCGATCGCGGCCATGTGTTCCGCCTGATCGAGGCGCTCGCGCAGGGCGACGGCAAGACCGTGGTCGAGACCTCCGAGGCGCTGCGCATCGACGGCATGTCGGCCGCTTCCACGCTCGAGGAGATGACCGCGGTGCTGCAGGCCATGGCGGTGCTGCAGGCCGTGCCTTCGCGCGCCGAGGCCGCCACGTCCGCCACCGATCCCGATGCGGCCGACACCGCGCGGCTCGCGCTGCTGATGCCGGCCGACGAAACGCAACTGCTCTACAGCCTGTGCCTGCACGGCCGCGGCGAGCTCGGCCTCGCGCCCGACGAATACGCCGCGCTCACGATGGTGCTGCTGCGGTTGCTGGCGTTCAAGCCTGCGCAGAACGCGGCCGGCTCGGCCTCCGCGGAAAAAAAAACTCTGAATGAAGCCCCGGCGGCGGCGCCGGCACCCGTTGCCGCCCCCGTGCAGCCGCCGCGGCCGATCCCGGTGCGCAGCATGTCGGCCGAAGTGCCGCGTCCGGCGCCCGTTGCCGTACCCGCGCAACCGTCGACCGCCGCCCCCGCGGGCCACCGCCTGCCGGTCGTCGACCAGCCCGTGCGCCGCTCCGAGGCGCGTCCGCCGGAGGACGTGCCCGAATCCGATCCCGCCCAGGTGGTCGCCGTGCCGATGCGCGTGCAGCCGCCGCCCGGCGCGCGCGACACGCCGCGCGATGGCGCCCAGGCCCCGGCCGCGCCGATCCCGCCGAGCGAGGAGGGCGACTTCTGGTTCGCCACCGTCACGCAGCTGATCGCGGCCGAGAGCATCGCCGCGCTCACGCGCGAACTCGCGCTGCAGTCGCAGCTGGTGGCGCGCGACACCGACCAGTGGCTGCTGCGCATCGAGCGCGAGTCGCTCAACCAGCCCTCGAGCCGCGAGAAGCTGATCGCCGCGCTGGCCGCCATCGGCCACGAGGTCAAGCTCGCGATCGAGGTCGGCGGCGTGGTCGACAGCCCGGCCCGCCGCAACAAGGCCGCTGCCGACGAGCGCCAGCGCATCGCCGAGGAGGCGATCCGCAGCGATCCCGAGATCCAGGCCCTGATGCGTGACTTCGACGCGAGGATCGTGCCGGGCTCGCTCAAACCGGCCTGAGCGGAAGGGCCACGCGCAGCGGCGACAATCGGCCGTGGCCCTTGCGGCGGCGAGGCTTCGCCGCCCTCCGCGCTTCCATCTCTTATCCTTCTCCCATCCACCCAACCGATCCACAGGACCAACGATGTTCAACAAAGGACAACTGGCCGGCCTCATGAAGCAGGCGCAGGCAATGCAGGACAACCTCAAGAAGGCCCAGGAAGAACTGGCCCACATCGAGGTCGAGGGCGAATCGGGCGCCGGCCTCGTCAAGGTCGTGATGACCTGCAAGCATGACGTCAAGCGCATCACCATCGACCCGAGCCTGCTGGCCGACGACAAGGACATGCTCGAGGACCTCGTGGCCGCCGCCTTCAATGCCGCCGTGCGCAAGGCCGAGGAGACCAGCGAGCAGAAGATGGGCAAGCTGACCGCCGGCATGCCGGGCCTGCCCCCGGGCATGAAGCTGCCGTTCTGATGCCGCCGCGCCACCAAGGCTGACGTGTCCGACGCCGGTTCCCTCGACGCGCTCGTCGATGCGCTGCGCCGCCTGCCGGGCGTGGGCGTCAAGTCGGCCTCGCGCATGGCCTTCCACCTGCTGCAGCACGACCGCGAGGGCGCGCAGCTGCTCGCGCGCGCCCTGCAGCAGGCGGCCGGGCAGGTGCGCCATTGCGAGCGCTGCAACACCTTCACCGAGATGCCGGTGTGCAACGTCTGCCTCGACGTGCGGCGCGACCCGACCAAGCTCTGCGTGGTCGAGACACCGGCCGACCAGGCCGCGCTCGAACGCACCAACGCCTTCCGCGGCTACTACTTCGTGCTGATGGGCAAGCTCAGTCCGCTCGACGGCATCGGTCCCAAGGACCTGGGCCTGCAGAAGCTGTTCGAGCGCGCGCTCGACGGCACCGTGGCCGAGGTGATCCTCGCGACCAACTTCACGGCCGAGGGCGAGGCCACGGCGCACGTCATCGGCGATGCGCTGCGTCAGCGCGGCCTCACGGTCACGCGGCTCGCGCGCGGCGTGCCCGCGGGCAGCGAGCTCGAGTACGTGGACCTCGGCACCATCGCGCACGCGCTGGTTGACCGGCGCTGATCCCGCGGCGGCCACCGCCGCAGCGCGGCGCCCATACCGCGCCGCGCATCCAGGAGATTCCGGAGACACCATGACCCTGTCGCTGCTCACCGTCGCCCACTGGTGCGTCTTCATCGCCTGCGGCCTGCCGTACCTCGCGGCCTGGATCGCCAAGGCCGGCGCCTTCCGTCCCAGCGACAACGCGCAGCCGCGCGACTGGGCCGCCAGGCAGGCGGGCTGGCGCGCGCGCGCCAATGCCGCGCAGGCCAACAGCTTCGAGGGCCTGCCCTTCTTCATCGGCGCGGTGCTCATCGCGCACCAGCTCGGCGCCGCGCAGCTTTGGATCGACCGCCTCGCGATCGCCTACGTGCTGCTGCGCGTGGCCTATCTCGCGCTCTACATCAAGGGCATCCCGGCGCTGCGCAGCGCGGTCTGGGCGGCTGCGTTCGTGGTCAACATCGCGATCCTGTTCCTCGCGAAGTAGCGCGACCGAACCCGGCCTTTTTCACTCTGTGAGAGGCCTTCATGCTTACGTGAAAACCCGCACGGGATGACCCCGATGCAGCGACCCTGCGCGCGCCCCTAAGCTCGATTCACTTTCGACGCACCCCAGAGCCACCCCAAGCCGCCGCAGGCCACGTTCCATGCTTCACCGCCGCACCCTCATCTCCGCCTCGGCCATCGCCGCCGCCACCATCGCGTTGCCGCGGGTGTTCGCGCAGCCGAAGCTGGAGAAAACGAAGATCTCGATCGCGGTCGGCGGCAAGGCGGCGTTCTACTACCTGCCGCTGACCATCTCCGAGCAGCTCGGCTACTTCAAGGCCGAGGGACTCGACGTCGAGATCTCCGACTTCGCTGGCGGCGCGCGTGCGCTGCAGGCGGTGGTCGGCGGCTCGGCCGACGTGTGCTCGGGCGCCTACGAGCACACCATCAACCTGCAGGCCAAGAACCAGTTCTTCCAGGCCTTCGTGCTGCAGGGCCGCGCACCGCAGATCGCGATGGGCGTGTCGACCAAGAACATGTCGAGCTATGCCGGCATCGCCGACCTCAAGGGCAAGAAGATCGGCGTCTCGGCGCCGGGCTCGTCGACCAACATGGTGGCCAACCTCGTGCTCTCGCGCGGCGGCCTCAAGGCCAGCGACGTGAGCTACATCGGCGTGGGCGTCGCCGCCGGCGCGCTCACCGCGCTGCGCTCGGGCCAGATCGACGCCATCAGCAACACCGACCCGGTGATGACCATGCTCGAGCAGAAGGGCGACGTGAAGATCATCAGCGACACCCGCACGCTCAAGGGCACGCAACAGGTGTTCGGCGGGCCGATGCCGGCCGCCTGCCTCTACGCGCCGGTCGACTTCGTGCAGAAGAACCCCAACACCTGCCAGGCGCTGGCCAACGCGATCGTGCACGGCCTCAAGTGGCTGCAGACCGCGGGCCCGGGCGACATCATCAAGACCGTGCCCGAGACCTACCTGCTCGGCGACCGCGCGCTCTACCTCGCCTCGTTCGACAAGGTGCGCGAATCGATCGCGCCCGACGGCATCGTGCCGTCCGAAGGGCCCAAGACCGCGCTGGCGGCGATCGCGAGCTTCGATACTTCCGTCAAGGCCGACAAGATCGACCTCGCGAAAACCTACACCAACGATTTCGCACGGCGAGCGAAGGACAGGTTCAAGGCCTGACCTCGATGTCCCGCGACCCGGCTTCGGCCGGGTTTTTTCTGGGGGACGCGCACCGCCAGCCATCCAGTTCCGCCATGTCCGACCACGCACTCGAACTCCTCTCGATCAGCTGCATCTTCCATTCGAAGGACGACCCCGGCCAGCGCTACACCGCGGTGGCCGACACCACCTTGCGCGTGCGCGCCGGCGAGTTCGTGTCGGTGGTCGGCCCCACGGGCTGTGGCAAGTCGACCCTGCTCAACATCGGCGCGGGGTTGCTGCAGCCTTCGTCCGGCACGGTCAAGGTGTTCGGCCAGCCGCTTTCGGGCATCAACGCGCGCGCGGGCTACATGTTCCAGACCGAGGCGCTGATGCCCTGGCGCAGCGCCATCGACAACGTGATGGTCGGGCTGCAATACCGCGGCATGGCCGATGCGCAGGCGCGCCGCGAGGCCGAGGCCTGGCTCGCGCGCGTGGGCCTCTCGGGCTTCGGCGACCGCTATCCGCACCAGCTCTCGGGCGGCATGCGCAAGCGCGTGGCACTGGCGCAGACGCTGGTGCTCGATCCCGACATCATCCTGATGGACGAGCCGTTCAGCGCGCTCGACATCCAGACCCGGCAATTGATGGAGAACGAGGTGCTCGATCTCTGGAGCGCGAAGAAGAAGGCCGTGCTGTTCATCACCCATGACCTCGACGAGGCGATCGCGATGAGCGACCGCGTGGTGGTGCTTTCGGCCGGGCCGGCCACCCATCCGATCGGCGAGTTCGAGATCGACCTGCCGCGTCCGCGCGACGTGGCCGAGGTGCGCACCCAGCCGCGCTTCGTCGAGCTGCACACCCAGATCTGGGAAGTGCTGCGCGACGAGGTGCTCAAGGGCTACGCGCAGCAACTGAAGAAGGCCGCATGATGTCGCGCCTGGCCCTCAACGAACGCAACGCGCGCTTCTGGCAGCTGGTGCTGCTGGTGGTTATCCTCGTGGGCTGGCACCTGGCCTCGCGCAACCAGCAGGTGGCCTTCTTCCTCGGCGAGCCGATCCAGGTGGCCGGGCGCATCTGGAGCTGGTTCCTGCCCTTCGAGGTGCCGGCGAACCCGCTGTTCCCCGACGGGCTCAAGGGCAATGCCGACATCTACCTGCACCTGGGCACCACGCTGCTCGAGACCGTGCTGGCCTTCGGCATCGGCACCGTGCTGGGCCTGGGCTGCGGCCTGTGGCTGGCGCTCGCGCCCACCGCGAGCCTGATCCTCGATCCCTACATCAAGGCCGCCAACTCGATGCCGCGCGTGATCCTCGCGCCGATCTTCGCGCTGTGGTTCGGCCTCGGCATCTGGAGCAAGGTGGCGCTGGCGGTCACGCTGGTGTTCTTCATCGTGTTCTTCAACGTCTACCAGGGCGTGCGCGAAGTGAGCCCGGTGGTGCTGGCCAATGCGCGCATGCTGGGTGCCAACCAGCGCCAGCTGCTGCGCACCGTCTACCTGCCGAGCGCCACCAGCTGGGTGTTCTCGAGCCTGCACACTTCGGTGGGCCTGGCCTTCGTGGGCGCGGTGGTGGGCGAGTACCTGGGCTCGGCGCGCGGCGTCGGCTACCTGATCCTGCAGGCCGAGGGCACCTTCGACGTCAACACCGTGTTCGCGGGCATCGTGGTGCTGACGGCCTTCGCGCTTGCGCTCGACGCGCTGGTGGGCCTGATCGAGAAGCGGCTCATGAAGTGGCAGCCGCGCAGCGGCGAGACCGAGAAGCTCTGAGCCGCGCGGCCGTGCGCGGATGCCCTCAGGCGTTCTTGCCGTGCGTCTCGGCATTGACCTGCACCAGCGCGCGTCCCGCGAAGATGCCGCCGGCCATCTCGAGCACCACGCGCTCCGCGTCGCGCCGCCGCAGCTCGTCGATCACCTCGTCGGCCTCGGTGTCGGAGGCGCCGAGCGCCAGCACGCCCTGGCGGCCGAAGGCCATGGCCGATTCGAAGGTCTCGCGGATCTGGAAGTCGACGTTGAGCTTGCCGATCTCGAGCATGTGCTCGCGGTCGTAGGCGCGCACCAGCAGCTGCGCATGCGGGAACTCGGCCTTGAGCAGCTCGACGATGCGCGTGGTCGCGGCCTTGTCGTTCACGCACACCATGATGACGCGCGCGCCGTGGGCGCCGGCGGCATGCAGCACGTCGGCGCGCGAGCCGTCGCCGTAGTAGACCTTGAAACCGAACAGGGCGGCGACGCGGATCGCCTCGGTGTCGGTGTCGATGATCGAGATCGAGGCGCCGCGCGCCAGCGCGCCCTGCACCGCGATCTGGCCGAAGCGGCCGAAGCCGATCAACAGCACGTTGCCGACCAGGTCCTCGGCCTTGTCGATGCCGTCCATCGACGCGGCCGCGGCCGGCGCGAAGCGGCGGTGCGCGAGCACCACCAGCGGCGTGAGCGCCATCGAGAGCACCACCACCGCCGTCATGTTGGCGTTGACCACCGGGCTGATGACGCCCGCGGCGAGCGCGGAGGAGAACAGCACGAACGCGAACTCGCCGCCCTGGGCCATCAGCACCGCGCGGTCGAGCGCGTCGGCGCGCGAGCTCTTCGCCAGCCGCGCCACCACGTAGATGCACAGCGACTTCACGACCATCATCGAGAGCACGCCGGCCAGGATCAGCTGCCAGTTGCGCGCCACCACCGCGAGGTCGAGCGACATGCCCACGCCGATGAAGAACAGCCCGAGCAAGAGGCCGCGGAAGGGCTCGATGTCGGCCTCGAGCTGGTGGCGGAAGGTGGACTCGGATAGCAGCACGCCCGCGATGAAGGCGCCCATGGCCATCGAAAGGCCACCGAGTTGCATCAGCAGCGCGGCGCCCAGCACCACCAGCAGCGCGGCGGCGGTCATGACCTCGCGCGCCTTCGAATTGGCGAGCACGCGGAACAGCGGGTTCAAGAGCCAGATGCCGGCCGCCACCAGCGCCGCGAGCGCGGCCAGCGCGATGCCCACGCCGACCCAGCGCGAGCCGGCCTCGACCGCGTGCTGCGTGGCGTCGGCCGGCGCGATGAAGGCCACGATGGCCAGCAGCGGCACGATCAGCAGGTCCTCGAACAGCAGCACGGCGACGATCTTCTGGCCGCGCGGCGCCGCGATGTCGCCGCGTTCGCCGAGCAACTGCATCACGATGGCGGTGGAGGTCAGCACGAAGCCCATCGCGCAGACGAAGGACACGGCGAGCGGGAAACCGAAGGCCATGCCCACGCCGGTCAGCAGCAGGCCGCAGACCACCACCTGCAGGCTGCCGAGGCCGAAGATGTCGCGCCGCATGCTCCACAGGTGCGAGGGCCGCATCTCGAGGCCGATCACGAACAGGAACATCACGACGCCGAGCTCGGCCGTGTGCAGGATGGTCTGGGGATCGGTGAAGAGGCCGAAGCCGAACGGGCCGATGGCCAGCCCCGCCGCCAGGTAGCCCAGCACCGAGCCGAGCCCGATGCGCTTGAACAGCGGCACCGCGACCACCGCGGCCCCCAACAGCGTGACGACCTTGACGAGATCGCCCGCGCTTCCTTCCACTGCCATGTCGTGGCCCTCCTGATCTAGTTATTCATGACCGGCGCCGCGAAAGGCGATGCGCCGGCCTTGCCGCCACTTCGGCGCTTTTTCCGGCGCTTCTTCAGCGCTTATTCTTCGACGGCGTGCCGCCGCGCTTCTCGCGCACCACCTGCTTGCTCGGCGCGCTGGCCGGCACCTTGCTCACGTTGCTGCCGCGCTTGACCTGGACCACCGGTCGGCCGCGCGCGTTGCTGCGCGCCGCGGGACCGGCACCCGAGCCGACGCGCGCGGCCGGGGCGGCGCGCACCGGCAGGTAGACCACCACGCTGATGCCGCGCTTGAACGCATGGTTGGGCTTGACGTCGTTCCACTCGGCGACGTTCGCGGGCTTGAGGTTGTAGCGGCGCGCGATGCTCGCCACGTTGTCGCTGCGGCCGGCCTTGACGGTGGTGCGGCGCGTGACGATCTCGGGCTGGAAGCTCAGGTGGCCGCTGTCGGCCACCACCGCCGCCACGTCCTCCTTGACGCGCGCGCCGCGCGGCACGATGAGCGTGGAGCCGGCCTTGATCAGCATGCGCGGTGGCACGTTGTTGAGCGCGCGCAGGTCCGACTCGCTCATGCCGGCGCGCTGGGCGGCGTCGGCCACGGTCATGGTGGTGGGCACGACCCAGGCGGTCCAGCTCGCGTACTGGCCCTGCGTGTAGGCGTCGAAGTTGCGCTGGAACACGGCGGCGTTGTCCCAGGGCAGCAGGATCTCGGAGGTGCCCGCGGCGATCAGCACCGGCTTGTGGGCGGCCGGGTTGAGCGCGCGGAAGTCCTCGATGCGCACGTCGGCGAGCTTGGCGGCCAGTTCCACGTCGAGGTCGCGCGTGAGCGGCACGGTCTGGAAGTAGGGGTGGTTCGCGATCACCGGCAGCTCGGCGTTGAAGGCCTGCGGGTTGGCGACGATGTTCTTCACCGCCTGCAGCTTGGGCACGTACATGCGGGTCTCGGCCGGCATCGTGAGGTCGCTGTAGGTGGTGGGCAGGCCCAGGCGCTGGTTCTTGGCGATGGCGCGGCTCACGCTGCCTTCGCCCCAGTTGTAGGCGGCCAGCGCGAGCTGCCAGTCGCCGAACATGTTGTAGAGCTTCTGCAGGTAGTCGAGCGCGGCGCGTGTGGAGGCCACCACGTCGCGGCGGTCGTCGCGGAAGATGTTCTGCTTGAGGTCGAAGTCGGTGCCGGTGGCCGGCATGAACTGCCACATGCCGGCCGCGCGCGCGCTCGACACGGCCTGCGGGTTGAAGGCGCTCTCGATGTAGGGCAGCAGCGCCAGCTCGGTGGGCATGTTGCGCCGCTCGAGTTCCTCGACGATGTGGAAGATGTACTTGTTCGAGCGCTCGGTCATGCGCTGGATGTAGTCGGGCCGGCTCGCATACCACTGCTCGCGATCGCGCACCAGATCGCTGTCGAGGTCGGGCATCTTGAAGCCGCGGCGGATGCGGTCCCACATGTCGGCCGGCGGGGCCAGCGTGACCACGCTCTGCGAGCGCGCCTCGCTGCTGGCGATGGGGGCGAGCTGGCCGCTCGGGTAGATGGGCGCGGCGCGGCCGGCGGCGAGGGAGCCGGTGCCGCCGGCGGTGGGGGGAGAGGAGGGGGAAGGGGAGGAAGACGAGGAGGAGGGGGTGCCGGTGCCCGCGCAGCCGGCGAGCAACAGGATGCCTGCGAGGCAGGCGGCAGCGGTGAGTTTCATCGGAAGTCGTTTTTCCATTGGCGCAGCGCGGCGAACACGTCGGCTTCGCCCGCTTCGGGGGACAGCTCGGCATGCGCGCGCACCGCTCGAAGGACAGTGGCTTCGCGGCTGCGAAGAAAGGGGTTGATCCGGCGTTCGAGGGCCAGCTGCGACGGCAGCGTGGGCTCGCCCTGGGCGCGCAGGCTTTCGCAACGCGCCCGGTACTGAGTCAGGTCGGTGTTGCCGGGTTCCACCGCCTGGGCGAAGCGCAGGTTAGAAAGTGTGTATTCGTGGGCGCAGCATACGCGGGTGTCGCCGGGCAGCGCGGCGAGCGCGTCGAGCGAGGCCAGCATCTGCGCGGGCGTGCCCTCGAACAGGCGCCCGCAGCCGCCCGAGAACAGGGTGTCGCCGCAGAACAGCAGCGGCGCGCGGCCCTCGGCGGCCGGCAGGAAGTAGGCGATGTGGCCGGCCGTGTGGCCCGGCACGTCGATCACCTCGAAGCGCAGGCCCAGCGCGTCTGCATGATCGCCCTGCACCAGCGGCGCGTAGGGCTCGGGGATGCGCTCGTGCTTCGGCCCCCACACCGCGGCGCCGGTGGCGGCGCGCAGTTCGGCCACGCCGCCCGTGTGATCGGCGTGATGGTGCGTGACTAGAATCGCGGCCAGTTGCAGCTTGCCGCTTGCCAGTGCGTCGAGCACCGGCCGGGCATCGCCCGGGTCCACCACGATCGCGTTGGACCCGTCCTGCAGCATCCAGATGTAGTTGTCGGCGAAGGCGGGCAGCGGAACGAGGGTCATGAGCGGTCAAATTATAGGTTTGCAGGAGTGGTTCGCGACCCCCCCCGGACGCTACCTTCTCGCCTGGGAACAAGCCCAGTTCGACCAGGCCGTGGCCGACGTGTTCGGCTACCACGCGCTGCAGCTCGGGGCCGCCCAGGTCGAGGGCCTGCGCGCCAACCGCATGCCGCATCGCTGGCTCGCGCTCGACGACCCGGCGCACCTGGCGCATGCGCCGCAGGCGGTGCTGCTGACCGATTTCGCGGCGCTGCCGTTCGCGGCCAACAGCCTCGACCTGGTGGTGCTGCCGCATGCGCTCGAGCTCAGTCCCGATCCGCACGCCACGCTGCGCGAGGTCGAGCGGGTGCTGGTGCCCGAGGGCCGGGTGGTGATCTGCGGGCTCAACCCGACCAGCCTCTGGGGCATGCGGCAGCGCCGCGCGCACCTGTACCGGCGCCTGGGCTTCGGCGAACTCTTCCTGCCCGAGGGCGGCGAGTTCATCGGCTACTGGCGCATGCGCGACTGGCTGCGCCTCTTGAGCTTCGAGGTCGAGTCGGGCCGCTTCGGCATCTACCGGCCGTCCGCGCGCAGCGAGGCCTGGCTCGAGCGCAGCCGCTGGATGGACGTGGCCGGCGAGCGCTGGTGGCCGATCTTCGGCGCGGCCTACTTCCTGGTGGCGGTCAAGCGCGTGCGCGGCATGCGTTTGCTGAGCCCCGAATGGCGCCGCGCCAGCGCCCGCGCCACGGCGCCGGTGCCGATCGCGGGCAAGGTGCACCGGCAAGGGCGCCGCGCCGACGGCGAGTGACGTGAATGAATATCGACAGTGAAGAAATGAAGGAACAGAGAGCTTGAACGAAGTCGTGATCTACACCGATGGTGCCTGCAAGGGCAATCCCGGCCCCGGGGGCTGGGGCGCCTGGCTCAAGTCGGGCCCCACCGAGAAGGAGCTGTTCGGCGGCGAGCTGAACACCACCAACAACCGCATGGAGCTCACGGCCGTGATCGAGGGCCTGGCCGCGCTCAAGCGGCCCTGCAAGGTCACGCTCTACCTCGACAGCCAGTACGTGCGCCAGGGCATCACCGAATGGATCCGCGGCTGGAAGGCCAAGGGCTGGCTCACCTCGACCAAGCAGCCGGTGAAGAACGTCGAGCTCTGGCAGCGGCTGGACAAGCTGGTGCAGGAGGGCGGCCACGCCATCGAGTGGCGCTGGGTCAAGGGCCATTCGGGCGATCCGGGCAACGAGCGCGCCGACATGCTGGCCAACAAGGGCGTGGACAAGGCGCTCGGCCGCGGCTGAACACGCGGCTGAACACGCGGCGACTACGGGTCAGCCCTCAGAGGGAAGCGAGGCCCGCACGCTAGAGTGCGCGGGCAGGCCTCGGCAAGGGCATGGATGTTGCTTGAGGCGTTGCGATGGCCATCGAGAGATGGTTTCCAACCCTTCGCTCGCAGCATGCACATCGACTACTCCACCGACACGGTCGACGACGCCCAGCGCTTTGCCTACTGGAGCGACGTGGTGTGCCAGCACCTGATCCCGGCCAAGAGCGTGGTGCCCGATCGCCAGCATTTCAACGCGCGCTTCAGGCTGCGCTCGCTCGGCAAGCTCGCGCTGGCCGAGATGTCCTCGCCGCGCCATGTCTGGGAGCGCGATGCCCAGCACCTGCGCAGCGGCCCCAACGAGGACTTCATGCTGAGCCTGATGGTGTCGGGCCACGGCGTGCTCTCGCAGTCGGGGCGGGAAGTGGTGCAGCGCAACGTCGACATCGTGCTCTACGACGCCGCGCGCCCCTTCAGCTTCGACCTCGCGCCCGAGTCCACGCTGCTGGTTCGCATTCCGCGCCGGCAACTGCTGTGCCGCTTTCCCGAGGCCCACAACCTCACGGCGATGCACCTGGCCGAGGGCCATCCCACGGCGCGGCTGCTCGGCCACATGATCCGCGAGGCGGCGAACCTCGAGCTCTCGGGCAGCGAGGCCATGGAGGCCAGCCTCGCGGGCTCGATGCTCGACATGCTCTCGGCCGTGCTGCAGGTGCAGAGCGACGGCGCCGAGGCCGCGCTGTCCTCGCACGCCCAGCTCTACCAGCGCACGCGCGAGTACATCGCCGCGCACCTCGACGACTGCGAGCTCGACGTGGAGCAGATGGCCGCGGCGCAGCACGTGTCGGCGCGCACGCTGGCACGCGTGTTCGCCGAACACGGCAGCACGCCGATCCAGCACCTGTGGAAGCAGCGCCTCGAGGCCAGCCACGCGGCGCTCAGCGAAGGCCGGGTGCGGCAGGTCACGCAGGCCGCGTTCCAGCACGGCTTCAGCGACCTCTCGCATTTCTGCCGCGTGTTCAAGAAGGCCTACGGCGTGACGCCGCAGACCCTGCTGCGCCGCCACTGAGCGCGGCGCTGCGCGGCTGGCGGTTCCAGCCCATCGCGATGGCAGGCGCAGCCAAGCCGCGAACGGCGTCGTTGCCTATCGTGAAGCCAGCCCCCGAACGGGCGCTTCACGCAAGGAAACGACGATGCCTTCCTCCCCCTCCGATCCATCCGACCCATCCGGTGCACCGCCGGCGATCGACACCGCCGCGCTGGCGCGCTGCGCCGGCCTCGACCTGAGCCCCGAGCGGCTGGCCGCGGTCGATGCCGTGCTGCAGGCCTGGATCCCCGCCGCCCATGCGCTGAGCGCGCAGATGAGCGATCCCGCGCGGCAGGCGCTGATGCCGGTCACGGCCTTCACGCATGCGCACGACCTGCCGGAGGAGGGCGCATGAACGACATCGCGAACCTGGGTCTGGCCGAGGCCGCGCGCCTGGTGCGCGCGCGCAAGGTCTCGCCCGTGGAGCTGGTCGAGGCCTCGCTCGCGCGCATCCGCGCCCACGACGGCGTGCTCAAGTCCTTCATCACCGTGTTCGAGGAGCAGGCGCTGCAGGTCGCGCGCGCGGCCGAGATGCTGTCGGCCGCGGGCCACGAACTCGGACCGCTGCACGGCGTGCCGCTGGCGCTCAAGGACAACGTCGCGCTGCGCGGCAGCCGCACCACGGCCGGCAGCAAGCTGCTGGCCGACTGGCTGCCCGAGGCCGACGCCACTGTCGCCACGCGGTTGCGCCAGGCCGGCGCGCTGTTCATCGGCAAGACCAACATGCACGAGTTCGCCTGGGGCGGCACCTCGGCCAACCCGCACTACGGCGCCGTGCGCAACCCGTGGGACACCGATCGCTTTCCGGCCGGCTCCAGCGGCGGCTCGGCGGTGGCGGTGGCCGCGCGCCTGTGCTTCGGCGCCATCGGCACCGATACCGGCGGCTCGATCCGGCTGCCCTCGGCCATCAACGGCATCGTCGGGCTGCGGCCCACCTATGGCCGGGTCAGCAACCACGGCGTGATCCCGCTGGCCTGGAGCATGGACACGGTGGGCCCGATGGCCCGCAGCGTGGAGGACTGCGCGCTGATGTTCGGCGCCATCGCGGGCTTCGATCCCAAGGACGCGGCCAGCGCGCCGCGCGCGGTGGACGACTACCTGCAGGACCTCGAGGGCGGCTGCCGCCACCTGCGCATCGGCATCGTGCCGGGCTACTTCTTCGAGCACCTGCAGGCACCGGTGCACGACGCCGTGAAGGCCGCGATCGCGGCCTTCGTCGAACTCGGCGCGCAGGTGGTCGAGGTCGACATCGGCCACATCCACGGCAACATCTCGGCCCAGCTCACCATCGAGTCGGCCGAGCCCAGCACCTACCACCAGCGCAACCTGCGCGAGCGGCCCGGCGACTACGGCGACGACGTGCGCACCCTGCTGGAGGCCGGCGAGATGCTGCTGGCCACCCACTACCTGCAGGCGCAGCGCTACCGTGCCTTGTTGCGCGCCGAATTCCTCGAGGCCTTCCGCCGGGTCGACGTGTTCGTCTGTCCCTCGCTGCCCTTCGCGGCCACGCGCATCGGCGAGACCAGCGTGGAGATCGAGCCGGGCCGGCCCGAGGACATGCTGTCCGCGATCATGCAGTTCACCGGCGTCGCCAGCCTCACGGGGCTGCCTTCGCTCAACGTGCCCTGCGGCTTCGACCCCGACGGCCTGCCGATCGGCATGCAGCTGATCGGCCGGCCCTTCGCCGAGGCCGCGCTGCTGCGCGCGGGCCATGCGTTCCAGCAGGCCACCGATTTCCACCGCCGCGCGCCCGCGCTGGCCTGAAAGCGCCAACCCACCCACCGACTGGCCGCGCCAGCACATCGCGATGGCGCTGCGAGCCAAGCCGCGAAGGCGGTGCTTCTATACCTTCGACGTCGGCGTCTTCCTACAGGCCGACCCCTTTTCCATCCACAACGAACGGAGCCTCCACACCATGCCGAACACCGATCTGCACTACCTCGAACTGCTCGAAGTCGGCCGCCTGATCCAGTCGAAGGAACTCTCGAGCGTCGAGGTCACGCAGGCCCAGCTCGATCGCATCGGGCAGGTCGACGGCGGCCTGCGCAGCTATGTGCGCGTGATGGCCGATTCGGCGCTGGCCGAGGCCAGGCGCGCCGATGCCGAGATCGCGCGTGGCGAATCGCGCGGCCCGCTGCACGGCGTGCCGGTGGCCGTGAAGGACCTGTGCTGGACCGCGGGCGTGCCCACGGCCGCGGGCATGACGCTCTACCAGGACTTCGTGCCCGAGGTCGACGGCACCGTGGTGCGCAAGCTGCGCGAGGCCGGCGCGCCGATCCTCGGCAAGCTGCAGCTCACCGAGAGCGCCTATGCCGACCACCATCCGAGCGTGTCGCCGCCGGTCAATCCGTGGAACGCGGCGCACTGGCCGGGCGTGTCCTCGAGCGGCTCGGGCGTGGCCACCGCGGCGGGCCTGTGCTATGGCTCGCTGGGCACCGACACGGGAGGATCGATCCGCTTTCCCTCGGCCGCCAACGGCCTCACGGGCCTGAAGCCGACCTGGGGCCGCGTGAGCCGCCACGGCGCCTTCGAGCTCGCCGCCACGCTCGACCACATCGGCCCGATGACGCGCAGCGCCGCCGATGCCGGCGCGATGCTCGGCGCCATCGCGGGCGCCGACGCGAACGATCCCACCGCCAGCCTGCTGCCGGTGCCCGACTACCTGGCCGACATCGGCCGGGGCCTGGCCGGGCTGCGCGTGGGCATCGACCTGCGCTGGGCCACCGAGGGCGTGGACGCGCCGACGCGCGAGGTCTTCGATGCCGCCGTCGCCGCGGTGAAGACGCTGGGCGGCGAACTGCGCGAGGTGCGCTTTCCCGATCCGGCGCAGGCGCTGGCCGACTGGTTCCCGCTGTGCGGCATCGAGGCCGCGGTGGTGCACGAGAAGACCTATCCGGCGCGCAAGGAGATGTACGGCCCGGCCGTGGCCGGCCTGATCGAGCTGGGGCTGGCGCAAAGCGGCACCGACTACCAGAAGATCGTGCTGCACCGCCACGATTTCAGCGGCCGCGTGCGCGCGATGTTCGAGGACATCGACCTGCTGCTGATCCCGGCCACGGGCATCGCCTCGCCGACCATGGAGCGCATGGCGCAGATGGGCGTCGACGCCGAGCTGATGGCCGCGATGCTGCGCTACACCTGTCCCTTCGACATGACCGGCAGCCCCACGATCACGCTGCCCGGCGGCTTCACGCCCGCGGGCATGCCGGTGGCCTTCCAGTTCGTGTCGCGCCACTTCGACGAGGCGCTGCTGGTGCGCGCCGGCGCGGCCTTCCAGCAGCTCACCGACTGGCATCGCCGCCACCCCGCGCTGTGAGCGCCGCGGGCTTCCCATTCCTTCGTTCTCCCTCGTTCTTTTCTCCTTCCCTCGAAAGCACCACCATGACACTACGCAATGCGCTTCTCTCCCTGGGCTGCACGCTGGCGCTGGCCACCTCGGCGATGGCCGCCGATCCGCTGAAGATCGGCCTGATGGAAGACGTCTCGGGCGACCTCGCCGTGCTCGGCAAGCCCAAGCTCAACGGCTCGCTGCTGGCCGTGGAGGAGATCAACAAGGCCGGCGGCATCATGGGCCGCCAGATCGAGCTGATCCACCTCGATCCGCAGGGCGACAACGCGCGCTACCAGGAGTTCACGCGGCGCCTCCTGAGCAAGGACAAGGTCGACCTGCTGATCGGCGGCATCACCTCGGCCTCGCGCGAGGCGGTGCGCCCGATCGTCGACCGCACGCAGACGCCGTACTTCTATACCAACCAGTACGAGGGCGGCGTGTGCGACGCCAACATGATCAGCATGGGCGCGGTGCCCGAGCAGCAGTTCTCCACGCTGATCCCCTACATGGTCCAGACCTTCGGCAAGAAGGTCTACGTGGTGGCGGCCGACTACAACTTCGGCCAGATCTCCGCCGAGTGGAACCGCACCATCCTCAAGGACCTGGGCGGCACCGTGGTGGGCGAGGAGTTCATCCCGCTGGGCGTGTCGCAGTTCGCGCAGACGATCCAGAACATCCAGAAGGCCAAGCCCGACTGGCTCCTGATGCTCAACGTGGGCGCGGCGCAGGACTCCTTCTTCGAGCAGGCCGCGGCCGCCAAGCTGAACCTGCCGATGGGCTCGTCGGTGAAGGTGATGCTGGGCTTCGAGCACAAGCGCTTCGCGCCGCCCGCGCTCAACCGCATGCATGCCACGGCCAACTGGTTCGAGGAGATCGACACGCCCGCGGCCACCGAGTTCAAGAAGCGCTGGCACGCCAAGTTCCCGAACGAGCCCTACATCAACGACATGGGCTACAACGCCTACAACGCGCTCTACATGTACAAGGCGCTGGTGGAGAAGGCCAAGTCGACCAAGCTGGCCGACCTGCGCAAGGTGATCGCCACCGGCGACGCCTGCATCGAGTCCGCCGAGGGCAAGATCTGCATCGATCCCAAGAGCCAGCACGTGTCGCACCAGATGCGGCTGATCTCGGTCGACGACAAGCATGCGGTGAAGGTGCTCAAGGACTACGGGACCATCCAGCCCTACTGGCTCGGCCAGATCGGCTGCGACCTGACGAAGAAGAACGACCGCAAGCAGTACACGCCCTCGGACCTGCCGAAGAAGTCCTGAGCGTGTCCGCAGCAGCCAGCCACTGACCGGGAGCCGCGGTGTTCGCCGAAATCTTCTCCTTCCTCTACCAGTTCGCCGACGTGTTCGCGTTCCTCATCCTCTCGGCGGCCGGCCTGGCCGTGGTGTTCGGGATGATGGGCGTGATCAACATGGCGCACGGCGAGTTCATCATGTGCGGCGCCTACGTCACCGTGGGCCTGGTGCACGGCGGGCTGCCGCTGCCGCTCGCGCAGCTGTGCGGAACGCTCGCGGCCGGCCTGATCGGCATGGCCGTGGAGTGGAGCCTGGTGCGCAAGCTCTACAAGCGGCCGCTCGACTCGCTGCTCGCCACCTTCGGCCTGAGCCTGATCGTCACGCAGGGCATGCTGCTGGTGTTCGGCTCCACGCTCGCGGGCGTGGGCACGCCCGAGGGCAGCTTCAGCGTGGGCGGCTACAGCTTCTCGGTCTACCGGCTGGTGCTGTTCGCGGCCGCGGTGGCGGTGCTCGGCGGCATCTACCTGGTCTTCATGCGCACCCGCTTCGGCGTGCATGCGCGCGCCACCATGCAGAACGCCTCGATCGCGCAGGCCACCGGCGTGCGCGTCGGCCGCGTGTACGCGCTGAGCTTCGGCATCGGCGCCGGCCTCGCGGGGCTGTGCGGCGCGCTCTATGCGCCGACCATGACCCTGATCCCGACCATGGGCGCGGCCTTCCTCGTCGAGAGCTTCGTCACCGTGGTGGTGGGCGGCGCCAACGTGCTGCTGGGCACCGCGCCGGCCGGCATCCTGCTCGCGGTCATCCGCACCGGCCTCAACGGCTGGGGCGGCCAGATCGTGGGCCAGATCGGGATGCTGCTGGCGGTGATCGTGGTGATCCGCATCCTGCCCGAAGGGGTGTCGGGCTGGCTGGCCCGGCGCACCCGCTGAACGGCGTCTTCCCCTGCACGGAGTCCTCCTCGCATGTTCCAACTCATCAACGGGCCGCAGACGCTGGGCGCCAGCCGCGTCTTCTGGCTTCCCTTCCTCGCCGTGCTGGTCCTGGTGCTCGCATACCCGGCCGTCGCCGATTCGTACGACGTCGGCAACATGGCCTACCTGCTGACCTGGACCTTCATGGCCATGGGCCTGTGCCTGGTCTGGGGCTACGGCGGCATGCTGTCCTTCGGCCAGACCTTCTTCTTCGGCGTGGCCGGCTACGGCTACGGCGTGCTGGCCACCAACCTGGGCGGCGAGTCGGGCACCACCTTCCTCGCGCTGGCGCTGGCCCTCGGCCTGGCCGCGCTGGCGGCGGCGGTGCTCGGCTACTTCATGATCTGGGGCCGCGTGGGCGGCGTGTTCTTCGGCATCGTCACCTTGTCGGCCACGCTGGTGCTGGCCTTCTTCCTCGGCCAGACGGCCGGGCCCGAATGGCACATCGGCAACGCGCGGCTCAACGGCTTCAACGGCATGAAGGACATGGCGCCGCTGAACATCCCGTGGTTCGGCGGCGAGCCGCTGTTCTTCGAGGGCGTGGCGCTGTACTACCTGGTGGTGGCGCTGATCCTCGTGGTCTACCTGGGCCTGCGCATCCTGCTGAACTCGCGCTTCGGCAACGTGGTGGTGGCGGTGCGCGAGGATCCGCAGCGCGCCGAGCTGCTCGGCTACGACGTGCGCAAGTACCAGCTCGCCACCTTCGTGATCGGCTCCGCGCTGGCGGGTCTGAGCGGCGTGCTCTACACCTCCTGGGGCCAGTTCATCACGCCCGCGAGCATCGGCCTGCCGGCCGCCGCGATGCCGATCGTCTGGGTCGCGTTCTCGGGCCGCGGCGACATCACGGCCACGCTGGTCGGGTCCTTCCTCGTGCTCTGGGCCTTCCAGGCGCTGACGGTCTACAGCCAGCAGGCGGCGCTGCTGCTGATGGGCGCGATGCTGCTGTGCACCGTGATGGTGGCGCCGCAGGGCTTCGTGATCGGCGTGGCGAACGCGGCGCGGCGCCTGTTCGCGCGGCGCGGTGCAACCAAGGCCGCGGCGCCGTCGAAGCTGCCCGAAGCCACGACCGCGGAGGTGCGCGCATGAACGAGGTCTTGTTGCAGACCCACGGCCTGTCGAAGCGCTTCGGCGGCCATGCGGCGGTGTCGGAGGTCGACCTCTCGGTGCGCCGCGGCGAGATCCATTGCCTGATCGGGCCCAACGGCGCGGGCAAGAGCACGCTGTTCAAGCTGATCGTCGGCACCCACGAAGCGAGCGAGGGCCGCATCGAATTCCAGGGCCGCGAGGTGACGGACGAGCGGCCCTACCAGCGCGTGCAGCAGGGCATGAGCATCAAGATGCAGGCGCCCAGCGTGTTCCGCGAACTGCCGGTGCGGCAGAACATCCACATCGCGTTGCAGCACCATGCGCGGCTGGCCGAACTGCGGCGCGAGGAGGACCGGCTGCTCGAGCTGCTGGACCTCGCGGCCGATGCCGACAAGCCCGCGGGCGAGCTGGCCCACGGCCAGCAGCAATGGCTGGAGATCGGCATGGCGCTGGCGCTCAAGCCAGTGCTGCTGCTGATGGACGAGCCCACGGCCGGGCTGTCGCCCGAGGAGACCTTCAAGACCGGCGAGCTGATCCAGAAGCTCAATGCCGAGGGCATGACGGTGCTGGTGGTCGAGCACGACATGGCCTTCATCCGCCAGATCGCGCAGCGCGTGACCGTGCTGCACTTCGGCAAGGTGTTCGCCGAGGGCTCGATCGCCGAGGTGATCGCCGATCCGCGCGTGGCCGAGATCTACCTGGGGAAGACGCATGAACACCACTGAGACCGTGCTCGAGATCCGCGGCCTGCAGGCCGGCTATGGCGCCACGCCGATCCTCCAGGGTGTCGACCTGACGGTGGGCAAGGGCGAGATCGTGGCGCTGATCGGGCGCAACGGCGTGGGCAAGACCACCACCATGCGCTGCCTCATGGGCCTGCTGCGCACCCGCGGCGGCGGCATCCGCTTCCTGGGACGCGACATCGAAACCCTGGCCAGCGATGCGCGCGCGCGGCTGGGCATCGGCTACGTGCCGCAGGGGCGCGAGGTGTTCCCGCGCATGACGGTGGCCGAGAACCTGATGGTGGGCGAGCTGATCGGCGGCCCGCGCGGCCGCAAGCAGCCCGAGCTGGTCTACCAGTACTTCCCGCGCCTGGCCGAGCGGCGCGACCAGCTCGCGGGCACCATGTCGGGCGGCGAGCAGCAGCAGCTCGCCATCGGCCGCGCGCTGGTGGGCAACCCGGCGCTGATGCTGCTCGACGAACCCTCGGAAGGCATCCAGCCCTCGATCGTGCAGCTGATCTGCGACGTGCTGCGCGCGATCCGGCGCGACCTCGGCACCACCATCCTCTTCGTCGAACAGAACCTCGACACGATCCTCGACGTGGGCGAGCGCGCCTACGTGATGGAGAAGGGCCGCATCGTCGGGCGCATCGAGCCCGGCGCCATGAACGCGCAGGCGGTGCGCGAGCACCTCTCGCTGTGAAGCAACCCCAAAGGAGACCCAATCCATGAGCTGGCTCGAACGATCGATCATGCAGACGCGCGGCGAGGGCCGTAGCCGCAGCGTCGCCACCCACGAACTCACCGAGGCGAAGCAGGGCACCTACCACTTCACCATCGGCCCCTACACCCAGCCCGTGCTGACGGTGAAGCCCGGCGACCGCATCGTGGTCGAGACGCGCGATGCCTTCGACGGCAAGGTCAGGACCGAGCAGGACCTGCCCTCGAAGGTGCTGACCATGCCCTTCGTCAATCCGCAGAACGGCCCGATCATGGTCGAGGGCGCCGAGCCCGGCGACGCGATCGCGGTGCACATCGAATCGATGGCGCCGCGCGGACCCAATCCGCGCGGCACCTGCTGCATGATCCCGGACTTCGGTGCGCTGAGCGGGACCGCCTTCACCGCGCTGCTGAACCAGCCGCTGCCCGAGACCGTGCGCAAGATCGACGTGGACGAGGAGGGCGTGTACTGGAGCAAGCGCGTCACCTTGCCGTACCGCCCGCACATCGGCACCCTGAGCTGCTCGCCCGAGCTCGACTCCATCAACAGCCTCACGCCCGACCAGCACGGCGGCAACATGGACCTGCCCGACATGGGCCCGGGCAGCATCACCTACCTGCCGGTGCGCACGCCGGGCGGGCGGCTGTTCATCGGCGACGCCCACGCCTGCCAGGGCGACGGCGAGGTCTGCGGCACCGCGGTCGAGTACCCGAGCCTCACGACCATCCGCGTCGACCTGATCAAGGGCTGGAAGCTCGAGTGGCCGCGCCTGGAGACCGAGGCCATGATCATGGCCATCGGCAGCGCGCGCCCGCTCGAGGACGCCACCCGCATCGCCTACAAGGAGCTGGTGCTGTGGATGGAGGCCGAGTACGGCTACGACCGCTGGGACGCCTACATGATGCTGAGCCAGTGCGGCAAGGTGCGGCTGGGCAACTTCGTGGATCCGAAGTACACGGTGGGGGCGGGGATCTCGAAGGAGTATCTGGCGCCCTGAGTCCGCTCAGGCCGCGGGCCTGGCGCGCCGCTTCGGCGCCATCGTCGCGGCCCCGCGCCGCACCGCCTCGGCGAACTCGGCCAGGATCGGCGGACGCTCCATGCCGTCGCGGCGCAGGAACAGGCCGAAGGACGGCAGGCTCACCTTCGGCGCGACGGCTAGTCGCTGCACGCCGCCGCGCGCGATCTCGTCGATCGCATGCTCCAGCCGCACCGCGCACAGCAGCGACGGATCGCGCCGCAGCACCGCGCCGACCGTCACCGATGACAGGGCCTCGACGACCGGCATCGGCGGTGTCGCGCCGTCGTTGAGGAAGGCCGTCATGAAGGCCTGACGCACCAGCGTCTCGCGTGGCGGCAGCACCCAGGAGGCCTGGGCCAGGTCGGCCCAGCGCAGCTTGCGCCGGGCGCCGTCGTCATGGTCGCCGCGCGCGGTGGAGGCGAGCACGCAGAGTTCGTCCTCGAGCAGCACCACGGGCTCGAGCCGCGGCGCGATATCGCTCGCGGACAGCTCGGGCGTGATGGCGCCGAAGACGCAGTCGAGCTCGCCCTCGAGCAGCCGCTCGATCAGTTCGTGGACGCGGCCCTCGCGCAGCAGCACGGCGGCGCCCGGCACGCGTCGGCGCAGCTCGGCGATGGCGGCCGGGATGGTGGCGGTGACGGAAGGCGCGCCGACCCGCAGCACCGCCGCGGCGCCGCCCTGCAGCGCGTCGACGTCCTCGGTGGCGCGCGCGAGTTCGTTGAGCACCGCCCGCGCGCGGAACACGGCGCTCGCGCCCAGCGCGTTGGCGTGGATGCCCTGGTGGCTGCGCTCGAACAGCCGCGCGCCGAAGCAGCCCTCGATCTCGCCGAGCATCTTGCTGATCGCGGGCTGGCTCAGGTGCAGCCGCGCCGCCGCGCCGCGCATGGTGGCGGTCTCGGAGAGCGCGGCAAGCAGCTCGAGGTGCCTCAGGCGCAGCTTGCGCACGAGATGGTGGGTCTTGGCGTCCATGGGCATTCCCGGTGTCGGAGGCGATAGCTGATCGTGATCGCTCCCTCACGATTATCGAATTTTCAAGAATAGGGGAAGGGGATAAGGTCCGGGCCGATGAACACCGATACAACGACCGAGACATCCGGCCCCGCGGCACCGCTGGCGGGCGTGCGCGTGATCGACATGGGGCAGTACATCGCCGGCCCGGGCGCGGCGATGGTGCTGGCCGAGCTGGGCGCCGAGGTGGTGAAGATCGAGCCGATCGCGGGCGACCAGGCGCGCCACATCGGGCGCTACGGCGAGTCGATGATCCGGGCCTACAGCCGCGGCAAGCGCTCGATTGCGCTCGACCTCAAGAGCGAGGCCGGGCGCGCGGTCGCGTGGCGGCTGATCGAGGGCAGCGACGTGCTGATCCAGAACCTGCGCCCGGGCGCGGTGGAAGCCCTGGGCTTCGGGCCGGAGCCGGTGCGCGAGCGCTTCCCGAAGCTGATCTACCTCTCGATCTCGGGCTTCGGCAACCGCGGGCCCTCGAGCGCGCGTCCCGGCTACGACGTGGCCGCGCAGGCCGAGAGCGGCCTGATGTCGGTGACGGGCGAGCCGGACCGGCTGCCGCAGAAGGTGGGCGTGCCGGTCATCGACGCGGCCGCGGGGCACCTGGGCGCGCAGGCGGTGCTGGCGGCGCTCTATGGCCGCACGCGCACCGGCCGGGGCGAGACGCTGCGCACCTCGCTGCTGGAGGTGGCGCTTCACCTGCAGGCCACCACCTGGTGCGACTACCTGGGCGGCGCGCCCGAGCCGACGCGCATCGGCGACGGCCAGCCGAACAACGCGCCGGCCGCGGAGGTGGTGCCCACGCGCGACGGGCACATCGTGCTGTCGGCCTATGCGGACGAGCACTGGGCGCGCTTCTGCCGCGTCGTGGGGCGCGAGGCGCTCGCGGACGATCCGCGCTTTCGCAGCAACGCGCTGCGCGTGCGGCACCGCACCGAACTGCGCGCGGTGCTGCGCGAATGCCTGTCCGCGTTCACGAGCGAGGAGTGCGTGGCGCTGCTGAGCCGCAACCAGATCGTCGTCGGCGCGGTGCGCAGCTACCGGCAGGTGCTTGACAGCGAGGACGTGCAGGCCAGCGGCATGCTGGTCGACGCGGTCGCGGCCGATGGCAGCCGCTACCCCTCGCTCGCCTTGCCCTACAGCCTGGGCGACGCGCCGCGAGCCCGGCCGCGCGCCGCCTCCGCCTGCGGCGCGGACACCGACGAGGTGCTGGGCGCGCTGGGCTTCGGCGCACGGGAAATCGCCCAACTGCGCCGCGACGGCGCCGTGGCCTGAGCGCCGGATGAGAGACGAAAACACCATGGACCTGTTCACGCAAGAAGGCGAAGCCGCGGTCGTCCAGACGCTGCCGCTGTTCGAGATGATGCGCATGCGCGCCGCGACCACCGCGCGCCGCCATCCGCGGCTGGGCTTCGCCGCGGCGGAACCGGGCACCGGCATGCGCTGGGTCAATCAGTTCACCCACACGCACCGCCGCCTCGGACCCGAGGACCGGGAGGTGGTGAGCCCGAACAACGACACCGTCTACAGCAACGCCTGGCTCGACCTCCGCGAGGGACCGGTGGTCATCGAGTCGCCCGACATGGGCGAGCGCTACTGGACCCTCGGGCTGCTCGATGCCTGGACCAACCCCTTCGCCTACGTGGGGCGGCGCACCACCGGCAACCGGGCGCAGCGCACGCTGGTCCATGGGCCGGGCTGGCGCGGCGCCGTGCCCGAGGGCATCACGCACACGATCCGCGCGGCGGGCGACGACGTCTGGCTGATCGGCCGCATCCTCGTGGAGGACGACGGCGCCGATGCCGAGCGCGTGCGCGCATTGCAGGCGGGTTTGCGGCTCGTGCGGCTCGATGGCGCCGACGCGGCGATGCGCGTCGACACCGTGCTCGACGGCCGCGACACGCGCATTCCCGCGCCCGAGCTGTATCGCCAGGTCGTGGAGGCCGCGCTGCGGCGCAATCCCGTGCCCGAGGGCGAGCGGCTCGCATGGCCGCCCGCGGCCGGCGCGCTCGAGGCCGCATTGCCGGCCGTCTACGAAGGCCTGCGCAACGCCGGCCAGCCGCACGACCTCGGCGGCGGCTGGGCCATCCCGGTCATGGTGCGCACGCACTGGGGCGACGATCTGCCGACGCGCTCCCGCATCGCGCGCAACTTCATCGGCGCGCTCGGCATCGACGAGGCGATGTACCCGACGGCCGAGGTCGACGCGCGGGGCGAGCCGCTCGATGGCTCGCGGCACTACGAGCTGCGCTTCGCGCCGGGCCGGGCGCCGAAGGTGGGCGCCTTCTGGTCGCTCACGATGTACCGACGCAGCGACTGCCTGTTCGTGGCCAACCCGATCGCGCGCTACTCGATCGGCGACCGCACGCCGGGCCTGCGCCACGAGGCCGACGGCAGCCTCGCGATCCGGCTGCAGGCCGACGATCCCGGGCCGGGCATGAACTGGCTGCCGGCGCCGCGCGACGAGCGTTTCTATGTGGTGCTGAGGCTCTATCAGCCGCATGCCGACCATCTGGCGCTGCGCTTCGACTATCCGCCGATCCGGCAGGCCTGAGACACGACGAACGAACACACTTAGAAAAATGGAGACGACACGCATGACGATCCTGAACCGCCGCCACCTTCTCGCCGCGGCCGCCGGCCTGGCGCTGCCCTGGAGCGCACCGGCTTTCGCGCAGACCTGGCCCGCGCGGCCGATCCGCATGATCTCGCCTTATGGCGCGGGCGGCTCCAACGACATCCTCACGCGCGTGCTCGGCGACTTCCTCGGGCGCCGGCTGGGCCAGGGCATCGTGGTCGAGAACAAGGCGGGCGCGGGCACGCGCATCGCCAACGACTTCGTGGCCAAGGCGCCGCCCGACGGCTACACGCTGCTGCACGCGGCCGCGCCGATCGCCATCGGCGAGGCGCTGTACAAGGACCTGCCGTACGACGTGCACAGGAGCTTCGCCGCCATCGCCAGCACCGCGATCGCGCCGCTGTTCCTGGTGGTCAATGCCCAGGCGCCCTACAAGACGCTGGCCGAGTTCGTGAAGCATGCCAAGGCGCAGCCCGGGGGCGCCACCTTCGGCTCGCCGGGCGCGGGCTCGGCGCCGCACCTGACGGCCGAGCTGCTGCTGCGCGCCGCGGGCGCCAAGGGCGTGGTGGTGCAGTACCGCGGCGACGCACCGGCCTACACCGAGCTGCTGGCCGGGCGCATCGATGCCACCCTGACCGCCATCTCGACCGCGGTGCCGCACATCCAGGCCGGCAAGCTGCGGGTGCTGGGCGTGGCCAACGAGGAGCGTTCGCCGCTGTACCCCGATGCGCCGACCCTGCGCGAACAGGGCCTGCCCTCGGTGGTGGGCTACGGCTGGTACGGCATGCTGGCGCCCGCGGGCACGCCGGCCGCGGTCGTCGAGCGCCTGAATGCCGAGATCAACGCGGCCGTGGCCGACGCGGACGTGCGCCGCAAGGCCGAGGCGGCAGGACTGCAACTGCGTGGCGGCAGCGCCGCAGAGTTCAGCGCGTTCATCGGCAGCGAGACGCGCAAGTGGGCGCAGATCATCAAGGCCGCGAACATCACGGCCGAGTGAAAAGGCCCTAGACGATCCCGTCGAACATCATCACGTCGACCTCGTCGCCCGCGGCCACCGGGCCCTGGTCGTGGTGCAGCACCACGAGCCCGTTGGCCTCGACCATCGAACTGAGCACGCCCGAGCCCTGGTTGAGCGCCACCCGCACCTCGGGCAGCGCACCGGGCACCGACTGCACGAAGCCGCGCTGGTACTCGGTGCGGCCCGGCTTCTTGCGGATCGGCCCGAGGCTGCGCGCGCGCAGCAGCGGCGGGTGCGCGGCAGCGGCGGCATGGCAGCCCATCATGCGCAGCAACGCGGGCCGCACGAAGGCGAGGAAGGTGACCATCACGGCGACCGGGTTGCCGGGCAGGCCGAACAGCACGGCGGATTCCGAGCCCTGGGGCTCGCGCGGGATCAGGCCCACGGCCATGGGCCGGCCCGGACGCATCGCGACGCGCCAGAAGGCGATGTCGCCGAGCTGCCGCATCACGTCGCGCGTGTGGTCGGCCGCGCCGGCGCTGACGCCGCCGCTGGTGACGATGGCATCGGCCTCGCGCGCCGCGCGCTGCACGGCCGCCGCCAGCGAAGCGGGATCGTCGCGCACCAGGCCGAGGTCGATCACCTCGCAGCCCAGCCGCTCGAGCAGGGCGGTGACGGTGTAGCGGTTGCTGTCGTAGACCGCGCCCTCGCGCGGCGCGTCGCCGACCTCGAGGATCTCGTCGCCGGTCGACAGGCAGGCCACGCGCAGCCGGCGCAGCACCGGCACGCCGGTCAGGCCCAGGCTCGCGACCATGCCGAGCGCGGCGGGCGACAACCGCTGGCCGCGGCGCAGCGCGGGCTGGCCCTGCATCAGGTCCTCGCCCGCGAGGCGGCGGTTGTCGCCGCGGCGCACCACGCGCGCGGGGAAGCTCAGGCGATCGTCCTCGACGCGGCAGAACTCCTGCGGGATCACGGTGTCGAGCCCGGCGGGCATGACGGCGCCGGTCATGATGCGCACCGCGTCGCCCGCGGCCAGTGCGCCGCGCCAGGTGGCGCCGGCCAGCGCGGTGCCGGCGATGCGCAGCGAGACCGAGGCATCGCTGGGCGCGTCGTCGCGCAGCAGCGCGCCGTCGAAGGCGAAGCCGTCCATGGCGGAGTTGTCGTGCGGCGGCACGCTGACGGGCGAGACGATGTCCTCGGCCAGCACCCGGCCGAGCGCCTGGCGCAGGCCGAGCTGTTCATGCTGCGCGACGACGGCGCCCTCGACCAGCCGCTCGATGAAACCGCGCACGCCGTCGACGCCGAGGTCCTGGGGGTCGTGGCCGGCGAGGCCGGCGGCGATGTCGGCGATGCGGCCCATCGGAGCGCTCATCCGCCGATGTAGCTCATCTCGACGCGGCGCTGCGTCTTGGCGCCGCCGTCGTCGGGGCCGCGCAGCGCGCGCAGTTCCGAGTAGCGGTCGGCGCGGCCCTGCCAGACATGGCCGATGGCCGAGGCGATCTCCTCGTCGCTGGCGCCGCCGCGCAGCAGCGGGCGCAGGTCGTGGCCGGCGCTCGCGAACAGGCACAGGTAGAGCTTGCCCTCGGTCGACAGCCGCGCGCGGCTGCAGTCGTGGCAGAAGGCCTGCGTGACGCTGCTGATGACGCCGATCTCGCCGCGGCCGTCGGCATAGGCCCAGCGCTGGGCGGTCTCGCCGGCCGCGCTGGCCTCGAGCGGGCGCAGCGGGAACTCGGCGCCGATGCGCGCGACGACCTCGGCCGAGGGCAGCACCTCGTCCATGCGCCAGCCGTTGGTGGCGCCGACGTCCATGTATTCGATGAAACGCAGGACGACCTTGCCGTCGAGCTGGTCGCGGAAGTGGCGCGCCATCGGCAGGATCTCCTGCTCGTTGGTGCCGCGCTTGACCACCATGTTGACCTTGATCGGGCCCAGGCCCGCGGCATGCGCGGCCTCGATGCCGGCGAGCACGTCGGCGACGGGAAAGTCGACGTCGTTCATGTGGCGGAACACGGCGTCGTCGAGGCTGTCGAGGCTCACGGTCACGCGCTGCAGGCCGGCGGCCTTGAGCGCGGCGGCCTTGCGCTTGAGCAGCGAGCCGTTGGTGGTGAGCGTGAGCTCGAGCGGCTCGCCCGTGGGCGTGCGCAGCGCGGCGAGCTGCTCGATCAGGCCCTCGATGTTCTTGCGCAGCAGCGGCTCGCCACCGGTCAGCCGGATCTTGCGCACGCCGTGCGCGGCGAACTGGCGCGCCAGCCGCGTGATCTCCTCGAAGCTCAGCAGCGCGCTGTGCGGCAGGTACTGGTAGTCCTTGTCGAACACGTCCTTCGGCATGCAGTAGCTGCAGCGGAAGTTGCAGCGGTCGGTCACGCTGATGCGCAGGTCGGTCAGCGGCCGGCCCAGGCGGTCGTGCAGCACGCCGGTGGCGGGCAGCGCAACGCCGGGCACGACGGGGGCGGGGCGCGCACGCCCGATCTCGGCGATCGGGATGACGGTGCTGTGGCTGCTGCGGTTGTTCATGAGGCGGAAGCTCCGATTTTGCGCCATGGGCCAAGGGCCCGTGCCGCGCAGGCTACTGGATCGCGCCGCCGCGGACCTTGCCCGCGGTCAAGCTTCGGCGATTCGGGGCCGTTCAACCGCGGCAGAGCTTGAGGTTGGTGCGGGTGGCGCGCACCACCGGCAGGTAGATCTCGGCGTCGGCCGGCGGGTACTCCTCCTGGATCTGCTCGTCGCTCTTGCCCGCGCTATCGGTCAGCGGCGCCAGGGTCTGCAGGCAGGCGGCGCGGTCGCCGAGCTTGTACTGGGTCAGCGCGAGGTCGTTGCGCATCCAGCCCTTGCTGATCCAGTCCAGGGTCTTGTCGCACTGGCTGAGCACCGGCGCCAGCGTGGTGAGGGCGGCGGCGTAGTCGCGCGCGTCGTAGCGGCGCTTGAAGCCCTGGCGCGAGGCGGCCACGGCCCGGTCGGTGCAGGCCGGCGCCGGGCGGGTGTAGGTGCCCTCGAAGGTGGCGCGGGCGCCGCAGCTGTCGCGGCACTGGTCGACGCCGTTGCTGCCGACCTTGACCGTGCCGCCGTCGACGGTGAAGTTCACCACGCAGCTCGAGTCGTCGAGCTTCGCCGTGCCGCGCGCGAGCGTGCCGTCGAGGGCGCAGGTGTGGGCGTTGGCGCCGATGGTCGTGATGTCGAAATGGCCGTTGGGCTTGATCCGCAGCGCACCGTTGCCGCCCTGGTAGATGTACTCGCCGGGCGGCGGCGAGGCGAACTCGGCGCGGGCGAGGCCGGCGGCGGCGAGCGCCAGCACGGGGAGGAGGCGGACGAAGGGCAGGGGGCGTGAAGCGTTCATCGGGCGTTCTTTGCGCGGGCGGCGACGGCCCGGCCAGTGTATCGGCCGCAACCCGTCTGGCGGGTTCTCGTCATTCCCGTGCCGCCTGTCTGGACATGGACAATGCGAACTATTATCATTTGTGTGCCTGAGTACGTAGCGAATGGACGACGCAAAGGGCTTCTTTCAACCAGGAGCTTTGTCATCGTGCCCTACGTTCTTCCCGCCTTGCCCTATGCCTTCGACGCGCTCGAGCCGCACATCGACGCGCAGACGATGGAAATCCACCACGGCAAGCACCACCAGACCTACGTCAACAACCTCAACGCCGCGCTCAAGGACACGCCGCACGAAGGCCAGCCGGTCGAAGCGCTGATCGCCGGCGTCGAGCAATTGCCCGAGGCCCTGCGCGCGCCGGTGCGCAACAACGGCGGCGGCCACGCCAACCACGGCCTGTTCTGGACCGTGATGGCGCCCGTGGGCCAGGGCGGCGGCGGCTTGCCCGAGGGCGAGCTCGCCAAGGCCATCGATGCCGACCTCGGCGGCTTCGAGGCCTTCAAGGAGGCCTTCACAAAGGCCGCGCTCACGCGCTTCGGCAGCGGCTGGGCCTGGCTCACGGTCACGCCCGCCGGCAAGCTCGCGGTGGAGAGCAGCGGCAACCAGGACAGCCCGCTGATGCGCGGCATCGGCTCGGGCAACGTGCCGATCCTCGGGCTCGACGTGTGGGAGCACGCCTACTACCTCAAGTACCAGAACCGCCGCCCGGAATACATCGCGGCCTTCTACAACGTCGTCAACTGGGCCGAGGTGGCCCGTCGCCATGCCGCGGCGCTGCGCGGCGGAAATCCCGACGCATGAACCCCGACAGCTCCGAGCAACCGGCCGCGGCACCCGCCATGCACGGCCCGCGTCCCGCCCGCAGCGCGCGCGAATGGCTCGGGCTGGCGATCGTGGCGGCCGGCGCGCTCGTCGTGGTGGCGCACTTCTGGCGTTTCGTGACCGCCGACCCGGTGGTCTGGAACGCGTTCCTCGGCGGCTCGGTGGCGGCCTTCGCCACGGCGCTGGGCACCACGCCCGTGATCTTCTCGCAGCGCCTGCCCGACCGCGTGCAGGACACGCTGTTCGGCTTCGGCGCTGGCGTGATGCTCGCGGCCTGTGCCTTCTCGCTGATCATTCCGGGCCTCGAGGCCGCCAAGTCGATCGGCGTCTTCGGCGGTGGCGACTGGGCGGCCGGCGGCGTGATCGGCAGCGCGATCCTGCTCGGCGGCATCGCGCTGATGGTGATGGACCGCGTGCTGCCGCACGAGCATTTCATCAAGGGCCGCGAGGGGCAGGCGGCGCGCCAGATCCGGCGCACCTGGCTCTTCGTGTTCGCGATCGCGCTGCACAACGTGCCCGAGGGGCTGGCGATCGGTGTCGGCTACGCGGGCAACAACGGCCTGCGCGCCGACGCGCTGGCCACCGGCATCGCGATCCAGGACGTGCCCGAGGGCCTGGTGGTGGCGGTGGCGCTGCTGGCCGCGGGTTACAGCCGCATGTTCGCCGTGCTGATCGGCATGGCCTCGGGCCTGGTCGAGCCGCTGGGCGCGGTGCTCGGCGCGGCCGTGGTCGGCCATTCGGCGATGCTGCTGCCCTGGGGGCTCGGCTTCGCGGCGGGCGCGATGCTGTTCGTGATCAGCCACGAGATCATTCCCGAGTCGCATCGCAAGGGGCACGAGGCCTTCGCCACCGGCGGGCTGATGGTGGGCTTCGTGCTCATGATGCTGCTCGATACGGCGCTCGGCTGACCGGCTTCGGCGCGCAAGAAAAAAACGCGACGGGCCTGGCGGTCCGCCGCGTTTTGTTCTTGAAGGGAGGCGATCTCAGCCGTGCTTCACCGCCACCGTCTTCAGCGTGGTGAAGCCGTAAAGCGCCTCGAAGCCCTTCTCGCGGCCGTAGCCCGAGGACTTGACGCCGCCGAAGGGCAGCTCGACGCCGCCGCCGGCGCCATAGTTGTTGATGAAGACCTGGCCGCTCCGCACGCGCTTGGCCATGCGGAACTGGCGCGCGCCGTTCTCGGTCCAGATGCCGGCGACCAGGCCGAACTGGGTGGCGTTGGCAAGTGCCACCGCTTCGTCCTCGTCGGCGAAGGCCATGGCGGCGAGCACCGGGCCGAACACTTCCTCCTGTGCGAGGCGGTGGGTCACCGGCACGTCGCGCAGCAGCGTGGGCGCCTGGTAGAAGCCGGTCTCGGGCGCTTCGTCGACCACGATGCCCTGCGCCACCATCGGGATGCCGGCCACCTGCGCGTCGCTGAGGAAGTCCCACACGCGCTGCTGCTGGGTCTGGCGGATCAGCGGACCGACGTCGAGGTCCATCGCGGCCGGGCCCACGCGCAGCGCCTCGAAGGCATGGCCCAGGCGCTCGAGCAGCGGCTCGTAGATGGCCCGCTCGACCAGCACGCGCGAGCCGGCCGAGCAGGTCTGGCCGGCGTTCTGCACGATGGCGTTGATCAGCACCGGGATCGCCGCGTCGAGGTTGGCGTCGGCGAAGATGATCTGCGGGCTCTTGCCGCCGAGCTCGAGCGTGACCGGGCAATGGCGCTCGGCCGCCACCTGCTGGATCAAGGTGCCGATCTTCGGGCTGCCGGTGAAACTGATGTGGTCGATGCCCTCGTGGCGCGCGAGCGCGTCGCCCACCTCGTGGCCGTAGCCCGTGACGATGTTGAGCGCGCCGGCCGGGAAGCCCACCTCGGCCGCGAGCTGCGCGACGCGGATCAGCGACAGGCAGGCGTCCTCGGCCGGCTTGACCACGCAGACGTTGCCGGCCGCGAGCGCGCCGCCCACGCTGCGCCCGAAGATCTGCATCGGATAGTTCCAGGGGATCACGTGGCCGGTCACGCCGTGCGGCTCGCGCCAGGTGAAGACGCTGTAGCCGTCCTGGTAGGGGATGGTCTCGCCGTGCAGCTTGTCGCAGGCACCGGCATAGAACTCGAAGTAGCGCACCAGCGCGAGCGCATCGGCGCGCGCCTGCTTCACGGGCTTGCCGCAGTCGCGCTGCTCGATGGCCGCGAGCTCGTCGACATGCTCGGCGATCTTCAGCGAGAGCTTGAACAGCAGCCGGCCACGGTCGGCCGCGCTGACCTTGTGCCACACGCCCTCGAAGCAGTCGCGCGCGGCGCGCACCGCGCTGTCGATGTCGGCGGCATTGCTGCGCTGGATCTCGTCGTAGGGCTGGCCGTCGGAAGGGTCGATGACGGGGAGGGTGCGGCCGGAGGCCGAGGGAACGTCGGCGTTGGCGATGAAGTTGAGCTGCATGGGCCGGGATTCTGCGCGAAGCGGCGAAACCCCGCGCGGCGGTCAGCGCCCGGCCGCGGCCCTGGGCAGTGCCTTCACCGCATTGAGCATGCGCTCGACATGCTTGTCGGGATTGAGGTTCTGGTAGTACGACGCGACCTTGCCGTCGGGCGCGATCACGTACGACAGCCGGTTGGCGAAGTCGGGCCGGGTCTGCATCACCGCGTCGAAGGACTGGATCACGCTCTTCGACTCGTCGGAGGCCACCGGAAAGCGGCTCTGGCAGGACTTGACCGAGAACTTCGACAGCGTGTCGATGTCGTCGGCCGAGACGCCGATCACGGTCGCGCCCAGGGCCGCGAACTGGTCGATGGCCTCGGCGAAGGCATGGGCCTCGATCGAGCACTCGTTCGAGTCGGCGGCCGGGAAGAAGTACAGCACCACCGGTCCCTTGGCGAGCGCGTCGGCCAGCGAGTAGCGGAAGGTCTTGCCGCCGAGCGCGGCGGTGGCGGTGAAGCGGGGCGCGGGGTCGCCGATGTCGAGCGCCGCGTGGGCGGGTGCGCAGAGCGCCGCCGCGGCCAGGGTGAGGGTGAGGGTGAGGGTTCCGAATGCCGCGCGCGAGGAGGTCGGAAGTTGCATGGCGGTGTGCTCCGGTCGCTGTGGGGGCGGATTCTAGGACGATGCCGGCGCTGAAACCGGCGCGGCGTGCGCGCCGTACTTGCCGCAGGGGCCGCCATCGAAAAGAGGGAAGATGCGGCCCCGGGAGCGCGCTCATCGCGCCGATGGCGGGGAAGAACGGAATGACGACGAATGCCTGGATCCGGCGCGCGCTGCGCCTCGTGTACGCCCTTGGCGTGGCCACGACGCTCGCCGCCTGCGGTGCGCTGCCGCCCGCGCGCGAACGGCCCGCCGAGCATGCCGCGGCCTTCGATCCCTCGACCCGGCTGGCGAAGATCGCCGAGGCCTCGACGCCGCCCGGCGAGCACTCGGGCTTCCGGCTGATGCCGCTGGGCGTGTATTCGCTCGACGCGCGCATCCAGCTCGCGCAGCGGGCCCAGCGCTCGCTCGTGGTGCAGTACTACCAGCTCGAGAACGACGCCACCGGCCGGCTGCTGCTGCGCTCGCTGCGCGAGGCCGCCGCGCGCGGCGTGCAGGTGCGACTGCTGGTCGACGACCTCTACACCATGAAGAGCCAGCAACTGCTGCTGGCGCTGGCCGCCGTGCCCAACGTGCAGGTGCGGCTGTTCAATCCCTTCTGCTGCGGGCGCGGCGGCGGGCTCTTGTCGCGCTTCGCGGCCTCGCCGCTGGAGATCGCGCGGCTCAACCACCGCATGCACAACAAGCTGTTCATCGCCGACGGTGCGATGGCGGTGGTGGGCGGGCGCAACATCGCCGACGAGTACTTCGTGCTCAGCGAGGCGCAGAACTTCATCGACATGGACGCGCTGGTGGTCGGCAAGGTGGTGCCGCAGCTCGAATCGATCTTCGACACCTACTGGAACAGCCGGCAGGTCTGGCCGGTGGCCGACATCGTGACGGGCGAGGGCGGCCGTTCGCCGGGCACGGCCGATTTCGACGCCTGGATCGGCATGGCCGCGCCGCCGCCGAAGATCGTGCTGCCGCCGGTCGACATCCTCGGCTACGGACCGATCGCCGAGGAGCTCGACGCGGGCCGCATGGGCCTGTTGTGGGGCGAGGCGCGCGCCATCGCCGATCCGCCGACCAAGCCGACCACCATGACCGCCGAGGAGGCCATCGCCACCAGCGTGACGATGAAGGTCTGGACCCTGATGCTCGATGCGCAGAGCGAGGTCGACCTGACCTCGCCCTACCTGGTGCCGGGCGAGCGCGGCATGGCGGCCTTCGAGGAACTGACGAAGCGCAAGGTCAAGCTCACGCTGCTGACCAACTCGCTGGCCGCCAACGACGAACCGCTGGTGCACACCGGCTACGTGCGCTACCGCGAGCGGCTGCTGCGCAGCGGCGCCGACGTCTACGAGCTGAGCCCCAAACGCACCAGCGCGGGCGAGCGCTTCGGCATGTTCGGCAAGTCGCTGGGCCGGCTGCATGCCAAGACCGCGGCCATCGACAAGCGCCGCATCTTCATCGGCTCGATGAACCTCGACCCGCGCTCGGCCAGCCAGAACACCGAGATGGGCGTGGTGGCCGACAGCCCGCAGCTCGCGCGCGAGATGCTGCGCGTGATCAACATCAGCAAGCTGCAGAACTCCTACCGGCTGCGGCTGGCCAAGGGCACCGGCACCCTGGAATGGCTCACGACCGACGGCGAGAAGGAGCTGATCCTGACCGCCGAGCCCGAGTCGGATTTCTTCCAGCGCTTCTACAACATGCTGATCGCCCCGATCGTGCCCGAGATGCTGCTGTAGCCTCGGGGGGATGGCGCAGACCTTCACGTCCCTTTCCGCCCCGCAGGTGATGCTGTGGGGGCTGCTGTTCTTCGGCGGCATCTACCTCGGCTTCGGCGCGCTCAACACCCTGCTGACGAAGCGCGTGCTGCCGGCGCTGGGGATCGGGCGGGTGCTCGACCCGCGGCCGCTGCAGCCCGGGCAACTGCGGCGCGAGTTCACGCAATCGGGCATCTCGGTGCTGCTCTTCGGGCTCGGCATGGTGTTTCCCTGGGGGCTGCTGCAGCTGGGCTGGGCGCGGCTCGATCCGGATGCTGGCTGGCGCCAGATCGTGGCCGAGATCGTGGTGCTCGCGCTGTGGAACGACGTGCATTTCTGGCTCAACCACCGGCTGCTGCACACGCGCTGGCTGCGACGCTTCCACGGGCCGCACCACCGCTCCTTCGTGACCACTCCCTGGGCCACCTACAGCTTCCATCCGCTGGAGGCCGCGATGCTCGGCAACGTGATCCTGCTGCCGATGGTGCTGCACGACTTCAGCTTCTGGTCGCTGGCCTCGGTGCCGGTGTTCAGCCTGTTCTTCAACAGCGTCGGGCATTCGAACTACGACTTCTTCCCGCGCGTGTCGTACAGCCACTGGTTCGCGGCCAGCCGCCGCCATCACCTGCACCACGCCTGCCACAACGGCAACTACGGCTTCCAGTTCACCTTCATGGACCGGCTGTTCGGCACCCGCATCGCGGCCGACGCGGCCGAGCCGCTGTTCCGGGGCTTTCGCGACAGGCAGCGCGGCCGTGCGGCCACGCACGATGGCAGGCCGGCCTGAGATGCCGCGGCTGCGTCACTGGCGCGACTGGCAGAGCCTGCTCTACCTGGCGGCCCTGCCGGCGCTCGCCGCCTGGCAATGGGTGCACGGCTTCAGCCCCTGGCTCTATGCGCCGATGCTGTTCCTCACGCTCGGCGTCGGCGTGATCCACCACAACCACGTGCACCTGCGCATGTGGCGCGGCCGGCGCATGAACCGGCTGACCGACTCCTGGATCACGCTGCTGCAGGGCCATCCGACCTTCGTGTTCTGGCCGGCGCACGTGGCGAACCACCACCGCCATCGCCATGGCCCGAAGGACGTGGCGCGCACCTACCGCTTCGGCGGCGACAGCAACCACCTGCGCGGCTATCTGCTGCATCCGTTCCAGGCCGTGTGGGTGCTGTTCCCTCTGTTCATCGCGTGGCTGGGGCGGCTGCATCGCCATCGGCGCGGGGCCTGGCGCTACTGCATGGCGCAGTACGCGCTGTGGCTCGCGAGCTGGGCCGCGCTGCTCGCGCTCGACTGGCGCAAGGCGCTGGTGTTCGTGATCCTGCCGCAGCTGCATGGCCTGCACTGGCTGCTGGCCACCAACTACCTGCAGCATGCGCATGCCGACGGCCGCCGGCCCGAACGAGGGGCGCGCGGCGATACCCCGGGTACCCCGCTGAACTACGCGCGCAATTTCGAGGGCTGGGTCAATCCGCTGCTGTTCAACATCGGGCTCCACACAGCGCACCACGAGAACCCGCATGCCCATTGGTCCGAGCTCATGCATCTGCATCGCACGCACTACCGCGCGCGGGTCGATCCGTCGCTCAACGAGGGCGGGCTGGTGCCGTACATGGCGCGCGTGTTCGTGCTCGGCGCGGTCTGGCCGCGATGGCGCAGCCGACCGCTGATGCCGGGCGATTCCTTCACTTCCTGACACATGCCAGTTCCCTTCCAACGCGTCTACCTCGAAAGCGCCGGCTATTTCATGCCGGGCGACCCCGTGCCCAACGAGCGCATGGACGACTTCATCGCGCCGCTCAACCGGATGTCCGAGCGCATCAAGCGCCGCATCCTGGCCGAGAACGGCATCCGCACGCGCCACTACGCGATCGATGCCGAGGGCGCGACGCGCCACACCAATGCGCAGATGGCGGCCGGCGCGATCCGCGACTGCCTGCAACGCGGCGCCGCCGAGCTGTCGCGCGTGTCGCTGCTGGCCAGCGGCTCCTCGGGCGGCGACACGCTGATGCCCGGCTTCGCCAACATGATCCAGGGCGAGCTCGCTGCAGCGCCGATGGAAACGCTCGCGGTGCACGGCATCTGCGCGGCCGGCGTGTCGGCGATCCAGGCCGCCGCGCAGGGCATTGAGCTGGGCGCGCACCGCTCGGCGCTCGCGGTGGCCAGCGAGATGCCCTCGCGGCTGTTCAAGCGCTCGCGCTTCGCGGCGAGCGGCTACGAGACCGACTTCGACTCGCACTTCCTGCGCTGGATGCTGTCGGACGGCGCCGGGGCGCTGCTGCTGTCCGATGGCGCGCCCGCGCTGGCCGGTTCGCCGGGCCTGCGACTGCGCCTGAAGTGGGTGCACCAGCGCTCGTTCTCGGGCGACTACCCGGTCTGCATGCAACTGGGCCTGACCGAGGACCGGGCGCGCGGCCACCTCGACTTCGCCTCCTGGTCCGAGGCCGAGGCGGCCGGCGCGCTGTCGCTGCGCCAGGACATCCGGCTGCTGCCGCACCTGTTCGACATCGGCATCCACGAGTACGCGGGGCTGGTGCGCGACGGCTGGGTCGATCCCAAGCGCGTCGACCATTTCCTCTGCCACTACTCGTCGGAGAAGTTCATCCCGGTGGTCGAGGACCTGATGGCCAAGGCCGAGCTGTCGATCCCGCGCGAGCGCTGGTGGAGCAACCTCGCATGGCGCGGCAACACCGGGGCGGCGTCGATCCTGGTGATGCTGGCCGAGTTCCTCCATACCCGCGCGCTGAAGCCCGGCGAGCAGGTCTTCTGCTACGTGCCGGAGTCGGGGCGCTTCATGGCGGCCTACATGCTGTTCGAGGTGGAGGCGGTGGAGGCGCCGCCCGTCATGGTCGCGCCGCGCGCTACCGTGGCCACGGCCGACGACGAGCTCGTGATCGCGCCGCCGCACGATCCGGCCGCCGCGCCCGAGGGCCTGGGCGCGCTGCTGACCGAGCTGGCCGCCATCTGGCACGACTACCGCTCGCGCGTCTGGCGCACGCCGCTCGTGCGGCAGATCCGCGAGCGCCGCTTCGCCGTGCCCGACTACCTGAACTGGATGGAGCAGTGGGTGCCGCAGGTGCGCGAAGGCAGCCTCTGGATGCGCGAGGGCGCGGCCTCGCTGAGCGAGCCGTACCAGGCGCTGTCGTCGCTGATCGGCGTGCATGCGGGCGAGGAGCAGAACGACTTCCAGATCCTGTTCAGCGACTACCGCAAGGCCGGCGGCACGGTCGAGCGCATCGAGGACCTGCGCCGCAACCCGGGCGGCGAGGCGCTCAACGCCTACCTGCATGCGCTGGCCGCCACGCGCGACCCGATCGGCCTGCTGGGCGCGATCTACATCATCGAGGGCACGGGCCAGCGCATCGTGCCGGCGCTGCTGCCGTTGCTCAAGGCCAGCCTGCGGCTGCCGCCCGATGCCTTCCGCTTCCTCGAATACCACGGCCACAACGACGAGAACCACCTGAACCGCTGGTTGCTCGCGGTCGAGATGGTGATGGCCGTCGAGGGCCAGGCCCGCGCCGCGCGCCAGATCGCCGACACGGCGCGCCACACGGCCGCCCTCTACCTGATGCAGTTCCAGCACATCACCGAGCGGATTTCCCATGCGAACGCCTGAATTCCTGGCCCGCGGGCACGACGAGCGCGACCCCAGCCCCTGGCTGGCGCTCTACCTCGACCAGAGCACGCCGCTGCCCGACGAGGTCAAGGCGGCCTGGCTCGCCGATTCGAGCTCGGGCTCGCGGCAGTACCTGCTGCCGTTCCTGCGGCCGATCGCGCGCGCCACCATCATCCTGATCCAGGTGGTGAAGGTGTTCGTGCCGCGCAACTGGTCGCACTCGCGGCTGCTGCACCGGATCCTGGCCTGGGGGCTTCAGCATTTCGTGTCGCCCGAGGCCAACTGGCTGATCCTGCGGCACTTCCACCTGGGCTCGCAGGTGCTGGCCTTCATCGGGCGCAATTCGCCGGCGCCGGTCGCCACCTCGCCGCTGGAGCCGCCGGACATCGAGGCGCTGAAGGACGACATGTTCCTCAAGCACGACCTGAACCTCTTCAATTTCGTGATCCGGCTGAACCAGGCGCTGCGCGACCGCGGGCTGGCGCTGGGCAAGGCGGATGCGCCCGATTTCTCGATGATCCGGGAGCCCGCGCTGCGGCTCGAGGACATGCCGCACGGCCGGCTCAACTTCCTTGATCTGCAGAGCGCCATCGAGCTGTTCACGCCGCTCTACCAGCTGATGCTGACCGACAACGACTTCTGGCGCGCCGCCAACTCGCTGCAACTGGATGAAACCATCGGCATCTATGCCGCCACCATCCTGGCGGCGCCCGAGCATCTGATCCTGGTCAACAACAAGCATCCGCTGGTGCCGCTGTCGACCCTGCGGGCCGGGCACCGGCTGGTGATCCATGGCCTCTCGACCGAAATGCTGCACAGCCTGCTGCAGCGCATGAAGGCCGCGAGGAGCGGCGAGGGCGGCGAATCCGGCTTCGTCCCGGCCGGGGAAGGGGCTTCGGCCGACACCCCGCCACTTGCATAGGGGTATGCTGTCCCCAGATGCAGACCATGAACACGACCCACACTCCGTCCCCCAAGACCGATCTGTCGGTGACCCATGTGCTGGCCCAGTTGCTCGAGCGGCTGGAACACAGCAAGGTGCCCGTCGGTGCCGAGCAGTACCGCTCGGTGGTCGCGCACCTGGTGCACGAGTTCGAAGACGTCGAATCGGGCGCCGATCTCAGCCGCCTGCTCGACGCCTATCCGGCCGCCGCCGAGGTGTACGAGAACCTCAACTACCAGCACGCCGGCCTGTGCCGCTCCGCGCTCGACGCCTCGCTGGCGGCCGAGACCCGCGCCAGGGAAGCAATCGCGCGCGCCATGCGCCGCCCCGAACCGAACAAGAAGGAAGAAACCGATGGCCAAGGCTGAGGTGAAGACTGCCGTCCTGGAAGACGGCCTGCGCTACAAGTCGAAGACGCCGGGGTCCCCGTTCCGCGCCTCCGCGTCGTTCAGCGGCGCCACCATGTCGTGCTTCATGTGCGGCAAGCACCGCGTGCGCTCGCAGCTGCGCACGCGCCAGGTGCTCGGCAAGTCCCAGACCGTCTGCGCGCCGTCCTGCAAGGCGCTCGACGAGGCGCTGGAAGCCGCCGCGGCCGCGCCGTCGTCGCCCGAATGACGCAGCGCCCGCAAGGGCGTTTTTCCGCGCGCCTCGCCTAGCACGGCGGGGCGACGCGTTGGCGACATGCCCGTGCGGGCATGCCGTCGTCCGGCTTCCAAGTTGACTGCAATAGTTATACAGTTAGAAACAATTGATGCATGTAATTGCATTGGTCAAAAAGTTCTAATTTCAGGCCGACATCAGATGATTTGCAGCAAGGCAATGAATGCTTTTGGCGTAGTGCGAGAGTTCGTGCGCGCGAAAGGAAGCTGCCGTGGCTAAACCGCGTCACGTGGTCATGCAGGTGGTCAAGCGGTCTTCGGGCAGCGCGTCGCATCATGTGGAATTCCTGATGGACGACAACTTTGCCGAGCGCCTGCGGCAGTTGCGTTCGCTGGTGCCGCCGCTGGGCAGCCTCAACAAGCAGCGCGACCTGGTCATCGACAAGGTGCGGGTGCGGCTGCCCAACGCCATCTGGCGCTCGGGCCATGGCACCGACAGCAGCGTGGACGGCTCGTGCATCGTGATCGCGTCCGAGGGCTCGTTCAACTGCGGCGGCAAGGACCGCCTGACGCGCGAGAAGCTGGTGACCTACAACTTCTCGATCGCGCGCCTGGTCGAGCTGCATGGCGAGCGCCCCGAGGGCGAGACCTTCTACATCCGCGACGGCACCTTCGCCAACGACGAGCCGGCCGAGTCGCCGGCCGGCCGCTGGGTGGCCTCGATGCACGAGCTCGAAGCCGTGATGCGCGTGCCCGATGCGCCGTCGGACTTCGACACCCTGCACGAGGTGCCGTTGCGCGTCGACCCGCAGCAGCAGGCCGGCGGCACGGTGCCGCAGCACCGCACCAGTTTCTTCTGAGGGGCCGCGCTCAGGCCGCGGCGGTGTCCGGCTGCGTCGCGGCCGCGCCGACCGGCACATAGGCCGCGCGGTTGTCCACCAGCCAGCGTTCCGACAGGCTGCTGTCCTGCTGCGCCGGATGGAAATCGGCGCGCAGGTAACGCCGCCACATCGCGTAGTTGCCGCGCAGCAGCCCGTCGCGCGCGAGCAGGATGCGCGCGGCGCTCTTCCAGGTCGACCACTTCCACAGCTGCTTCTCGTGCCGCAGGTTGGCCAGCGTCTGGTGCATCAGGTCCCCGAGGAACATCAGCGTGACGCGGCGGAACCAGCGCGTGCGCCATTCGTCGGAACCGCCCGCGGCCCGGTAGACGTCGAAGGCCACGCTCTTGTGCTCGAGCTCCTCGGCGCTGTGCCACAGCCACATGGTGCGCAGCCGGGGCTCGGCACCGTCGAGGATCTGCGGATGCGCCAGCAGCCACTCGGCGAACATGGCCGTGAAATGCTCGGTGGCGGCCGTCACCGCGAGCGCATGGCGCACGTCGGCACCTTCCATCAGCGACAGCCGCTTGCTCGCGCGCTCGGTCCAGCGGTCGACCAGGCCCTGCTTCTCGAGGTGGGCGTTGAACAGCGAATGGATGCGCCGGTGCGTCGCTTCCTGGCCGATGAAGCCGCGCACCTCGGCGCGGTACCTGTCCTGGGTCTCGGGCGGCAGGGTGGCGACGGCGTCGCGCACCGCGTCGATGAAGAACTGCTCGCCGAACGGAAAACTCATCGACAGGGCGTTGAAGAAGGCGGTGGAAAATGCGTCGCCGCCGCACCAGTCGCGGGCAAACGGGGCCTGGAGGTCGATCAGAAGGCGGCGGACGACGAGTTCGGTGCTCATGAAGACAATCCTCGTGAATCGGAATGGTGGTGGCAAGGGGCGTGGTACAGATGCGTACCGCAATGCCCGCATGGTGCCTTCGGGTGCTTGGTACTGTCAAGTACCAAGGCGTAGGAAAATGTTCCGTTCATGAGTGCCGTCACCGACAACACCTCCCAGACTCCGGTCGAATCGCGCAACGAGCACTACCACCGGCTGCTCGAGGGCATGGCCCGCGCGGTGGCCGCCAAGGGCTATGCCGACACCACCATCGCCGACATCGTGCGCGAGGCCGCGGTGTCGCGCCGCACCTTCTACGAGCACTTCGCGACCAAGACCGAATGCCTGATCGCGCTCTACGAGGCGGCCAGCCACCTGGCGCTGCAGGCGGTCAGCGAGGCCTTCGACCCGGTGCAGCCCTGGCATGCGCAGGTGGAGCGCGCGATCACGGCCTACCTCGACTACCTCGCGCAGGACCCGGTGCTGCTGCGCACGCTGTTCGTCGAGATCCTGGGCCTGGGCATGCCGGGGCTGGTGGCGCGGCGCCGGGTCAACGACGAGATCGCGAACTTCATCCAGGCCGCGATCAACAGCAGCGGCACGACCGGCCCGGGCCCGCAGGCGCACCTGACGAGCGAGATGGCGATGACGGTGGTCGGCGGCATCAACGAGCTGGTGCTGCAGGCCATCGAGCAGGAGCGCGCGGGCGACCTGCGCGAACTGGTCGCGCCGGCCACGCGGCTGGTGCGCGCGGTGGCGGCGGAGAGCCAGCGCTAGGCGGGTGCCGCCCGCCGCGGCGTCGCCGCGAGCCACAGCGCCAGCAGGCCGGCGAACAGCAGGGCCAGCAGCACGCCCAGGTGCGGCAGCACGTCGTGCAGCGGCGCGCCCATCTGGTTGAGCCGCAGCGAGGCCTGGATGCCCGCCGTGCTCGGGAACAGCCAGCGCAGGGCCTGCAGCGGCGCGGGCAGGGCCTCGACCGGCCACGAGAAACCCGACAGAAAAGCCATCGGCAGGGCCGTGAACAGGAGCACCTGCAGCGCCCGTTCGCGGTCGCGGAACCAGCAGCCCAGCAGCAGGCCCAGCGTGCAGATCGCGGGCACGTAGAAGGCCAGCAGCACCAGCGCGCCGAAGGGGTTGCCGCCGCGCGGGTAATCCTGCAAAAAAAACACCCAGCCGAAATAGAAGAGGCCGCTGAGCACGCCGAAGCCCGACAGCGCCGCCAGCCGGCCCAGCCAGGCGCTCATCGAGGCGCGCAGCCGCCGCGCCTCGGCCCAGGTGCCGGCCAGCATCGCGGTGCCCATCAGCAGCGTCTGCTGCAGGATCAGCAGCGCCACCGCCGGCACCACGTAGCTGCCGTAGCCCTCGGTGGGATTGAACAGCGCCACCAGTTGCGTGACCAGCGGGCTGCGGCTGCGCGCGGCCTGCACGGCGCTCTGGCCGCCGGCTTGCAGCTTGCGGATCTCGACGCCGGCCGAGACCGTGCCCACCGCTTCCGAGAAGCCGTAGAGCACCGCCTTGTTGAGCAGCGCATAGGCGCCGTTGCCCTCGATGCTCACCACCGCCGGCAGCCCGCGCAGCACGCTGCGCTTGAGGTCGGCCGGCAGCAGCGCATAGCCCTCGATCTCGCCGCGCCACAGGGCCTGCTGCGCCTCGTGCACGTCGGCCGTGACCAGGCGCACGTCCAGCCGTGGATTGGCCATCGCGAAGCGCGCGATCTGACGCGACAGCCCGGTGTGGTCCTGGTCGACCACCGCCACCGGCACGCGGGTCACGGCCTGCGAGCCGTACGGCCAGGGGTAGAAGAAGCCGTAGATGATCGGCGCCAGCAGCATGATCAGCAGCACGCCCTTGTCGCGCAGCACGGCCAGCGCGGTGTCGCTCCAGGCGGCGCCGAAGCGGGCGAGGGCGCGCTGCTGGTCCATCAGCGGCCGCCCCACGAATCGGGCGCGCGCGCCGCGCGGCCCAGCGCGGTGGCCGTCGCGGCCAGCAGCACGGCGCTGCCCAGCACCATCCACAGCGGCGTCGCGGCCGAATAGGCCAGCGGCGCGCCCATCTGCAGCTGCTCCATCTGCACGCGGATGTAGTGGGTGTAGGGCAGCAGCGCGGCCCACAGCTGCGCCAGCGCGGGCATGGCCACCAGCGGGAAGCCCACGCCGCCGAACGCGAAGGCCGGCGCGGTGATGAAACCGGTGGCCGACAGCGCGGTGCGCAGCGAGCGCGTGAGCGCCGCCACGAAGCCGCCGAGCGCGATCGACAGCGCGAGGAACACCACCAGCGCGAACAGCGTCCAGCCGAGCGAGCCCACCGGATGCCAGCCGCGCCCGGCCGTGATCCACAGCATGGCGGCGATGCCCACCAGCGACAGGCTCGCGAACGGTAGCGCGAGCTTGCCCGCGAGCGCGGCCAGCGCCTCGTGCCAGCGCGGCGCGGCGCCGAGCCAGCCGCCGATGCTGCGGTCGCGCAGCTCGCGGCCCACGGCCCAGGCGCCGGCGGTCATCGCGAGGATGTGCAGCAGCGCCGGGATCAGCGCGGCGCCGAGGAACTGCTCGTAGTCGCCCGAGGTGTTGAACAGCGCGACGGTGCCGGCCTTCAGCGGCTCCATGGTCGCGCGCGCGGCGATCATCGATTCGCCGCGCTTGTTGCGCACCGCGAGTTCGACCCCGCCCGAGACCGTGGCGACCACGGTGCGCACGTCGCGCTGGATCAGGCTCGAATGGGTGCCGAGCTGGGCGTTGTGCAGCAGCACGACCTGGCCCGTGCGGCCCTGCTTGACCTCGCGCTCGAGATCGCGCGGCAGCTGCACTGCGGCATCGACCGCGCCGCTGGTGAGCGCGCGCGCCATCGCGCCTTCGTCGTCGAAGCGCTGCACCACGCGCAGGCCCGGCGTGGCGTCGAGGAAGCGCACGATCTGGCGCGACAGCGCCGAGCGGTCCTGGTCGAGTACACCGATCGGCAGCCGCTCGGGCAGGCCGGCCGAGAAGATCCACCAGATCAGCAGCACCGCGAGCAGCGGCACCCAGGAGATCATCGCGAGGTCCCAGGGCCGCGTGCGCAGCAGCGCGAACTCGCGCCGTGCGCTGGCGGTGGAGAAGCCGCGAAGGCTCATGTGCTAGTCGACCACCACGCTCATGCCGGGCCGCGCGCCCTCGATCGGCTGCAGCGGCCGCGCGCGGACCTCGAAGGTGCGCACGTCGAAGCCGGCGCCGCCGCGGGTGGCTCGCCAGGTCGCGAAGTCGGCCAGCACGCCGCTGTAGTAGACCTTGAAGCGCGCCGTGCGCCGGTCCTCGGCCAGCGCTGGCAGGCGGGCCTCGAACTCGCTGCCCATCGCGAAGCGCGGCAGCCGGTCCTCGCGCACGTTGAGCACCACCCACTGGTCGGCCAGGTCGACCACCGTGACCACGGCCACGCCCTGCGGCGAGAGTTCGCCGACCTTGGCCAGCACCTTGGCCACCTCGCCGGCGACCGGACTGCGCAGTTCGGTCTCGGCCCTGGCGGCCTCGGCTTCCGCGACCACGCCGGCCACCTGGCGCGCCTGCGCGCTGGCCGCGGCCTGGTCCTCGGGGCGCGCGCCGGCGCGTGCCATGTCGTACTGCGCCCTGGCGGCGATGGCCGCGTCGCGCGAGGCCTTCCAGTTGGCCTCGGCCTCGTCGCGCTTCTGGTCGGCCACCAGGCCTTCGCGCGCGAGGCCGTCGACGCGACGGAACGAGGTCTGCGCGAGCTGGGCCGCGGTCTCGGCGCGCTGCCACTGCATGCGCGCCATCTCGATCTCCTGTGGCCGCGCGCCGTTCTGCGCCTTCTGGGCCACGGCCTGCGCGGCCTGCTCGGCGGCGGTGGCCTGCGCGAGCTTGGCGCGCACCTCGGGGCTGTCCATGCGCACCAGCACCGCGCCGGCCTGGATGCGGTCGCCTTCCTTCACCAGCACCTCGGCCACGCGCGCCGTCACCTTGCCGGCCACGTCGGTCTCGCGTGCCTCCATCTGGCCCTGGAACACCTCGGGCGCGGGCCGGGAGGCGCGCCAGAAGCCCCAGGCCAGCAGTGCCAGCACGAGCAGCGCGGCCAGGATCGCGATCAGTTGGCGGGTCTTGGCACTCATCATTCAGTTCACCTTCACGTCGGCACGCGCGATGTAGTCGGAAAAGCGGTCGGACAGGCCCGCGCTCTCGAGCAGTTGGGCCAGCGCCTGCACGTACTCGTTGGCGGCCTGCGCGCGCTCGGTCAGCACCTTGGCCTGGTTGGTCTCGGCGTCGATCAGGTCGAGCGTGGTGCTGGTGCCTTCGCGCAGGCCCGAGGTGCGCAGCTTCAGCACCTCGCGCGCCAGCTCCACCGAGGCCTGCATCTCGAGGTACTGGCGGCGCGCGTTGTCGAGCGCACGCCAGTTGCGTTCCACCAGCAGCGAGATGTCGCTGCGTGCCTGCGCGCCGGTGCGTTCGGCCTGCTCGACCTGCTTAAGCGACGCGGCCGAGAGCGCATCGCGATCGACCGAGTCGTACAAGGTCCAGCGCACGCCCAGGCCCGCCACCCAGTCGGCATTGCCGCTCTTGAGCTGGCGCGTGCCGAAGGCGATCACCTGCGGGCGACGCAGCGCTTCCTCGCCTTCGTGCAACTGCTCGGCCTGCGACTTCTTGGCCGCGACCTTCTCGAGGCCCGGATGGCGGTTGAGCGCCGAATCGATGAACCAGCCCAGCGGTTCGATCGGCGCGCTGATCACGAACAGCGGCGTCTGCGGCGCCACGCGGCCCTCGGCGCGCACCGTGCGCGCCAGCGCCACGGCCGCGAGCGCGGCGTCGTTCTCGGCCCTGCGCGCGTTGCGCCGCGCCTCCTCGTAGGCCGCGCTGGCCTGCAGCCGTTCGACGCGCGAGATCACGCCGGCCGCGAGCATCTTCTGCGCCGCCGCGTCGTGCTGCGCGATGGTGCGCTCGGCCTGCGCGCGCAACTGCGCCGCGCGCTGCGCGAGCTGGGCGCCGAAGTAGCGCTGCACCAGCAGCGTGTCGACCTCGTGGCTCGCCTGTTCGGCGTCGGCCTCGGCCTCGCGCGTCTGCGCCGACACGAAGCCGCGCACCGCGTCGGTGGCGCCGCCCAGGTAGATCGGCCAGACCGCCGACACCGAGGCGTTGGAACCGGTGTCGTGCCGGTTCAGGGTGTAGCTGTTGGGCAGCTGCGGGATCGGCACGCGCGCGATGAAGCTCTGGATCGAGGGCGGCAGCGCCTGCCCGATCTGGCCGAGCTTCTGGTTGAGCGGATCGAGGTCGAGGTTCAGGTTGGCGTTGTACGCATAGGCCAAGCCCGACACGCTGACCACCGGGCCGCCCAGCCGCTTGAGCCCATCGCTTTGCAACTGCTTGGCCTCGACCGCGGCGCGCGCGGCCGCGAGCTTGTCGGAGCGGTCGAGCATGCGGGCGCGCGCGGCGTCGAAGCTCATCGCGGTGGCTTCGTCGGCTGACGAAGAAGCCTGCGCGAAAACCGCGCCGCCGGTGGCCGCGAGCAGCAGCGGCGCCAGGGCCTGGAGGAGGGCGTTGCGACAGTGAAGGTGTGTCATCGGATTCGAAAGGCCTGGCGCGCAAGCGTAGCGGGCCGGCGCGGCCCGGTCACGCGAAACGTGGCGCGTGCACCTCGCTTCGATGGCGTGCGTTCTCGAGCGCGCAAGAAAAAGGGGCGACGCCGATGCGGCGTCGCCCCTTCCGGAATGGCGTTTCAGTCGGGCGCGAGCCTCAGGACTTCACTTTCACCTCGACGCGTCGCGCCTCGCCCGCGGGGCCGTCGGCCTGGGTCTGCTCAGGCTTGGCGAGTTCGATCTTGTCCTCGGGCGCGCCGGCGGCCTTGAGCGCATCGCCGACCGCCACCGCGCGCTGCTTGGCGAGCTCGGCGTTCTTCGCGGCGTCGCCGGTGGCGTCGTGGTAGCCGCTCACCAGCACCGTGTTGCCGCTCTGCACCGCCTTGATCACGTCGGCCAGCGCCTCCCTGGCATTGGGCGCGACCTCGGCGCTGCCGGTGGCGAAGTAGAACTTGACCACGCCGTTCTCGACCTTGATCGCGGCGGCTTCGGCCGCGGTCACCGCGCCCGAAACCACGGCGCCCGCCGGCGTGCTGACCGCGGCCGGGGCCGTGGCGGCCACGGGTGCCGGGGGCGGCACGGCCGCCGTCGCATCGCCGGCATGGAACTTCACCACCAGCGGCACGATGAGCAGCGCCACGATGTTGATGATCTTGATCAGCGGGTTCACGGCCGGGCCGGCCGTGTCCTTGTAGGGATCGCCCACGGTGTCGCCGGTGACGGCGGCCTTGTGCGTCTCGCTGCCCTTGCCGCCGAAGTGGCCGTCCTCGATGTACTTCTTGGCGTTGTCCCAGGCACCGCCGCCGGTGCACATGGAGATGGCGACGAACAGGCCCGTGACGATGGTGCCCATCAGCAGGCCGCCCAGGGCCTTCGGTCCGAGCAGCAGGCCGACCACGATCGGCACCAGCACCGGCAGCAGCGAGGGGATCATCATCTCCTTGATGGCCGCGCCAGTGAGCATGCTCACGGCCTTGCCGTATTCGGGCTTGGCGGTGCCTTCCATGATGCCGGGGATGTCGCGGAACTGCCGGCGCACTTCCTCGACCACCGAGCCCGCGGCGCGGCCCACGGCCTCCATCGCCATCGCGCCGAACAGGTAGGGGATCAGGCCGCCGATGAACAGGCCGACGATCACCATCGGATCGCTGAGATTGAAGGTGATGTTCAGGCCGAAGCTCTCGAGCTTGTGCGTGTAGTCGGCGAACAGCACCAGCGCCGCGAGGCCGGCCGAGCCGATCGCGTAGCCCTTGGTCACGGCCTTGGTGGTGTTGCCCACCGCGTCCAGCGGGTCGGTGATGTCGCGCACGCTCGCGGGCAGCTCGCTCATCTCGGCGATGCCGCCGGCGTTGTCGGTGATGGGGCCGTAGGCGTCCAGCGCCACCACGATGCCGGCCATGCTGAGCATGGAGGTCGCGGCCACCGCGATGCCGAACAGGCCGGCCAGCGCGTACGAGGCCAGGATGGCGATGCACACGAAGATCACCGGCCAGGCCGTCGAGCGCATCGACACGCCCAGGCCCGCGATGATGTTGGTGCCGTGGCCCGTGGTCGAGGCCTGCGCGATGTGCTGCACCGGCTTGTATTGCGTGCCCGTGTAGTACTCGGTGATCCACACCAGCGCCGCCGTCAGCGCCAGGCCCACGAAGCAGGCGCCGAACAGCTTGAGCTGGCTGCCGCTGGCCGCGATCGCGTTGTCGGGGATGAGCCAGCTGGTGACGAACCAGAACGCGATCAGCGACAGGATGCCCGCCACCGCCAGGCCCTTGTAGAGCGCCGGCATCACGTTGGTCATGCCCGGCGAGGCCTTGACGAAGAAGCAGCCGATGATCGACGCGATGATCGACACGCCGCCCAGCGCCAGCGGATAGAGCACCGCGTTGACCGGCGCCGCCGTGACCATCAGCGCGCCGAGCACCATGGTGGCGATCAGCGTCACCGCGTAGGTCTCGAACAGGTCGGCCGCCATGCCGGCGCAGTCGCCGACGTTGTCGCCCACGTTGTCGGCGATCACCGCGGGGTTGCGCGGATCGTCCTCGGGAATGCCGGCCTCGACCTTGCCCACCAGGTCGGCGCCGACGTCGGCGCCCTTGGTGAAGATGCCGCCGCCCAGCCGCGCGAAGATCGAGATCAGCGACGAGCCGAAGGCGAAGCCGATCAGCGGATTGAGCAGCGCCGCCAGCGCATGGTTACCGCTAGGCAGGCCCTTGGAGGCCAGGAACCAGTAGAAGATCGAGACCCCCAGCAGGCCCAGCCCGACCACCAGCATGCCGGTGATGGCGCCGCCGCGGAAGGCCACGTCGAGCGCCGGCCCGATGCCTTGGGTGGCGGCCTGCGCGGTGCGCACGTTGGCGCGCACCGAGACGTTCATGCCGATGAAGCCGCAGGCGCCCGAGAGCACCGCGCCGACCACGAAGCCGACCGCGGTCGTGAGGTCGAGGAACAGGGCGATCAGGATCGCGAGCACCACGCCCACGATGGCGATGGTGCGGTACTGCTTGGCCAGGTAGGCCGCCGCGCCCTGCTGGATCGCCGCCGCGATCTCCTGCATGCGCGCGTTGCCCGCGTCCTTGGCGAGGATCCAACTTCGGGCCCAGATGCCGTAGGCCACGGCCACGAGGCCGCAGACGATGGCGAGGATGAGGGGGGTGTTGCCATTCATGCGTTGCTTCTCCATTCGTTCGTTGTGACGTGGAGACGGAAAGCGCGAGGATCCGTTGCGTGCAACGCGCGGGAGTCGAGATTTCCGCCGCGTTGCTTCCTCGAAGCTCGCTGCATCCCGGGGAGCCGGGGTGCGGAGCCGATTGGCCAACGGCTGCAATTTACAGGCAAAAACGAAATCGCGTGCGACGGGTCCGTGACTCGGAAAGTAAACTTCGGGTTTGTCCGCATCACCCTCATACTTTTCAACTACTCGAAAAACGTCATGTCCTTCGACAAAGTCTCCCCCGGCAAGAACGTCCCCGATGCCTTCAACGTCGTGATCGAAATCCCGATGAACGCCGACCCGATCAAATACGAGGTCGACAAGGAATCGGGCGCGATCTTCGTCGACCGCTTCATGACCACGGCCATGTACTACCCGGCCAACTACGGCTACGTGCCGCAGACGCTGTCGGGCGACGGCGACCCGGTCGACGTGCTGGTGATTGCGCCGTACCCGCTGCTGCCGGGCGTGGTCGTGCCCTGCCGCCCGCTGGGCATCCTGATGATGGAAGACGAAGCCGGCGTGGACGGCAAGGTGCTGGCCGTGCCGACCGACAAGGTGCTGCCGATCTACAGCCACTGGAAATCGGTGGACGACGTGAACCCGATGCGCCTGAAGGCCATCAGCCACTTCTTCGAGCACTACAAGGACCTCGAGGCCGGCAAGTGGGTCAAGGTGCTGGGCTGGGAAGGCATCGACGCCGCCCGCAAGGAAATCCTCGACGGTATCGCCGCCTACAAGAAGTGATCGGGCGGGGCGCGCGGGTCGCGCGGGCAGTCACTCCTGCTCGAACGGCGACCGGCGCGCATCGCGCACGAAGGTGCCGGCCGTCGACGGGCTCGCGCATTCCGCGGCGCCCGCGGGCGTGTCGGTCACCACGATGCGGTCGGCGCTGAATTGCAGGGTGCGGGTGCAACGCCCGCCGAACGGCACCACCAGCCGCTGCCGCTCGTCGAGCCGGCCACCGCCTTGCAGCAGCATGTTGCCGCGCGCATCGGGGCAGATGTAGAGCTCGATGTCGAGCCCGCCGTCGTCCGATGGCGTCACGTCCAGGAAACGCCCGTCCTTCGGGCAACGGCCCTCCACGTAGCGGCCGGTCCAGTGCAGCAGCGGCTGCGCGAGATAGCGGATGCGCCGCTCGTAGTCCTCCCGCAGGCATTTCACGTCGGCCTTGCAGTGCCGGTTGCGTACCGCGAGCCAGTCGCGCTGGTCGCGCTTCAGGTAGGTGGCCCATTGGCCGGCATCGGCTGTCGCAAGCCGCTTGCGATAGAGCTCGGCCATGCTCTCGTCCTGCAGCGAGAGGGCGGGCGTGGCGCAGATGGTCTTCTCGGTGGGGTTCGAGGCCTTTGCGCAGTCGAAGCTGGCGGCATGGGCCGGCACGCAGGCGAGGGCCGCGAGGCCCAGGGCCAGCGCCCAGGGGAAGAGGGTGCGGATCGATGCGGGCATGCGGTGCTCTCCTGCGTGACGGGCCTGCGCGATGCCCACATGCTCGTTCCCGCGCCGGCCGCTGTCGATCTGCCGAACGGCAAGGCCGGCTATGCCCTTGGTCGCAGCCTCGCGCTCGACCTCAGCCGCGGGCCGCGTCGCCGGCCAGCCGCATCCATTCGCGGTTGACCGAGCGGGCGTGCGAATTCCAGTGGCGCGCGGCCTGCTGGAGCTCGTCCCACTGGCGCTGCGCGGCGGCGCTGTCGCCCTGCTGCGCGAGCCAGGCCACGTAGCGCGCCCGCGCCTCGACGGTGTTGTAGAGGCTCAGGGTCGACTCGAAGGCCTGGCGCGCTTCGTCGTGGCGGCCCTCGGCGGCCAGGGCGCGGGCCACCAGCAGCGCGACCTCGTCCTTGCGGTAGTCGTCGCGGGTCGAGCGCAGGCTTTGCAGCGCCTGCATGGCCTCGCTGCCCGCGCCGGGACCGCCCGCGGCCAGCAGCGCGCTCGCGAGGCCGAACTGCAGCTCGGGATCGGAGGCCAGCGGGCCCTTGAGCGCATCGCGGTAGTGCCCGACGGCCTCGCCGGCCTGGCCGCGGTCGAGCGCGGCCTTGGCGAGGCGCAGTTTGTTCTCGGCCGTGGGCGCGAGGTCGTAGGCCTGCTCGGCCGCGCGGTATTCGCGCTCGGGATCGATGAAGCCGATGGCCGCGCTCGCGACCTTGCCCGCGGTGCGCTGCATGCGCGAGGCGGGCAGGTACTCGACCACGAAGTAGACGATGCTGCCCAGCAGCGGAAAGCTGAACAGGATCAGGAGCCAGTACATCTGCTTGCCGTGGCGCATCGCGTGCACCGCGAAAAACAGCGCGATCAGGATGTGCAGACCCAGGCCGACGAATGGCATGACTTTTCCCCTTGTTGTTGGCGATCTGCCGGGGTTATAGCAGCCGAGTTTGGCCGTGGCCTGACGCGAACACGCCGTCGCGCTCAGGCCGCCTTGAACGGGCTGCGCTCGCCCAGGTGGTCCATGTAGTTCTCGATGCCTTCGCCCTCGCGCTCGAGGAAGCGCTCGACCGCGTCGGCGAAGGCCGGATGCGCGAGCCAGTGGGCGCTGGTGGTCTTCACCGGCATCAGGGCGCGCGCCATCTTGTGCTCGCCCTGCGCGCCGCCCTCGAAGCGCCGCACGCCATGCGCGATGCACCAGGCCAGCGGCTGGTAGTAGCAGGCCTCGAAGTGCAGGCAGTCGACGCGCTCGACCGCGCCCCAGTAACGGCCGTAGGCCACGAGCGGGCTGCCGGTGCTCTCTTCGGTGGCCAGTGCGATCAGGCTGGCGGCGATCGGCTTGCCCTCGCGCTCGGCGATGAACAGCAGCCAGGCCTCGGGCAGCGTGTCGGCCATGCGATGGAAGAAGTCGCGCGTGAGGTAGGGCGGGTTGCCATGCTCGCGGTACGTGCGCGCGTAGCAGCGGTAGAAGAAGTCCCAGTCGGCGCGCGAGATGTCGGCCCCGCGCGACCAGCGAAAGCGCACGCCGGCATCGGCGACCTTGCGGCGCTCCTGGCGGATCTTCTTGCGCTTGTCGTGCGAGAGGCTCGCGAGGAAGGCCTCGAAGTCCGCGTAGCCGGGCGCCGGGTTCTGCCAATGGAACTGCACCGTGTGCCGCAGCATCAGCCCGGCCTCGGTGCAGGCCTCGATGTCGGCCTCGGCACCGAACAGCAGGTGCAGCGAAGACAGCTCGCTCTCCTTGCACCAGGCCACCAGCGCCTGGGCCAGCAGCGCGCGGCCGGCCGCGTCGCGCGCGAGCAGGCGCGCGCCGGGCACGGGCGTGAACGGCACCGCGACCGTCGCCTTCGGGTAGTAGGCCAGGCCGTGCTGCTGGTAGGCGTTGGCCCAGGCCCAGTCGAACACGTACTCGCCATAGGAATGGTCCTTGACGTAGACCGGGCAGGCGGCCTCGAGCGTGTCGCCGCGCCAAAGGGTGAAGAACTGGGCCGTCCAGCCGCTCTCGGGTGTGGCGCTGCCGCTCTCGTGCAGCGCGGCCAGGTACTCGTGGCGCATGAAGGGCGAGGGTTCGGCCTGCGCGGCGAGCAGCGCGTTCCAGGCCTGCGGGCTCAGGTCCGACGGCGACGCGACAACCCGAATGACATAATCGTTCAAGCCTGTTTCTTCCTTCCGTATGACGCTCAAGCTCGCCATCGCGCAACTCAATTTCGTGGTGGGCGATCTCCCCGGCAATGCCCGAAAAATCGTGGCGGCCGCGCGCGAGGCCCATGCCCAGGGCGCTCGCCTTCTGCTGACGCCCGAACTCTCGATCGCCGGCTACGCGGCCGAGGACCTGTTCCTGCGGCCGGCCTTCACCGAAGCTTGCGATGATGCCGTGAAAGGCATCGCCGCCGCTCTGGCCGACCTCAAAGACATGGTCGTGGTGGTGGGGCATCCGAGCGGCGGCAGCCTGCGCGGGCGCTCAGTGTCGGTGCAGCTGCGCCACAACGCGGCCAGCGTGCTCAAGGAAGGCCGCATCCTCCAGACCTACGCCAAGCGCGAACTGCCCAACTACCAGGTGTTCGACGAGCGCCGCTACTTCGCGCCGGGGCAGGGCACCTGCGTGTTCGAGGCCGGCGGCGTGTCGGTGGGCCTGCTGATCTGCGAGGACGCCTGGTTCGACGCGCCGGCCGAACTGGCGCGCGCCGCCGGCGCCGAGGTGCTGGCCGTCATCAATGCTTCGCCCTACCACGTGGGCAAGGAGGGCGAGCGCGTGGCGCGCATGGCCGATCGCGCGCGCGCCGTGGGGCTGCCGCTGGTCTATGCCCACCTCGTGGGCGGGCAGGACGAGGTGGTGTTCGACGGCGCCTCGTTCGCGCTGCAGGCCGATGGCGCGCTCGCCGTGCAGGCGCCGGGCTTCGAGGAGAAGCTGGTGCTGGCCGATCTCGAACGTGCACCGTCGCAGGGCGTGCGCTTCCTGCCCGAGCCCATCGCCGCGCCGCGCGACGCCGAGGCCCAGCTCTGGGATGCGCTGGTGCTCGGCGTGCGCGACTACGTCGGCAAGAACGGTTTTCCGGGTGCGATCCTCGGGCTGTCGGGCGGCATCGACTCGGCGCTGGTGCTCGCGATCGCGGTCGACGCGCTCGGCAAGGACAAGGTTCGCGCGGTGATGATGCCCTCGCCCTACACGGCCGACATCAGCTGGATCGACGCGCGCGACATGGCGGGGCGTCTGGGCGTGCGCTACGACGAGATCTCGATCCGGGACACCTTCGAGTCGTTCAAGGCGGCGCTGGCCCCCGAGTTCGCGGGCCGGCCCGAGGACACGGCCGAGGAGAACATCCAGGCCCGCATCCGCGGCACGCTGCTGATGGGGTTGTCGAACAAGTTCGGCTCGATCGTTCTCACCACGGGCAACAAGAGCGAGATGGCCACCGGCTACTGCACGCTCTACGGCGACATGGCGGGCGGCTTCGCGGTCATCAAGGACCTGCTGAAGACGACCGTGTTCGCGCTCGCGCGCTGGCGCAATGCCCACGATCCCTACGGCACCGGCGCCGAGCCGATCCCCGAGCGCATCATCACGCGGCCCCCGAGCGCCGAGCTGCGGCCCGACCAGACCGACCAGGACAGCCTGCCGCCCTACGACATCCTCGATGCGATCCTGGCACGCTACATGCAGGACGACGAGGGCATCGACGAGATCATCGCCGCGGGCTACGACCGCGCGGTGGTCGAGCGGGTGGCACGGCTCATCAAGATCAACGAATACAAGCGGCGCCAGGCGCCGGTAGGCATCCGGGTGACGCACCGCAGTTTTGGCAAGGATTGGCGTTACCCTATCACCAGCAAATTCAACGAAACCGCCGGAGCACGCAAACCATGAAGCAGATCACCGCCATCGTCAAACCCTTCAAGCTCGAGGACGTACGCGAGGCCCTGGCCGAAGTGGGCGTCACCGGACTCACCGTGACCGAGGTCAAGGGCTTCGGCCGCCAGAAGGGCCACACCGAGCTCTACCGCGGCGCCGAGTACGTGGTCGACTTCCTGCCGAAGATGAAGGTCGAGGTCGTCGTCAATGAGGGCGACGTCGAGCGCTGCATCGAGGCCATCGTCAATTCGGCGCGCACCGGCAAGATCGGCGACGGCAAGATTTTCGTGACGGCCGTCGAGCGCATCGTGCGCATCCGCACCGGCGAAGAGAACGAGAACGCGGTCTGAGCTGAGCCGCAGGGGCCGGCGCTCGCCGGCCGTTCTTTCGCCGCGGGCTCAGAGGTTCTCGGCCAGCCGGTCGTCGCGCGGATGGCGCGGCACCTCGGCCCGCAGCGCCGCGAGCAGCGGCTCGGCTTCGGTGCCGGTGCGCACCAGGCTCATCTGCCAGTCGCCCATCAGGCCGTCGCGCACGCTCTGCGCGAGGAATTCCAGCAGCTTGTCGTAGTAGCCCACGCTGTTGAGGATGCCGACCGGCTTGTCGTGGTAGCCGAGCTGGCGCCAGGTCCAGATCTCGAACAACTCCTCGAAGGTGCCGATGCCGCCGGCCATGGCCAGGAAGGCGTCGGCGCGCTCGCCCATCATCGCCTTGCGTTCGTGCATGGTGTCGACCACGTGCAGCTCGTCGCACAGCGGGTTGGCCAGTTCCTTGTCGACCAGCGCCTTGGGGATGATGCCGACCACGCGGCCGCCCGCGGCGCGCGTGGCCTCGGCCACCGTGCCCATCAGGCCGGTGCGGCCACCGCCGTAGACCAGCTGGCCACGCTGCTGGCCGATCCAGCGGCCTACCGCCGTGGCGGCTTCGGTGAACTCGGGACGCTCGCCGGGGCGCGAGCCGCAATACACGCAGATCGAAAATTCAGGGGTCATCCCCCGATCATGCCTCGGGCGGCGGGCCCGCTCATGACACGAAGCGCGTCCACAGGGCTGCCGCCCAGATGCAGGTGCACAGCGACAGCGACAGCAGCACCGCGGCGCTGCCCATGTCCTTGGCGCGCTTGGAGAGGTCGTGCCATTCGGGGCCGATGCGGTCGATGGCGGCTTCCACCGCGGTGTTGAGCAGCTCGACGATCATCACCAGCACCGCGCTGCCCGCGAGCAGAGCGACCTCGACCCAACTGCGGCCGAGCCAAAAGGCGGCGGGGATCATCACCATCGACAGGATGGCTTCCTGCCGGAAGGCGGGTTCGCTCCAGCCGGCGCGCAAGCCGTGCAGCGAGATCAGCGTGGCGTGCCAGACGCGCTCGAAGCCCTTGCGGGCCTTCTGCGGGTTGACGGCGGGGTCGGGAAGTTCGGGCAGGGCGCTCATCGGCGGCTCATGGGCTTGGAGGTGACGAGCCGGGTGCCGGCCCAGGCGTCATGCCAGAACTGGCGTTGCGGATGGAAGCGTGCCAGCAGGGCCCAGATGGCCACCCAGCCGAAGACGAGCACCGTGACTTCCGGGCCCGACAGCTTGAAGGGCGCGACGGCGGCGAGCGGCGGCAGGAACCAGATCCAGCTCAGCAGGTAGCGCGCGAGCGCGCGGCGCTGGCTGACCGGGTGGCCGTTCACGTCGACGATGCGGATGTTCCAGGTCTTCATCGCCAGCGTCTGGCCCTTGGCCCAGAACCAGACGAAGTAGACGCCGAACACCACGAAGAGGAAGGCCTGGAACAGGTGGCGCCGCTCATCCATGGCATCGCGCATCTGGCCCAGCGTGCTGAAGAGCCAGCCCGAGACGAACACCACCGCGAACAGCAGCATGCCTTCGTAGAGCCAGCAGGCCATGCGGCGCCAGAGTCCCGGGACCGGGCCCTCTGCAATCGAAAGGGAAGCGTCAGATGCGGGTGGGACAGGCGAATCCGACTCCGAAATTTCGGAAGGGCTGGAAACCATCGAGACCTTGGGTCAGGGGGCGGCCGAGGGTGGCTCGAGCGTGCGCCCCGCAGAAGTGGAAGACGGTGTGGAGGATACCGAAGTCGATGGACCGGGCGATGAAGAGTACGGAGACGGCACCTGGGCTTCGGCCGGAACCGGCTGGGGCGTGTAGCCGGCGGGGGCCGCGGTCGACGACGCCGCCGGTGCGGTCGTGGCCGTTGCGGTGCCGGTGGCTGCCGTCGGAGGGTTCGCGGCGAGGGCTGCCGCCGGGACGATGGCCGGCGCCGCGGGTGCCATCGGCGGCGCGAGCTGGATGCGGGGCGTGTGCAGCCCCGGCGACGTGACCGCCGGAACGGCCACCAGTTTCTGGGACGACACGGGGCGCACCGGGATCGCGGCGCCCTTGGGCTTGGCCGGCGCGCGCTCGGCGAGCTTGCGCTTTTCCTCTTCGCTCAGGGCCTGGTATTGCTCCCACTTGGCCTTGCGCTCGTCGGCCGGCACGCGCTTGACCTCGGCGAAGTTCAGGCGCGCCTGGACGCGCTGCTGGTTGCTGAGCGCGGCCCATTCGATCATGCGGCTGCGCAGCGTGATCTGGTCCTCGGCCGGCAGCGAAGCGTAGTTGCGCGACAGCGCGAGCCACTTGCGCTTCTGGCCGACGTTGAGCGCGTTCCAGTGCGGTGCCAGCGGCTGCAGGGCCTGCTGCTGCTCGGCGGTGAGCTCGGCCCACAGCGGCTTGGTGAGCACGGGCGGCTTGGCGGCGGCGGACGCTGCCATGGTGCCGGTCGGCGCGGCCTTGGGCGTGTCCGCGCGAACGGTTTCGGAGCGCACGGGCGTGGTCTGCGCGGCCGCGATCGTCAGTCCCAGTGCCGCCATGGCCACGATGCCGACCCCGCCGAGGCGAACCACCGCGCCTTGCGACCACGAGCGCGAGGAGCGGGGCGAAATCGCGGGGAGCAGGGTGCGGCGTGGCATTCGGATGATCGGTCGGAGAGAGGCTTCGGACGGGCGGGAAAATCTGGCGGCGGACGGGAGCGGCGAAGCCGGGCGCGGGACTGGGAGGGCGGCCAAGGCCCTCGTCAGTCGGAAGCGCCGTCGGACTTGAGGAACTGCGCGAAGCCCGGGTCGGTGTAGGCGGCCGGTGGCAGGTCGCCGGTGAGCAGCGCGGAATCGACCTCGGCCAGCTCGCTGGCGCGGTCCTCGTCCTGCATCACGCTGATGGTGACCAGGCCGGCCACCAGGGCCACGAGCGGCACCACGGTGCCGATGCGCGTCCACCAGCCCCAGCCGCCACCCAGTGCGGCGGTGTTGCCCGACTGCACCACGGCGGGCGCGACGCGCAGCTGCGGTGCCTGTTTGCGCTGGGCCACGGCTTGGGCGCGCGCTACGCGCAGGCGTTCGCCGATGTCGTGCGGCAACGCCTGGTTGCCGGCGGACAGGCGCGCGGCCACGCGTTGGCCGAACTCGTCTTCGGCGACGGAGGAGAGAGGAACCTTAGTATTCATAGCGAAATTCCCTTGGCTTTGAGCGCCTTGCTCAGAGCGTGGACGGCGCGCGAACAATGGGTTTTGACGCTGCCCTCGGAGCAGCCCATGGCGGCGGCCGTCTCTGCGACGTCCATTTCTTCCCAGTAACGCATCAGGAAAGCCTCGCGTTGACGGCCCGGCAATGCCGCGATCTGTTCTTCGATCTCATGCAGGACCTGTGCCCGGCGCGTGGTGTCCTCGGCGCTCTCGGTTTCTCTGGAGTCGGTCGGCGAGGCGAAGTTCTCGAGCAGGTCGAAATCGCCGTCGTCGTCGGTGGACTCGAAATCGCTGAGGTTCGAGAACAGGGCGCGGCGGGTCTTCTGGCGGCGGAACCAGTCGAGCGTGCAGTTCGAGAGGATGCGCTGGAACAGCATCGGCAGCTCGGCGGCGGGCTTGTCGCCGTAGTGCTGGGCCAGCTTCATCATGCTGTCCTGCACGATGTCGAGCGCCGCTTCCTCGTCTCGCACGTGATAGACCGACCGCTTGAAAGCGCGGCGTTCGACGCTTTTCAGGAAATCGGAGAGTTCTTGTTCGGTGGCCAAGCGTGAGAGGGGCGCCGGGCGCCGCGTGGGAATGGATGTCGGGCGGGAATGCCTCGTTGTTGGCCGCGAATTATGCCCGCCGCTCTCGACGAATCGTGTTGCGGGGCGATACGGGCTCGGCGGAAGGCCGCGTCGGTGTCATAATCGCGGTCGCAAGTCAAAAGGCAAACGGGTCACGGTCCGGCGGAACAATCAGTCCGCCCATGGCTTTGGCCTCAAGTCCTGGCGCGGCCCCACAAGGGTTGGCAAGGGGCACCCAAGGTTTTTCGTTCCCGAAAAAACTCCAAAGGTTGATCATGGAAATCTCGAAGGCGGAACTCGCTTCCGCAGCAGCCGCGTCCTCCGGCGCCGGCAATCACACGCAAGAACTCATGGGCGCCGAAGTGCTGGTCAAGGCACTGCAGGCCGAAGGCGTCCAGTACGTCTGGGGATACCCCGGCGGAGCGGTTCTCTACATCTACGACGCGTTCTACAAGCAGGACACCATCCAGCACGTGCTGGTGCGCCACGAGCAGGCAGCGGTCCACGCCGCCGACGGCTATGCGCGCGCCACCGGCGAGGTGGGCGTGGCGCTGGTCACCTCGGGCCCGGGCCTGACGAACGCGGTCACGGGCATCGCCACGGCCTACATGGACTCGATCCCGATGGTGATCATCTCGGGCCAGGTCCCCACGGCGGCGATCGGCCTGGATGCCTTCCAGGAATGCGACACGGTCGGCATCACGCGCCCGATCGTCAAGCACAACTTCCTCGTCAAGGATCCGAAGGATCTCGCGATGACGATGAAGAAGGCCTTCCACATCGCACGCAGCGGCCGTCCGGGCCCCGTGGTCGTGGACGTGCCCAAGGACGTCTCGTTCAAGAAGGTGGCCTACGCCGGCTATCCCGAGAAGGTCGAGATGCGCTCGTACAACCCGGTGCGCAAGGGCCACGGCGGCCAGATCCGCAAGGCGCTGCAGCTGCTGCTCAACGCCAAGCGCCCCTACATCTACACCGGCGGCGGCGTGCTGCTGGGCAATGCCACCAACGAACTGCGCACGCTGGTCGACATGCTCGGCTATCCGGTCACCAACACGCTGATGGGCCTGGGCGCCTATCCGGCGAGCGACCGCAAGTTCCTCGGCATGCTGGGCATGCACGGCACCATCGAGGCCAACAACGCGATGCAGAACTGCGACGTGCTGCTGGCCGTGGGCGCGCGCTTCGACGACCGCGTGATCGGCAACCCGAAGCACTTCGCGCAGAACGAACGCAAGATCATCCACGTCGACATCGACCCGTCGAGCATCTCCAAGCGCGTGAAGGTCGACATCCCGATCGTGGGCGACGTCAAGGACGTGCTCACCGAGCTGATTTCGATGATCCGCGAGAGCACGACCAAGCCCGACGCCGGCGCGCTCGCCAACTGGTGGAAGACCATCGAGGGCTGGCGCGACCGCGACTGCCTCAAGTACGACCGGGGCAACAAGGACGTGATCAAGCCGCAGTTCGTCGTCGAGACGCTGTGGAACATGACCAAGGACGCGGACACCTACATCACGTCCGACGTCGGCCAGCACCAGATGTGGGCCGCGCAGTACTACCGCTTCGACGAGCCGCGCCGCTGGATCAACTCCGGCGGCCTGGGCACCATGGGCGTGGGCATTCCCTACGCCATGGGGATCAAGCTCGCGAAGCCGGACTCGGAAGTCTTCACCATCACGGGCGAAGGCTCGGTGCAGATGTGCATCCAGGAACTGTCGACCTGCCTGCAGTACAACACGCCGATCAAGATCTGCTCGCTGAACAACCGCTACCTCGGCATGGTGCGCCAGTGGCAGGAGATCGAGTACTCCGGCCGCTACAGCCACAGCTACATGGATGCGCTGCCCAACTTCGTGAAGCTCGCCGAGGCCTATGGCCACGTCGGCATGCTGATCGAGCGTCCGCAGGACGTGGAGCCCGCGCTGCGCGAGGCCCGCAAGCTCAAGGACCGCACCGTGTTCATGGATTTCCGCACCGACCCCACCGAGAACGTGTTCCCGATGGTCAAGGCCGGAATGGGCATCACCGAGATGCTGCTGGGCTCCGAGGATCTCTGATCCGCGGCCCGTTTTCGACCGTTCGTTTCTCAACCTTTCACTGACGAATCTATTGCCCGCCGAGCCCGCGCATTACCGTGCGCGGGGGAGGGCGGCGAAAGCGAAAGCTTCCGCGCTGGCGAAAAGAGGAGTCACGCACACATGAAACACATCATTGCCGTTCTGCTGGAAAACGAGCCTGGCGCTCTTTCCCGCGTGGTGGGCCTGTTCTCGGCCCGTGGCTACAACATCGAATCGCTGACCGTCGCGCCCACCGAGGATGCGAGCCTGTCGCGCATGACCATCGTCACCGCCGGTTCGGACGACGTGATCGAGCAGATCACCAAGCACTTGAACCGCTTGATCGAGGTGGTCAAGGTGGTCGACCTGACCGAAGGTGCCTACACCGAGCGCGAGCTCATGATGGTGAAGGTGCGCGCGGTGGGCAAGGAGCGCGAGGAGATGATGCGCATGGCCGAGATCTTCCGCGGCCGCATCATCGACGTCACCGACAAGAGCTACACCATCGAGCTCACCGGCGACCATGGCAAGAACGACGCCTTCCTCGAGGCGATCGATCGCAGCGCCATCCTCGAGACCGTGCGCACCGGCGCCAGCGGCATCGGCCGCGGCGAACGCATCCTGCGGGTCTGACCCGATGAAAACGGAGCTCGGTCGCCGTCCGTTCGGGCCGAGCTTGTCGAAGCCTCCGCGCGAGCGGGGACTGCATTGAGCCCTTCGACAGGCTCAGGACGAACGGCACAACACACTGCAACTCGCATATCTATCTGGAGAACATCATGAAGGTTTATTACGACAAGGACGCGGACCTGAGCCTGATCAAGGGCAAGACGGTGGCCATCATCGGCTACGGCTCGCAAGGCCACGCGCACGCGCAGAACCTGAACGACAGCGGCGTGAAGGTCGTGGTCGGCCTGCGCAAGGGCGGTGCCTCGTGGGACAAGGTCGGCAAGGCCGGCCTGCAGGTCGCCGAAGTGGCCGATGCCGTGAAGTCCGCCGATGTCGTCATGATCCTGCTGCCCGACGAGCAGATCGCCAACGTCTACAAGAACGACGTCGCGCCCAACATCAAGGAAGGCGCTTCGCTGGTCTTCGCGCACGGCTTCAACGTGCACTACGGCTTCGTGCAGCCGCGCGCCGACCTCGACGTGTGGATGGTCGCTCCCAAGGCCCCGGGCCACACCGTGCGCAGCACCTACACCCAAGGCGGCGGCGTGCCCCACCTCGTGGCCGTGCACCAGGACAAGACCGGCAAGGCGCGTGACCTCGCGCTGAGCTACGCCACCGCCAACGGCGGCGGCAAGGCCGGCATCATCGAGACCAACTTCCGCGAAGAAACCGAGACCGACCTGTTCGGCG
>Ga0209025_1000524_pt1 | contig 73057 bp, 66 predicted proteins | sample AraplaMF_Col_mLB_FD_184256 | JGI IMG/M metagenome (GOLD analysis project Ga0209025, IMG submission 184256) | Arabidopsis root microbial communities from the University of North Carolina, USA - plate scrape MF_Col_mLB (SPAdes) (version 2) | ecosystem: Host-associated > Plants > Roots > Endosphere... | reverse complement strand
GAACCTGAAAGGACATTTCCCGGGCCTCAAGGTGTGGTCCCGTGCGCAGGCCGACATCGACCGGATCGCCACGATCTGGCGCGATTGCCTGGATCGTTACGGCGGCCCTTACCTGTTCGGCGCGCACCGAACGATGGCCGATGCGATGTATGCGCCCGTGGTTACGCGCTTCATCACCTACGGCGTGAAGCTCGATCCGCAGTTGATGGACTTCTGCAAGACCATCCTCGCCATTCCCGAGTTGCAGGAATGGATTCGCGCGGCGCGCGACGAGCGCGACGAGATCAACGAACTCGATGTCGATGCCTGAGCGGCGCGCGTAGTCGTCCCCTTCATCGCGCACGTCTCAGGCAACGCGTGACTGACGCGCCAGATAGCTGGTGGCGTAGGCGAAGTACCAGTCCAGGCAGCCTGGGTTGGCCATGGCATCGGGATTGGCAATCTTGTCCGCTGCATGGCCCAGCAACAGCTTCTTGATCGGCACCTCCATCTTCTTGCCCGATAGCGTGCGCGGCACGCCGGGCACCTGCACGATCTCGTTGGGCACGTGGCGCGAAGAAAGCCCCGAGCGAATGCGTGCGCGCATCGTGTCACGCAGTGCCTCGTCCAGTTGCAGGCCCTCTCGCAACACCACGAACAGCGGCATATAGGATTCGCGGCCAAGGTATTCGAGATCGACCACCATGCTGTCGAGCACTTCAGGCAGTTCTTCCACCACGCGATACAGCTCGCTCGTGCCCATGCGGATGCCGTGCCGGTTGATCGTGGCATCCGAGCGGCCGTAGATGACCGCACCGCCGCGTGGCGTGATGCGTATCCAGTCGCCATGGCGCCACGCGTGGGGATACACGTCGAAATAGCTGTCGCGATAGCGCTTGCCGTCAGCGTCGCCCCAAAGGAACAGCGGCATCGACGGCATGGGCTCGGTGCAGACCAGTTCGCCCACTTCGTCGATCAGCGCGTGGCCGCTATCGTCGAATGCCTCCACCTTGGCGCCGAGGCATCGGCATTGCATTTCGCCCGCATGCACGGGGAGCAGCGGACAGCCTGCGACGAACGAGCCAGCGAAGTCGGTGCCACCCGACATCGGCGCGAGCCATACATCGTGTCGCACGTGTTCGTAGATCCACGCATAGGCTTCCTCGGGCAACGGCGAACCGGTGGAGCCGATGCCGCGCAGGCGGGACACATCCGCGATCTGCGCCGGCTCCACGCCGGCCTTCATCGCATTGGTGAAGAATGCGGCGCCGGCGCCGAACATCGTGACCTTTGCCTCGTCGACGAAGCGCCAGAGCACACCGGCATCCGGCCAGGCAGGGTTGCCGTCGTAAATCGCAATCGTGGTGCCCAGTAGCAACCCGGCGATCTGCGCGTTCCACATGATCCAGCCGCTGCTGCTGTACCAGTGGAAGACATCGTCACGGCCCAGGTTGTTGTGGAAGGCCATGAGCTTGAGTTGCTCGATCACGATGCCGCCGTGGCCATGCACGATTGGCTTCGGCATACCCGTGGTGCCCGAGGAATAGACGATCCACAGTGGGTGGTCGAACGGCACAGGCTCCATGCGCAGCGGCACGTCATGTGCCAGTACATCGGCCCATGCATGCCGACGCACGCGTGTATCGATCGTGATGTCGGCACCAGTGTCGCCGGCCGGCACGATGACGATATCGGTCAGCGAGGGCAGCGCGGCCACCAGATCGGCAATGACTGGTGCCCGGTCGTAAGCCTTGCCGCCGTAGCGATAGCCATCCACGGCGATCAGCACCTTGGGTTCGATCTGGCGGAATCGATCGATGACTGCCACTTGCCCCATGTCCGGCGCACATCCGGACCACACCGCGCCAAGGCTGGCCGTGGCGAGGAATGCAATGACCGTGGCCGGGATGTTGGGGAGATAGCCAGCCACGCGGTCGCCACGTGCCACGCCCATCTCGCGCAAGGCGTGCGCCATGGAAGCCACCCGACGTTCGAGATCACCCCAGGTGATGTCGGCCAGCGGCAGGCTCTCGCCAGCGTGGCGGATGGCCGTGCGCTGCGCGGCATCACCGGCGCCAGCGTGACGAAACACCTGTTCGACGTAATTGAGCGTGGCGCCTTCGAACCATCGTGCGCCCGGCATCGTGCGTTGGGACAGCACCGAGGTGGGCGGGGTGTCGAAGCGCACATCGAAGTAGTCGACGATGGACTGCCAGAACGTTTCGATCTCGGTGACGGACCACTGCCAGAGGCTGCCGTAGTCCGGGAAATCGAGCCCGCGCTCGCGGCGCAGCCAGTCCATATAGGCGGCCAGCTGGCTCGCCTGGGCGAACGCCGGGGAGGGCGTCCACATCAGCTTCCCTGCTTCGAGGGTCATGTTGTCTCCTCCGAGGCCCGTCTGACGCGGGCCATGAGAGTGATGGCGTGATGGATGGTCGACAGATGATAGCCGAGCGTCCGCCAGCCTGCCGGTGCCGGCCTTTACTTGCCAGCTTCGAACAGCGTGCCCCAGATCTCGTCGACGCGCGTCTTGATGGCCGGATCCATCTTGATCGGCGTACCCCACTCGCGTGTGGTCTCGCCGGGCCATTTGTCGGTGGCGTCAATGCCCATCTTCGAACCTAGTCCCGAGACCGGCGAGGCAAAGTCGAGATAGTCGATGGGGGTGTTGTCAACCATCACGGTGTCGCGGGTCGGGTCGACGCGCGTGGTGATGGCCCAGATCACTTCCTTCCAGTCGCGCGCATCGATGTCGTCGTCCACCACGATGATGAACTTCGTATACATGAATTGCCGCAGGAAGCTCCAGACGCCGAACATCACGCGCTTGGCGTGCCCGGCGTACTGCTTCTTCATGCGGACCACCGCCATGCGGTAGCTGCACCCCTCGGGCGGCAGGTAAAAGTCAGTAATTTCGGGGAACTGCTTCTGCAGCAGCGGCACGAAGACCTCGTTCAGCGCCACGCCCAGCACGGCCGGTTCATCGGGCGGCTTGCCGGTGTAGGTGGAGTGGTAGATCGGATCACGGCGCATGCTTATGCGGTCGATCGTAAAGACCGGGAACCAGTCCTGCTCGTTGTAGTAACCGGTGTGGTCGCCGTAGGGGCCTTCCAGCGCATGCTCGTAGCCCGAAGGGTGTTCGGGGTCCGGCTGGATATGGCCCTCCAGCACGAACTCCGCCGAAGCCGGCACGGAAAGCTCCGACAGGCTGGGCGTGATGCATCCCGCCAGCGCCGTGCGGCTGCCGCGCAGCAGGCCCGCAAACTGGTATTCCGAGAGCGTGTCGGGTACTGGCGTCACCGCCCCGAGGATCGTGGCGGGATCGGCGCCCAGCGCCACGGCGATCGGGAAGGGCTTGCCCGGATTGGCCAGTGCGTGCTCCCGGAAGTCGAGTGCGCCGCCCCGATGCGCGAGCCAGCGCATGATGACCTTGTTGCGGCCGATGACCTGCTGGCGATAGATGCCGAGGTTCTGGCGCTTCTTGTGCGGCCCCTTGGTGATGACCAGTCCCCAGGTGATCAACGGCGCCGCATCTCCCGGCCAACAGGTCTGGATCGGCAGGCGGGCCAGATCCACATCGTTGCCTTCCCAGACTACTTCCTGGCACGCCGGGCTGCTGACCCGCTTGGGTGCCATGTCCCAGACGGACTTGACCAGTGTGAACAGCTTGCCGGCTTCGCGCAGTCCCCGCGGTGGTTCCGGCTCCTTGAGCGCGGACAGCACGTGCCCGATATCGCGCAGATCCGACAGCGACGATGCGCCCATGCCGAGCGCCACTCTTTGTGTCGTCCCGAACAGATTTGCCAGCACTGGCACTTTATAAATATCGCCATCGTCGCGTCGCGGCTGTTCGAACAGCATGGCCGGCCCCTCGGCGCGCAGGACGCGATCGCAGATCTCGGTCATCTCGAGGTTGGGCGACACCGGCGCGTGGACGCGCTTGAGGTCGCCGCGCTGTTCCAGTTGTCCGATGAAGTCGCGTAAGTCTTTGTATTGCATGGTGAAATCCGGTCAGAATGTGGCGCCGCGCCAATCTCCGGCGAGTCGTCGCGGTGTGTGTGACGATACACATGACCCCTCATCGGCGCAAAAAAATCGTGGCAGTCCAAGCATCAAATTGTAAAGAAATTACGAATTGACCCGAAGCGGTGCCGGGGGGCGAGGCTAGGCAGGGTATGCGTTTCAAGGTTCTTGCACCCCGTATAAGTGTCGTAAAAAGCCTAGTTACAAATAGCTAAAAGTAGTAGGTTTTTGATTCATTATTCTTGACGGGTTATAAAAGCGTTCCTACAATCCGGTCTGCTCTGTGGGGTGTTGCGCTGCACCATGGCTTCCCTGTCTCTGTCAAGAGGCGGAAACGAAAAAAGCAGCGTCGATACTTCCACACTGATCGTCACCACGGATTCCCGGGAGGAGTCCGGTGCGGTCCCCTGGCGGGATGCCAGGTAATAGGAGTTCTTAGTGGCAGGGTGCAGCTCCCCAGGCTTGTATCCTGCTTCCCGTTGGGCGCATGGGGAGCGCCCGCCAACAGATGCTTGGACACCCCTGCTAGGTGGTCGCAGCATCCTTACTTGAGTACGTTGAGATCGGGCACGCGCAGCAAGTCTGGGCGCGCGCAACGGGGCAGCGGATGGAGGTAAGTATGAGCGGTTGGAAAACCCTTCATCTTCCCGGCATCGGGCGGGCATTGCAGGTCCGCGTCAGACAGCCGGTACCCGGTGTAAGCCGCGCACTTCAGGTGCGACTGGCCCATCCGGTGGCAGGTCGCGCCTTGTTGCGCGGCGGCCGAACGACTTTGAAGTACACCTTGAATGCACTCGGGGTGCTGTCCGTGGCCGCAGCGGTCACGCTTACGCTCAGCCCGCAGTGGCGGACGTCCCTTGCCGGTGCGCTGGCGGGAACCGAAGCGCCTGCCGTGCTGGTCGATGCTGCCGTCAGCAACGCCGTGGCCGAAGAGGCCAGCCTTGTTGGCGCGGCCGTGCCCGCCGTGTCGGCGGATGTGGCGGCAGCGCGTCTGCTGGCTACTGTGTCGACGTCGGGCAAGGGTCTGCCGACCGTGTCGGGCGTGGACGAGTGGAGCCACACGCCGGCCGGCAAGGTGCCGTCCGTGGCCCATCTGGCCGCACAGATTCCGGTGCAGCGGGTGGCGATGGATGCGCGCTATACCAGCGCGCTGGGTTCCGCGCGTGAACAGGCTGCCGTGGCCGACTACATCGCCCGCAAGTACCGCGTGGCGACGCAGGCGACGGCACAACTGGTCAAGGCCGCATACATGACGGGCCGCGAGGTCGGTATCGACCCGCTGCTGATCCTGGGCGTGATTGCCATCGAGTCGAGCTTCAATCCGTACGCCGAGAGCGGTGTCGGTGCGCAAGGCCTGATGCAGGTGATGACCAAGGTCCACTCGGACAAGTACGAGGCAGTGGGCGGCGTGGCCGCAGCGCTGAATCCGTATGCGAACATCAAGATCGGTGCGCTGGTGCTGAAGGACTGCATCGCCCGCGCCGGTACGATCGAAGGCGGCCTGAAGTACTACGTGGGCGCCACGACGCAGACCGATGGCGGCTACGGTGCCAAGGTGCTGGCCGAACGCGGACGCCTGCGTGCGCTGCTGGGCCTCACCGGCGCGGAAACCGTCAAGGCTCCGGTGGACCGTCACCAGAACGGCGAGAAGCTGGAAGCTGCAAGCGGTACCGCGCAGGCGGCTTGAACGTCAACGCTGGTCAAACAGAAAGGGCACCCCGAGGGGTGCCCTTTCTGTTTTGGTGATAACCGGCTGGCGGTTCTTCAGCGAAGGAAATGATGCATCCGGTCCATCGCTTCCTCGATATTTGCCATCGAGGTGGCGTACGAGATGCGGATGTAGTCGCGCGCGGTATGGGGGCCAAAATCGGTGCCCGGTACCATGACCACGCCGGCGTCATGCAGGATGGCCTGTGTCAGCTTGTCCGCGTCGCCTGCGGCAGGATGGTTGACGTGGCGGCAATCGGCGTAGACATAGAACGCGCCGTCGGGCTTTACCGGCACCCGCAGCCCCAGCGCCTCCAGGGCGGGCAGGATCGCGTCGCGGCGGCGATGGAATTCCGCCTTGCGCTCGTCGTAGATGGCTAGCGCCTCCTTCGAGAAGCACGCCACGGCTGCATGCTGTGCCACGGCCGATGCGCAGATGAAGAGGTTCTGCGCCACCTTCTCGAACGCCGGCACCAGCGAATCTGGCACCACCAGCCATCCCAGCCGCCAGCCCGTCATGTTGAAGTACTTCGAGAAGCTGTTTACGGTCACCACGTTGTCGTCGAGGGACAGTGCCGACACGGGCGGCGCGTCATACGACAGGCCCTGGTAGATCTCGTCGACGATCGCAAAACCCTGGCGCTTGCGGACTTCGTCCAGAATCGACTTCAGTTCATCGGGCAGGATCGAAGTGCCGGTTGGGTTCGACGGCGTGGCAAGCAGTACGCCGCGCGTCTTCTCATTCCAGTGCTGCACCACCTGAGCGGCGGTCAGCTGGAAACGCTCGGCCGGACCGCTCGGGATCATCTTCGCCTGCCCGTCGAAGGCCGCCACGAAATGCCGGTTGCAGGGGTAGCTCGGGTCAGGCATCAACACTTCGGCGCCGATATCGACCAGCACGGCGCAGGCCAGCAGCAGTGCACCCGAGGCGCCCGCGGTGACGATGACGCGACGCTCCGGGATATCGAGGCCGTATGCCGTCTTGTAGTGGCCCGCAATGGCCTCGCGCAGCGCGTGGATGCCCAGGGCGCCAGTGTATTGCGTGACGCCACGCCGCATGGCGGCCTCGGCAGCATGTACCACCGGGGCGGCCGCCGTGAAGTCGGGCTCACCGATTCCCATATGGATGATGTGCCGTCCGGCACGTTCGAGCTCGGCCGCCTGCTTGGCCAGCTCCATGACATGGAAGGCTTCGATATTGGCCAGGCGGGACGCGGTGGCGATGTGCTGGAGGTTCATGGCAGATTAGGCAGGCCGTCGGGAAAGAAACCGGTGCAACATTGGGTGAGTGCGCCTCGACATGATAGTCGGCATGAAAAAACCCGCCGAAGCGGGTGTCGTGGTCCAGGCTGGCCGCCGCACGAAGTGGCGCGTCGGCAGTGGGCGCCAGGATCAGCGGCGTGCGGCCACTTCCGGTGCCCGCACCTGCGCGGCCAGCTTGTCGAGTACGCCGTTGACGTACTTGTAGCCTTCCACGCCGCCGAACGTCTTGGTCAGTTCCACGGCTTCGTTGATCACGACCTTGTACGGGATGTCCAGGCAGTGCACGAGCTCGTAGCTGCCCACCAGCAGCGCGGCACGCTCAACTGGCGACAGCTCGTCGACTTTCCGGTCGAGGAACGGCTCGAACGCTGCCGTCAGTCGGGCTTCCTCACGCACGGCGCCATTCAGCAAGGCGTCGAAGTGGTCGGTGTCCGCCTTGTTGAAGCCCTGCGCGTCATGCAGGTGCGCCTGGATCGTGCCGATGTCGTTGCGGTTCAGCAGCCATTGGTAGAGCCCTTGCAGCGCCAGCTCGCGCGAACGGCGGCGCGCACTCTTCGGCGGCGCCTTCGGCTCGGTACGCGGCTTGGCGCCCGACGGCTTATCGCCGGTGTCGTTCACATCACTCATCATCTTCACCGTCGCCAGCTTCGTTCTCGCGCAGCGAATCCAGCGCGACCACCAGGTTTGCCATTTCCACGGCGGTACGGGCGCAATCGCGGCCCTTCTCGCGCGTGCGGGCGTGGGCTTGCTCGTCCGTATCCACGGTCAGGATGCCGTTGGCAACCGGAACGTTGAAGTCCAGGCCCACGCGGGTGATGCCAGCGCCCGATTCGTTCGATACCAGTTCAAAGTGGTAGGTCTCGCCGCGCACGACGGCACCCAGTGCCACCAGTGCGTCGAACTGGCCGCTTTCGGCCATCTTTTGCAGAGCCAGCGGCACTTCCAGCGCGCCGGGTACGGTCACCAGCAGCGTGTCTTCACCTTCGACGCCGAGTTTTTCCAGTTCGGCCATGCAAGCCTCGCGCAGCTCGTTGCAGACGGGCTCGTTGAAGCGGGCTTGCACAATCCCGATACGCAGGCCTTCGCCGTCGAGGTTCTTCTCGTAGAAGCCGTGATCCATTGTCAATTCTCCGTAGATTCGTTCAGGCACTGGCAGGCGCCAATGCCCATGATTTCTGTGTGCCTGCTATCCGGACAGGCCCAACCGTCAGTCGCAGTTGGCTTCGCCTTCCATGGCATGGCAGCCGACGATTTCGAGGTCATAGCCCGTCATGCTCGGCATCTTTTGCGGCGAACCCAGCACGCGCATCTTGCCCACGCCCACATCGCGGAGGATCTGCGCCCCCATGCCATAGGTGCGCAAGTCGGGCTTGCGGCGCGGACGGTCGTTCGGGGCGTCCAGCGCCGCAAACTGCGTGAACAACTGGTCGGGCGAGTCGTCGCAGTTCAGCAGCACCATGACACCGGTATCGGCGCCGTGCAGCGCTTCCAGCGCAGCGGGCACGCTCCACGAGTGCGTGGTGCGGCCGGCTTCCAGCACGTCCAGCACCGACAGCGGCTCGTGCACGCGTACCAGCGTGGCGCGATCCGGATGCGGCTGGCCCTTGATCAGCGCCAGGTGCGCGCGGCCTGTCGGCTTGTCGCGGTACATCACGCTGCGGAACGTGCCCCACGGCGTCTGCATGTCGCGCTCGCCCACACGTTCGATGATGCTCTCGGTACGGCTGCGGTAGTGGATCAGGTCGGCGATGGTGCCGATCTTGAGATCGTGCTCACGCGCGAACTCCACCAGATCGGGCAGGCGAGCCATCGTGCCGTCGTCCTTCATGATCTCGCAGATCACGGCGGCGGGCGTCAGGCCGGCCAGCGCGCCCAGGTCGCAGCCGGCTTCGGTGTGGCCGGCGCGGATCAGCACGCCGCCGGGCTGGGCGGTCAGCGGGAAGATGTGTCCCGGCTGGACCAGGTCGGCAGCGCGGGCGTCCTTGGCTACCGCGGCCTGCACGGTGCGGGAACGGTCGGCGGCGGAGATCCCGGTGGTGACACCTTCGGCGGCTTCGATCGAAACCGTGAAGTTGGTGCCATGCACGGTGCCGTTGCGTGACACCATCGGATACAGCTCAAGCTGCCGGCAGCGCTCGGCCGTCAGGGTCAGGCAGATCAGGCCACGGCCAAACTTGGCCATGAAGTTGATGGCTTCCGGCGTCACGAAATCGGCTGCCAGGACGAGATCGCCTTCGTTCTCGCGGTCTTCCTCATCGACGAGGATAACCATGCGGCCGGCGCGAATGTCGGCAATGATGTCTTCGGTACGGGCGATAGTCATGGCTGGGGCGACGTTTGATGACGGGCGGGTGCGGATGGCGGGCAGGGCCGGTACCTTGGGGTTACCGGCGAAATCAAGGCCGCTATTGTACGCCAAGGCGTGTGCCAGCGCCCTCGGCGGTGGGCCGCAGCCATCGGGTTCTTCCCGGTTGCGCGCAAGTGCGGCGCACGGCATATCCATGGCTGATGGCATTGATCGGAGAGAAGCGCATGACTGCACCGTTGCATGGAATTCGTATCGTGGAATTCGAAGGACTCGGGCCGGGACCGCTGGCGGGCCGGATGCTGGCCGACATGGGCGCCGAGGTGACCGTCATTGCCCGCCGGCAGCGCGGGGCGGTGGCCGAACTGCTGGGTGGCGACAAGCCGAGCCCGTTGCGTCGCGGCAAGCGCATCGTGCCGCTCGACCTGAAACAGGACGCCGACCACGCCGAAGCCTTGCGCCTCGTAGCGGATGCCGATGCCTTGATCGAAGGCAATCGCCCGGGTGTGATGGAGCGGCTGGGGCTTGGGCCCGCTGACTGCGCCGCACGCAATCCGCGGCTGGTCTATGGCCGCATGACCGGCTGGGGCCAGACAGGACCCTTGTCGCAATCGGCGGGGCATGATCTCAACTACGTGGCGCTGAGCGGCATGCTGTCGCTGTCGGCGCGCCCCGGCGAAACGCCGATGATTCCGCCCACGCTGCTGGGCGATGCGGGCGGCGCGCTGGGACTGGCCTTCGGCATGGCGTGCGCCATGCTCGAGGCGCGGATCACGGGCCGTGGCCGGGTAGTCGATGCGGCAATTGTCGACGTGGTGACCATGCTCGGCGGCATTGCGCTCTGGGTTCGCAACAACGGCCAGCTCGACGGCGCCGAGCCCAGCCCGTTCCATGCATCGCCGTTCTACGATGTCTACGCGTGCGCCGATGGCGGATACATCACGATCGGTGCCCTGGAGCCGCAGTTCTATGCGTTGCTGCTTGGCAAGCTGGGACTGCACGACATCGATCCCGCCCGGCAGTACGACACCGCGACCTGGCCGGCGTTGAAGCAACGATTCGCCGCGCTGTTCCTGAGCCAGCCGCGGGAATACTGGGATGCGCTGCTCGGGGGCACCGACGTCTGCTATGCGCCGGTCCTCAGCATTGCCGAGGCCGCCCGGCATCCGCACAACGTGGCACGCGGGTTGTTCGTCGAGCATCCCGACGGGACGCTCGATGCGGCGGGCGCGCCGAAGTTCGGTCCTGCCGGAGACTGAGCGGCAGGGTCAGCCGAGCGTCGCCTCGCCGGAAGCCGACAGCATCCGCTCGACGTATCGCGCGATCAGGTCGATTTCCAGGTTCACGCGCTTGCCCGCCGCGAGTTCGTTGAGCGTGGTGACTTCCACCGTGTGCGGGATCAGGTTGATCGAGAACACGCAGCCGTCGGCTTCGTCGCTGACCGTGTTGACGGTCAGCGATACGCCATTCACGACCACCGAGCCCTTGTAAGCCAGATAGCGGCCAAGTTCGCGCGGCGCGCGGATGCGCAACTCGTGCGACTCGCCCACCGGGGCAAAACGGACCACCTCACCCAGGCCATCGACATGGCCCGACACCAGATGGCCGCCGAGACGGTCCGCCAGACGCAGCGCCTTTTCCAGGTTGACGCGACCCGGCTGTGCCAGACCGACGGTCTTGTCCAGCGATTCGCGCGAGACATCCACGTCGAAATGGCCGGCTTCCAGCGTGACCACGGTCATGCAGGCGCCCTGGATGGCGATGCTGTCGCCGATGCCCACGTCCGAGAGGTCCAGGCCGCCAGCGGCCACGCGCAGGCGCACGCCCGCAGTGCTATCGCCGAGCGGGGAAACGGATTCGATGCGGCCCACTGCCGCCACAATGCCAGTAAACATATTTGCCTCTGTCTGGATACGATGAAGTCGGTCGTTAGTCCTTGCTGTCTGCGCGACGTGCGATCAGGCGCAGGTCGTCGCCGATCTGCCGCACTTCGTGCCAGCGGAATGCGGTGGCGTCTTCCAGTTTGGTCAACGGCGGCAGGTTGAACATGCCCTGCGCGTCGCCCAACAGGCGGGGCGCCAGATAGACCAGCAGTTCATCGGCACACCCTTCGCGGATCAGCGAACCGTTGAGCTTGAAGCCGGCTTCTACGTGGAGTTCGTTGATGCCGCGCTGTCCGAGCGCTTCGAGCATGCGGCGCAGTTCGACCTTGCCATGGCGGTTGGGCAGGACCACGACCTCCACGCCGCGCGCTTCGAGCGCACGCTGGCGGGCCGGGTCCTCCACCGCGCAGAAGACCAGCACCGGCTTGGCGAAATCACCACTGTCACGGTTCAGGATCTGGGCGTCGAGCGGAACTTCCAGCCGGGAATCGACCAGTACACGTTGCGGCTGTCGCGGTGTGTCGATAGCGCGGACGGTCAGCGCCGGGTTGTCGTCGCGGACGGTACCGATGCCGGTCAGGATGGCGCAGGCGCGCGCGCGCCACGCATGGCCATCATCGCGCGCCGCCTGGCCGGTGATCCATTGACTTGTGCCGTCATGGAGCGCCGTGCCGCCATCGAGCGAGGCCGCCACCTTGACGCGAACCCAGGGCAGGCCACGCGTCATGCGCGACACAAAGCCGATATTGAGATCGCGCGCCTCTTTTTCCAGCAGTCCGCAGCGCACGTCGATACCGGCCTCGCGCAGCCGTTGCAGGCCGCGCCCGGACACCGAAGGGTTGGGGTCCTCCATCGCCGCCACCACGCGGGCGATACGCGCACGCACCAGCGCATCCGCGCACGGTGGGGTCCGGCCGAAGTGGCTGCACGGCTCCAGCGTGACATAGGCGGTGGCGCCAGCGGGATCGTGCCCGCGCGCGATGGCATCCTTCATCGCCTGGATCTCGGCATGGTCGTGCCCGGCCGGCTGTGTGAACCCCTGTCCGATGACCTGACCGTCCTTCATCAGGACGCAGCCGACGCGCGGGTTTGGCGTGGTGGTGAACATGCCACGGGCGGCGAGCGCCAGGGCCTGCTCCATGGCGGTGTGATCGGATGCGGAGAACATGGCTGGTGAGTCGGATCCTGAGGAGGCGTCGGGGCAGTCAGCGTGCAGCGGACGGGGCCGGATTCGTAGATTCCAGTGGGTCGCAATCGATATCGACACCGGGTCGGCAAGTCCGGATACGCCCTTGCGCGCCAAGCCTGACCTGACGCTGTGCGGCATGGCAACGCAAGTGGAACGTAGCAGCGAAGAAGCCACCACGCTCAGATCGTGAGTATCCCACAGCTGTCAAGCGCAGGCTTTGTGCGCCTCCGGCTCCCGCCGTGCCATGCAACGCGACGGTCAGGCACCGCTCGCCCAGCCGGACCATGGAGAAGGGGGGCTGCGAGCGATGCGCCTCGGTTGGGCGGGTAGCCACGGTGGACAGTTGCCAGCCACGGTCTAGTGTCCTGGCGTTGGCCGCAGGACTCAACATCACCTCGGTGCGGCGTGCTGCCGCCGTGGTACGCGCCAGCGCCAGCGAGGCCGCCAGCCGGTCCGCCGCCCGCGCGACGTGATACTCCGCCACCAAATCGCTTAGCGATGGCAGGGCCGCCAGCATGAGGATCGCAGAGACCGCCAGTGTGACCAGCATTTCGACGAGCGTCACGCCCCGTACGTCCCTGCCCGGTGTCTTCGGCATATCAGCACGCCTCCGGCAGTGGAATGGGAATATCGTCGGTGGTGAGCATTGAAAGCCACTCGCCGTTGCTGCGCAAAATCACGATGCCGCAGGATGCGTCGGGATAGGTCGGTGTCGCGCGGATCTCGACGCAATGAGACAGGTCGGCGCCGGCACAACTTGTTGCGGTCAACCAGTGCCGGGTGCGCGCAGGCGGCGCGGGCACCGGCGATGGCCAGTCGCCCGCCGGGTTGGCGCCATCCGCTCCCTTTGCGAACGACGTGGTAATGAGCGCATGACGCTCCAGCGTCAGCATCGCCGAGATCAACGAGGCGCGCGCCTGGAGCCGCCAGGCCCGCTCCGCGTGTCGCTGCCAGGCGGGCAAGGCCAATACGGTGAGTAGCGCCGCGATGACCGCCACCACCAAGAGCTCGACCAGGCTGAAGCCGGCGCACCGCTGAGTTCGATGAGGCTCGTTCATGGCGTTCATGGCGTTCATTGCGGTGTCCTGATCAGTTCGCGCCAGCCTAGCCGTCCGCGTTGGCGATGCCATCGGGCCTCTTGCATCGGAAGCGCGGTATCGCCTTCGATGCGCCACCACGCAAGGTCGAAGGTCTCGCGCGTGGAGGTTGCGGGCGCCCGCGGCTGCTCCAGTGTGCTGGTCGAGGTGGGAGTCGAGGTAATGATCGGCATGGCAGTCTGCCCATCCCATGGCAGGCCAGTCGCCGCTGGCACTGGCGCGCCGTTCTCGTCCTTCACGGTCACCGACACCCCGCGTGCCGCATCCACCAGATAGCTGCGCTGCTGTCCATCGGGCGTGACGGTCGTGAAAGCGAGATGCACGGGACTGACGGCGTGGAGGGTGTCGATCCGTTTGTCGGTACGCGGCATTCGCATCGTCCAGCCGGCATCACCCGGCAAGCCCCTGGGGTTTGCGGACTGCAGCACGACGCCATCTCCCGTCGCCACCGCTTCGATACGGGAAGGCTCGCGACGTGTGCCGGATCGGTCGGGGATCGCCGAGAGTTCGCTACCGCTGCTGTAGACGACCATCGGTCCCGTACCTGTCTGGATGACGACCGGAGGTTCTGCGGTATCCGTCGAACTGGATGCATGGCGATGCATGCAGATCGGCGCGCGGACATCGGTGTCACGCGACAGGTGGTCGAGCCCAAATCGCCAGAGCCGCCCCCGGTCATCGCTGGCATAGGCGGCACGTGCAACGCCGCTGGCATCGCGCCGGACCGTGGTAGCCAATAGCCGGGCCGCCGGTGCCGAGACACCGCAGCCCGATGCGGGCAGGGAGAAGCGTCGCACCTTTCCTGTTTCGTGCCAGGCGCTGACCGGCCGGTCGAGGGGGAGTAGTGCCAACGCGGCGGGCGTGTTCGATCCAGGCTCGGGTGCGAGGATTGTTATAGCGGCCCATCGACGCACACCGTATTCCATCCACATGGCAGCGCGCACTGGCCCGCTGCCTGACAACGGCAACTGCGCATTGGCGCCAATCTCCCAGAGCAAGCCAATGGGCGTGGCGGCATCGGGGTCCGATACATCGAGCACGAATACCGCGCCGGCTTGGAGAGACGAGTTCGTCCTGTTGGCGGGAATGGCGCAGAGCAGTAACGTTCGCCACGTTCCCGCGGGATCGGCATCGATGCTCTCCGGCCGGGGGCACGGCGCCGGGGGAAGCGGGTGGCCCGGCGTAGCGACCGATGCCGCGTCGCGGAGTAATGTGCGTGGCAGGTACGCAGCCAGTTCCTGCCCGGTGACTGCATCGAACCCATGTAGCAGGCCGTCGCGCGTGCCAAGCCAGACCGTGGTGCGGCGCTGCGCGTACCGATTGCGAAAGGGCGTGTGGCCCGGCTGCATCGGCAGCCATCGGGGCGGCGGCACGACATGAACGCGCGCGCCTGTGGCGCTGGCCAGCCGGGTATCGCGTGGGCGATGTGCCGCGTCGGCACCGCTGCCGCGCAGCCACGATATGCGCGATTGGCCCGTACCGGTGGGTTCCACGGCGTTGAGGATGGCCTGGGTGTCGACATCGAGAGCGAACCAGCGCAGGGGATCGAGTCTGCCTCCGCCAAGGTAGAGCCGACGTTGGTCGATATCCTGCCGATCCAGTACATCGCCGGCCTCCCATTGGGAGAGGATCGCCTGCGAAGACAGCGACGTCGTACGGAACGCCAGCGCTTCCAGCCGCCCTGTCCATGGATGGCCACCCGCGGAGATCCTGTAGCCGAGCGGCAGTTGTCCGGGAGTGGCAAGGGCAGAAGGTTGCAAGCCGCAGAGCAGCGCACCCATGAGCCAAGCGATCATCGTCGAACTGCTGCTCATGGCTGGAACTCCGTCTGCAGCACGACGCGGATGCTCCGATCTCGCCCGATACCCAAGGCAACGATGGCCATGCGCGGCCACATGCCTGCGGCAGGAGTGTCAGGATCGTCGCTGAGTTCTATGAGATAGCGGGGCAGGGTGGTGGCGCCGATGACATCGGCCGGGAGTTCCGGCAGTGTGGCGCCGGTGATCGAACCCAAAGGAATTCCCGCACTATCCGCTGCGGCGCCATCGAGCCAGGATTGCCATGCCCTGCCATCGCCGTCTGCGCGGCAGATACCCCTCTGAGGGCCGCTGCCACAGGTTCCGGGCGCGGGCCAGGCAGAGAGTCGGTTGCTGGAAGACGCCGTCGCGGCGATCAGGTCGGCTTCGGCATCACGCAGCGCGGCTTCGGCGGCTCGGAACGCAATCTCTCGATCCAGTTGGTGGCTCGCCAATTGCCGCCCTGTCAGCAGAAAATGCAACGACGCCGCGCCGATGCCAGCGATCAGCAACATCAACGTGGCGACGAATGTTATCAGCGCGGCGCCACGATGCTTGCGGCGATTGCGACGCGTCAGCATAGGCCCTCCATGCAGTGCGATGGATTGCGCAGTCGGAGCGTGCTGACGAACGTGCGGCGTCGCAGTGCAGGTTTCGTTTTGGGAGTGAATGTGTCGTCATCGACGACATCTTCCCCCGCCACTACAGGCAGCAGCGAGAGCCGCTGTCTCCACGCGTACAACACGGTCGGACGCTCTCCGCGAATCACCACGGCAATCTGCACGGCTCGCACGCGATGCCACGTATCGGCACCGAGGGCATCCACACCTTGTGCCGACAGGAAGCGCTCCACCGCACCGTCACCATTCGCGTCGATGCCATAGCGCAATTGCAGCGTTTCCACACCGCGCACCAATGTGCCTGACGTGTAGCGCGTAGCCCGCACGCGGGTGCCTTGGCGCCTCGGATATCGGCATAGCAACTGCGGCACGCCATCGCTGGCGATGCCGATGTAGAACAGGTTGGTCGCGGCGTGGTGGGGCAACGGGGCGCCATCCGGCGGCAAGGCACGCGCCGGCAACGCATACCCACCGCAGTCGCTCATCGTCCCATCGGGCAAGGTCGGGTCCGTTGCGCGTCCACTGCCTGAAACGCGAACGAGCAGCGCATCGCTGCGTAGCACGCCTGCACGCGCACAGGTGAGGCCTGCATCCACGGACGGCATGGCGCAGTCGTCGCGGCCCTCGATTGGCGGGACGGGCGCGGGATGCGACGGGGAAAACGCGACCTGCCCGGGTATCCATCCGGCCTGCCGCACCGCATGCCCGATGATGGCTAGCGCGCGCTGGCCGCGTTCCTCGATCTCCATGCTGTCCGCCACGCTCGCATAGGCGTCGCGCGCAGCCCAGAAGGACAGCAGGACCGCTACGGTCACCAGCATGCCCAATGCCAAGCCAACCATCATGTCGACGAGCGCGAAGCCCTGGCTGTGCAATCGCCTCTTCATGGCGAAACCCACAGCGCAATGCGCGTCGGCATGACAGTGTCCTGTGCCACCCGGGACGTTGCCTCGGCAGGCAACATGGCTACAGCGAGGCGAGAACCGGGCAGGCATCCACCGCCAGGCGATGCGGTCTCGCAGAGCGCCACGCGCGACGCATCGCCACCGACGATCGGCCAGGCGTCGTCTCCCACCTCGGCTTGCTCCGCAGCCAGGCGAAGCGTCGCCACCAGCCGCTCGTGCTCGCCACTCCAACGCAACCACCCAGTCGACAGTCCGGCCAGCGGAACGGCCGCAAGGCCAACGATGGCGATGCAGAGCAGCGATTCGAAAAGGGTATAGCCGCCGCGATGCCTACGGCGCGTCAGGCAGGATGAGAACGGAGCGTGGGAAGAAAGGGTCGGAAACATCGGGCATTCGTTCGGAAGAAACGGATGCCCACGATAGCGGCGGAGAGGACGCTAAAACGTGTCCGGTTGTTGTGGATCTGTGGAATTTTGTGTCCGAGGCGGAGTCGGAAAGCTCGGACGTTTCGCTGAACCTTAGGGCATCGCGCAGGTCGCTGGCGCGGTATCGGGATTGCAGATGCGGGATCGGCCCAGCAGGCTGATGTCGACCACACGTTTCGAGGTGCCGATCTGGAAGCCTGCCTTCATCGACATCTGTGCTTTGCCTGTCGTCTGGGAGTAGCCGGCGGGTGAGAAGGTGATGTACGACAGGCCAGCTGGGGTGGTGGACGTTGTGATTGTGACGTCCAAAGGCAATTCGTTGCTCTCGGCGATGAGGCTGTCGCTTCCCGTATATTCCCCGTCGGGCGACACATGTTCGTTGAAGACCTGCCAACCCTTGCGCCAATCGCCCTCAATCGGCGCGATGGTCACATAGCTGTTCGAAGCCGCGGCAATCGTTCGCGCCTTTGATACCGCCGAGTGGAAATCACCCGCTACGGTGACGGCGCGTTGGCTCCGCATGAACTGGGTCATGCTGGGGACGGCGAACCCGACCAGCACGATGCCCACCGCCATTGTGGTGATGAGTTCCAGCAGTGTGAAACCGCCCGTGCTGGGTGATAGTGACCTTGGCATGATGTTCACCAGCAGTTCGGGGTTTGCGAAGGCGTGCTGCCATTGGGCATATTGTCCCGCTTGCCCGTGGTTTGCAGGACCAGCGTGCCGCACGTGGCGTCGGCGCGATTCGGAATGGCTTGTAGCTCAATGCATTGCCCGGCCACGGAGCCGGCGCAAGTGACTGCCTGAATACGGTACGCGCTGCCGCCCGATGTATCGCCGGAGTACTTCTTGTATCCCTCCCAGGGGGAGGGATCCGTGTTTGAGGTCGCGTACGTATTGAACTGCGAGTAGTGCCGCTCGAACAGCTGCATGTTCGTCATGAGCGCGGACTTTGCCTCCGTACGCCGACCCTTCAGGATGAACTCGTTGTAAGACGGATAGGCGAAGGCGGCCAGGATGCCGATGATTGCCACTGTGACCATCAGTTCGGCGAGCGTGAACCCTTGTTGGTGGCATCGGTCGAGACGATTCATGGCGACGGCCCTCATGGTCAGTTCGGAATCTTGAAGTTGCGGACCTCGCGCCAGCTCACGCGTCCGGGGCGCTCGTTGCTGGTGGGGGAGGCAGTGGGTGTCAGCGTGCCGCCAGCGCCGAATCCATACACGGTCGTCTTGGTCTGCTGCTTGACGCCACCGATCGAATCGCGGTCGCCCACCGTGACATTTGTCACGATGATGGCCGGCGCACCCAGCAGACCATTGGTCGAGAGGTAGCCCGAAATGCCCTGGTATGGCAGACCCGTCAGCGTATTGAGACCGTAGCTCCGGCTGCCACCCGAGGTGCCGCACGTTCCAGTCGCCGTATAGATCGAGTTGAAGTACACCATGCCGCCTGAAACAGCAGCGGACGTTACCTGTCGCTCGCTGGAGTCGAGGAAGTCCATGACCCAGCCGGGCTTCCGGGGCGCGACGTAGCCGGGAGCTGCAGCCGTTCCCGAATACTGGATGGACTTGCCGCCGTCGTAGGAGGTCAGCGTCAACTGGTTGAGCTTGCTGCGATCGCTCACGTAATTCGTGCCACCACCATCGTATATGCCGTAGAACGAATTGAACTCTGTGGTGGGCGTGCTCGTGTCGGCCAGTTCGTAGTACTTGCCCGTACCGAACAGCACCATGTAGCCGCCCGGTGCATAGACGATCTCCGGTTGCATCGTGATCGGCTGGCGCGTGCCAGTGCGGGCCGATGTGGCGACGAACAGCGGCTTGCGCGAAGTGCCGCCGTATTCAGGCAATGCGCCATCGCTGCCACCATTCCACGTCGACGGCAGTCCCGAGACATCGAACTTCCACAGGTTGCCTTGCAGGTCCCCGGCGTAGAGTGCCAGGCCGATGCCGCTGACCTGCGATACCAGCGCTGGCGTGCTCAGGCCGTTGGCCGTGGCGGTCGTCGAAGGAGAGGGCGTGACGATCTTCCAGTAGTTACCGTTCAGCGACCATGCAGCGCTGGGCGTCTTGTCGAGCGACAGGATGAACAGCACGCTCGGGGCATCGGTGTTTGCGAAGCCATCCGCCTGGTTCGAGTTCAGTCCATTGCCGACGATGGCGTACCACTTGTAGACGGGTGCCTTGTTGCTGTCGTAGCCGCTAAGCAGCTTGGTAATGACCGGGGTGCCCATGACGTTGCCCATATCGGCATCGTCCTTGTCCGTGAACTCCCACATCACGTTACTGCCGCTGAACGGCGTGCCAACGGGATCAGTGACGTCCAGGGCGTACACGCCCTGCGCTCCGCCGCCGAAGCCACCGACCAGTACTGATTTCCAGGCATCGTTCACTTGCGCTTCTTCAACCACCGGCGTCGCATCCACATAGGCGCGATGCTTGTAGCCAGTGGTGGTGAGCTGGTTCAGGCTGCCGATGACAGCGCTCGGGACGTAGGCAAAGACTTCCGAACCGTCCGACGCCTTGAAGCCGTGCAACATGCCATCGTTCGCGCCGACATAGACCATGGGCTGGCGAGCAATGTACCTCGCGCGGAAGGTCCCGTAGTTCTCTCCGGTGCGCGACGCAGAGGGTGCACCGACATACGTCGGTCCAGAGTTAACGATGTCGCCGAACACTGTCTTGCGGCCACGGAACACGCCGCCATTGCCAAGGCTGTCGGCCTCGAGGCTCCGGTCACCCCGCAGATAGTCCACTCGCTGCTGTCCGCGACCGTCGGCAACGTTGGTGCCGGGATTGAGGTTTAGTGCATCCTGCTGCGTCTTGCCGAGATTGGCCCACTGGAATGCCGCACCCGCGCCGGCCGCCGTGCTCAGTGTGTAGATCGAGCGGCTCGCAAAGCTACGTTTGGACAACAGTTCGCCCGCTTCCCAGGCCGGTGTGGAGGAGACGGTCACAAGGCCATCGGTGCCCTTCGTCATCTTGTACGCGGTGAGCTTGCCATTCCATTGCTGGTCGAAGCCGGGCGTATAGACAAAAGCGTCGGTCATGATCCGGTTGGCACTCAGTGCGATGCCCGACAACGTACCGGCGGAACTCGTGATCTGTGTGAACACCTGCTTGATGGCGCTGATCATCTGCGCCGGTTGGCTGGCGAGGAACCAGTTCGACGGTAGGTTGGAGCCCGTTGGTGCCGCTTCCCATTCCGTGTTGTTTGTGACGACGGTACCGCCTGCACCGAGGGTCTTGAACGGGTTGCCATCCTTGTTGCCGCCATCCGTCGTTTCTTCCTTGAAGCCGCCGTACTTGGCAGCCAGGTAGATCTGGCTCTGCCGCTGTGAATCGCCAACGGTGCCGTTGCCGTTCTCGTTGACGTCGATGCCGAAGGTCGTCACGCGAGCTTCAGGCATGGTGGGCCGGAATGCCGAGGTGTGCGCCCAATAGGCCACGCCAGCCATGTAGTAGCTGGACCAGCTCGATGTCGGGTGATTCTTCGTGCCGAGGTTCGTGAACGACGAGTCGAGCGGATTGCTGTTGCCCGCTGCTGGCCGGTTGGTTTCCAGTGCGCCGACCTTATTGGTCCACTCCACCACATTGAACTTGCTCCAGCTGTCCGTGGCACGCGAGGGATCGCCCTGGCCGGTGACGGAGTTGCCGGGAATGTAGTGGTCCTGGTGGGTGTTGATGTCGCCGATGGTCAGCACGTAGTTGCGCTGGCAGCTGTTCAGCAATGGATCGGTCCAGGTCTTGTAGTACGGGAAATTGTCGGCGTAGGCGGTGGTGACGCCACTGACCGCCTCGGGCGTAGGGCCATCGGGGTGGTTCTGCAGGTAGCGAATGCTCTCGTAATAGAGCTCGCCGAGCGGATCGTACGTCTTGTAGTTGCCAACTGGATTGTCAGTGGGCTTGCCCAGGTCCGTGACCATCGTGCGGCCGAACTTGTTCAGGTAGTTGATGACGCCGCTGTTGCCCGTGGCATCGTTCAGCGGATTTGCCAGCAGCACGCCGTAGGCATCCCATTCCTTGGCCGGGTTGGTGATCGAGTTGAGCGAGGTATTGACCGCGTTGTCACCAACGTACTTCATCGGCGCGCGCAGCACGCCACCGTATCGCTCGTTCTGTGTCAGACCGGAGTTGTTTGTGGGATCGTTGAGGTAGCCAAAGGCGGCGAATCGCACGCGATCGGCATTGCGCTGCATTTCGCCGACGGGCTTGTAGTTGGTTCCGTCATAGCTGTAGCAAAGATCGGTACGCGTCGTGGCCTCGTTGCTGTCGCAGACCTGTACCTGCACGCGGAAGCCACGCCGTTCGGTAACTGTACCCCGGCTATTGGTCACGTCGGCATAACTCTTAAGATTGGTGCAGCCGGCGCTGGTGTCGTTGCTGTCGGAGAAATAGATATGGTTTCCGCACGATGCCATGTACAACGTGCTGTACTTGAATGGCGTGACCTTGTTAGGCGCGCTCGTCGTACCGTTTCCGTTGATGCTCTTGGAGGGGAAGTAGCTGCCGCTCCGGAAGAAGTCCGCCCGCAGCATTGCGCGTTGCAACACCGTTTGCGTGCGCGTGTCGATCACTCGGTCGCCGCCCGTCATAGCAAGTCGCAACTCATCGATTGCCGAGGCTGCAGCCCAGTTCATGAAGTTCCCACTGAATGCAGACGAACATTCGTGGTTGGCATCGGCGCCACCCGAGATGGTGAAGTAGCCGTTCGTCGCGTCGTAGGCGTAACACTTGGTGTTGTTGAAATACCCAAGGTAGTTCTGGGACTTGTCGTAGGTGCCCCGATACGCAGCGCCTGTGGTCGGAAATTCCACCGACAGCGTCAGCATCAGATTTGGATGGATGTTCTGCGACTGGCCGTAAAGCGGCGTGCTGGAAATTGCCACGGTCGGCACGGTCGTCGGCGCAGCGGACAGCAGCGCGCACCAGAGCATGGCGCATGCTGCGAAAAGGCGAGGTAAGTTCTTCATGAATGCGGTCCCGGTCGATGGGTGGCAGTCGATGGCAAGAGGGAAGTCGTTTCAGTGCGCTGCGTCAGCGGCGTCTTCTTTTCGATAGACCATTTGCAGCACGGCGCGCGTGCTGTCGTTTGGCCCGAATCCCATGGCGGTGACCCGATACATGTAGGACGCGTTGACTGCTTCGCCCGATGCCTTGTAGGAAACCAGCTCGATCAGGTATCGCGGCTTTCGGGATGGCGAGAGCCCCGAGCCAGTGGGAAAGGTCCGGCCGGTAAAGGTGCCGTACTCCACGGTCCGGTTATCCGAGGTCGCGGTCCAGTCGATGGTGTCCCATATCGGAGCCCCGGCGGCGCTGAACGTATCGCACAGGCCCAGGTAGGCCGAGGGCATCTTCGTTCCGGTATTGCATGCGCCGCCCTCGAATCCTGTCAACGAGTCCTTGGCAAAGAGGCTGGAGCGCGATTGCGGCGCGGCTGCGCTCTTGATGTCGATCTCGGCGTCGTACAGCGCTGCCTCGGCAGCCTGGTACGCAATCTCGAAATCCCGTTGGTTGCGGGAAGAGCGTTTGGTATCGATCGCAATGCGTGCGCCCGCCAGTGCCAGCAGCGTGATGACGAGCAGCATGATCACGGCGGTGATCAGCGCGATGCCGCGTGCGCCGGGACGATCGGCCAGACGAGCGCGCAATGCAGGTTGGGCGTTCACATGCATGTCGATTCTCCGCATGTCTGGTAGTTGCGGACCTGAACCGTGGCGGAATACAGCTTTCTCACGGATTTCGTGTCGGTCGTCGGCGTGTAGCTTGCGTTGTCGCCGGTGTAGAGCGGGCCGAACAGCGAGATGGCGGCGGGCGCTTGCGCATCGGCGCTGGCGTTGTCGGCACGCACGACGAGTGCAATCTTCACCGTCTTGACGTTGACCCAGTCTGTCAATGCCATGGCGCTGGCCGTGGCGTATTTGTCCGGCACATCGTCATCGTTGGTGCTTACGCCGTAGAGCAGTTGCATGGTCTCCACGCCCGAAACCAGCTCCTGGGTCACGAAGGTGGTCTTGCTCTCGGTGCCGGAGCCGTCACGCTCGCGGTACTTGCACATGAGGGCCGGCTTGCCATCGGCGCCGTTGCCGATATAGAGGATGGAGAGTCCCCGATCGGCGCTGGCGGTATCGGAGTTGCTGGCGCCCGCCACGCCCTGGCCCGAGCAGTCCACCACGGACTCGTCAGGGCTGGGATCATCCTTCGACTTGCTGAGCCCGTAGTACCGGATCATGACAGCATCGCTGGCATTCAACGACCCGCCAGGGCCGCATGCCATCGTCTCGCTGTCGTTGGGATTCGAGCATGCGTCGATGCCGCGCAGGTTGTCGTCATACACGGGCATCATTCCGCCGGATTTGTTATCGCTGACGGGCACGTAACCCGTCTGGCGCATGAGACGGGTCATGACGGATAGCGCAAAGGCGCCGCGTTCCTCCAGTGCGGCGCTATCGTCGATGGCGACATAGCTGCTGCGGCTCATGATGTAGAACGCCGTGGCCGCCATCAGCACCAGCAGGCTGATCACCAGCGTGACCATCAGTTCGATCAGCGTGAAGCCTCGGGCGCGGCCGAGGCGGGAGAGGGGTTGTGCAGGGCGGGCCATTTAACTGGATACCCCCGGCGTGACCACCACGACGATCTGAACCGTGGCCGAGCCATCGGCTTTGGTGCCGTCAGGCGTGCCGGCATCGCCGCTGTCATTGAAGCGAGATATCCAGCCGATCTTGATGACCAGCGGCGCATTGGTCGGATTCGCAGCAGGCGAGCAGTTCCACTCATAGCCGGTCGTCGCGGACCACGTGCCGATGTCACGGCAGATGATGGCCCGGCCGCCCGGCAAGGTGGTGGTCACACGGCGGGACCATTCGGCCATGTCGAAAGCGGCGGATACGGGCTGGCACACGGTGGACGCCCCAAGACATGCCGTCTTGTAGAGGTTGTCTGCGTCGGAGACCTGTGGCGTGCCGAGCTTGGTATCGAGATTGAAGGCGCCGCCATCCACCAGCAATTGATGCGCCCGCATCCGGTCCGCCATATCGTTGGCCAGTTGCAGGGCGACTACGTCATAAGACGATTGCTGGGCGAAGCGGAAGGACTTGATGAGCAGGTTGGCCACGCCGAGCACGCCGAAGGCGAGCACGACGATGGCTACCAATGCTTCAAGCATGGTGAAGCCGGCTGCCTTACGGCAGCGGAATTGACCCATTTTGACTCCCGTCCAATAACGACAGTTCTTTTTGTTCTGTGCGCAGCGCGCTGGAATTCTGTTGGCGTCCGAGCCTCTTCGGGACCGGTTACCGCCGGGCTGTTGTCGCCCTTATGCTGCCTGGCTGCGTGAAAAACGCGCGCTTGTACGCCAGCCTCCTACCCGAAGGAGGTTGGTGCAGATTAGACGGCTTTTTTGAAGAAATGGCTACCCCTTTGGTGGGGTGAGAATCGCAATTTCCTTAAGAGCGTCGCGGAATTCAGACACATACCTGACGCTGCAGTGACCGGCCCAAAAGGCATGTTTCCGGGGGGTTACCAGGATTTTCGCCTTTTTTCCCAGCGCCAGAGTAGTCACTCTATGCGAGTGTTCGCTTCGTCGAGGGACTCGGCGGAGACTGAGATTGCCACAATTGATTCAGGCAACGTTCCTCTGTCGCAGAGGGTTACCAGCAGGTGCCAGGCGTGTCGCTGTCGGTGCCGCTCGCTTTCTTCTCGTTGAGATTGTTGACGGACAGGACGCCGCACGTCGGGTCCGAGCGATCGCCCGCTGGCGTGGCGGTTAGTACAAAGCCGGTCTTGATGGAGCCACCGGCCGGTGCGGCGATGGTGATGATGTAGTTGCTGGATTCGCAGGTATCACCGGATGGCGTTGTCGTGTCGCTGCATGGCGTGAGTTTCAACTGCCGGGGATTGGTCGTGTACCCGTTATTGATCGTGAAGTAGCGCTCCAGCGCACCCTGCACGCGCGCCAGGCCACTCTTGGCCTCCGCGCGGCGTGTCTTGGTCACGAACTGCTGGTATTGCGGAATGGCGATCGCCGCCAGGACGCCGATGATCATCACGGTGATCATCAATTCGATCAGCGTGAAGCCACTGGCCCGCGAGGTGTGTCGGCTGTGCGTGATTACCGTTTTCATCATGGTGCTGGTTTCCTGGTTGCCTGTCCCGTCGTTATTGCAGGATCTGTCGCCACGACACACGGCCGGGCGCGGCATCGGTATTGAATTTGGTGTGGGTGGGCTCCTCCTTGTTGCCGCTCAGGTAGGCGTGGTTGCCGAGCACCGCCGCATTTGTCACCAGTTCGTTCGACTTCTTGCCGCTCACCGCCTGAGCAGTGGTACCGCCGCTGCCGCCTAAACGATCGGAAGCATCCAATCGTCCATCGCGGTTCACGTCGAACATGGAAACTGTCTGGGCCCCCGTCAGGGCATCCATCACCATTTGCCAACCGGTGCCGCCGCCAGAGCACAGGTCGGACGATGGGGTCAGCGTGGAGAACATCAAACGCGTGCCTTGCATCTGCGGGTCGTACACCACGCGCTCGCCTTGCGCGGCCGTGCCCGGCGAGGTCAGGTTCAGGTACCAGCCCATCGCACCCGTCGCATAGTTGACCGGGTTTTTGCTCAAGACGCGGTAGAAATCGCCGGTACTGGCCTGGGTCTCCATGGTGATGGTCTGCTGCACGAGTTGAGAGCGGGTGATCGTCGGCTGGGCGTGGCTGCCCTTGTCCCAGATGCCATACACGGCCTGCGTGCTCATGTTGCCGGGGTCACTGACTTCGACATATCGGCCGGTGCCGAACATCACGATGTGGCCACCTCGACGATGTCGCATGCCGGCGAATCCGGTGGTGATCGGTTGCGCATTGCCGGCCGCATCGGTGGCGGTGAACAGTAACTGCCGCGTGGCCTGGTAGTCGGTCGCTACCTTTCCGCTCACGTCGAACTTCCAGACGTTGCCGTGCAGGTCGCCTGCGTAGATGGCGTCGGCCACGAAGTCGCCGTTGGCATCGGCGATGTAGACCTGCATGATGCCGTTGGACCGGGTCCGGGCCGCTGCGGCGTCGTTCACCGTCAGCTTCACGTAGTCCGTGCCGAGCCGCCAGCTCTTGTTGCCAGGTGTGCGATCCAGGAAGACGATGAAGATCGAACCACGCGCTTCCGTGCTGTTCAACCCGTTGCCGAAGACGGCAGCCCACTTGCCGTTGCCGAGCCGTACGATGGCCGGCTTGCCATAGGTATAGCCCAGGTCCGGGTCATCATTGCTGGTGAACTCCCAGAGTACAGTCGACCCGGCGGTCGATTCGTTGATGGCGGTGGGATTGGTTACATCCAGCGCGTAGATGCCTTTCCCACCACCGCCCAGTCCGCCCACGAGCACGGTCTTCCAACTGTTGTTGATATGGACATCGCCCACCGTCGGCGTGCCGTCGACGAAGTAGTTGTGGACGTAACTACTGGACGTCAGGTTGGCCAGCTTGCTGTAGAGCGGTGACGGCACATAGGCGAACATTTCCTTGCCGCCGTCGCCGTTGGCGCTCATGTCAGCCGAGAACGCGTGAAGCATGCCGTCGTTGGCACCCACGTAGATCATGGGCTTGCGGCTACGCTGCGAGACGACGAAGTTCGCGTAGCCGGGTTCGACATAGCCTGCGGCCGGACTGCCCACATATTGCGGGCTCGAATTTGCGATGTCGCCCAGCACGGTGACTGGCCGCTGGCGGAATTGGGACTCGCCACCGCCCTCGTTGACCTGATGGCCGCGCAGCCACAGCAGTCGCTTGCTACCCTGCGAGTCGCTGCCATTCAAGGCTGTCCGATATGCCAACGGTAGTCTGGCCCAACGGAATGGAATGCCGCCGCTGGTGTTGTCCGCGGTGTTGTAGGTCAGGATCTTGCGATCGGTCTGGCGCACACCCTTGAAGCTGTTGGCCGCATCCCATCGTGGTGGTGTGACGACGTCGCCGTTCTTGTCCAATGCATAGGCCAGCAGCTGGCCGGACCAGTCCGCACTGTTGAAGCGCGCCTGAAAGATGCTGGTATCGGTCTGCAGCGATGACGTGCTCGCCGCCACGGCTGCGGAGGACGATGTCTTCAGGATCGAGAGGAAGGCACGTTCCAGCGCCGCTGCCAGTGCGCCGGGATTCGTGGCGTAGAAGTAGTTGTCGGGCAGGCCGTCCGAGCCGCTGGAGCCATCGGCCTTCTGCACGTCCCATTCGGAAGCGAGGTCAGGGATGCCATTGCCGTTGAGATCTTTGAAACCGCCCCATTTGGCCGCGTACAGCAATGGGTCGTGGAACTGCGAAGCGGCCTTGCCGTTGGCGGTATAGGTGACGCTGGTTTCGGGATCGCCGAAATTACATCGGGCGCAGCCGCCGGAGTTGTTGATGGGTGCGTTTCGCGGCATCACCGCAATAGGAACGGGATCGTTGTACCGGAAATCGTAGATGCCTGAGTGGAAGTGCGGGCCGTCCTGCGTGGTGCCCGAGATCGTGTAGCCGAAGCCCTGTCCGTTGGACGATGAAGCCGACACCACACGGGTAGACACCGTGATGTTGTCACCGCTCACGCGATAGCTCAGGATGCCCCAGTTGTCCTGGTCATAGTCGCCACCGGCCACCGAGTCTTCCCAGGCCACATAGAACTTGCCGTGGGTGGCCGTTTGCGAGATGACCTTGAAATCCACCAGCGTGCCCGTGCTGGCGGGCGCGGTGATGCTGTTCGGATACTGCGGGTGCAGCCGGTGTGCCGGCATGATCGTCACCAGCTTGCCGTTCACGTCGACGTTGATCTTCGGTGTGTTGGTGGCGAGCTGCACCGCATAGGTGTTCATTCTCAGCGAGGTCGTGTCCCGGTCAGGGACGCCGAGCGCGGCGGCGGCAGCAGGCGATCGCAGGCGGTTGGTCCTGGCGAAGTATGCGGCGCCCGCAATCTGGAACGTTCCTCTTTGCGATGGCCCTTCCGGGCAGATGCCGAGCACGTCGCTGAAGTTGTTGACCGCCTTGGCCGAGCACAGATTGTCGATCGTGCTGCCGCGGACGCCTCCCGCGAACCACCTGCCGCCGGAGATCCCTTCGCCAATGCCTACCCGGTTCGTGTAGGTGCTGATATCCGGAGATCCATTGAGGTCTCTGAAGCCGCCCAGCTGGTCGTTGTCGTAAGAGGACACGCTGGAGTTGAAGACCAGTGCGTTGAGCGGCGTGCAGTAAGGCGCCCGGTTCGGATGCGATGGCGGCAGGTCCATCGGGTTGGTCCACGCGGGTTGCGTCAGCCCCAGCGTGGCATCCTTGCCGTAGCGGGATGGCAGGAATGCGCTGGTCGGTTGCTTGCCGCCAAAGTAACGCAATGTCTCGACGAAGATTTCCGAGATCGGGTTGCCCCACGTGGAGCAGTTGCCCTCCGAAGCCGTCCTGATCGGATTGCCGTAACTGCCGCGTTCGATGCTCGCCTGCTGGTAGCTACACTGGTCCGCATTGACGTAGCTGCCTTCTCTGTAGCTGTAGCCGTAGGGGCGCAGCCTGTCGATATTCCAGACAATGCCTCTGACAGCATCGCTTGACCTGCCATAGGAAAACTCACCGGTGCCCGGGTGGATCTCCGACGCAAAGTTGGTCACGTTTCGCCGCAATACGCCGCCGGAAACGTTCCGGTCGTAGCTGCCGGTCATCAGGCCGAACAGCATCTGGCCCGATTCTCCATACTTCTGCAGCAGCCCGAATGGCTTGTAGCTGGAGCCGTACTGCTTGCAGTTCTCGGAACCGATCAGGCCGGGCACGCACACTTGCACGCGCGCGTTGAATACACCGGTCCCCTGCCCGAAGCCAAGGCCGCGCGTGGACTGAGATGGATTCTCTGCCGATGAATTCATGCCCGATATCGCCGCGCGATTGCCGTTCGACGAACCCCAGATGGTGACGCCGTCGATGGAGGGCAGGAAGTTGCGCTGCGTGCTACTGGCTTCCGAGGACCAACTGCACTGCCGGTGCTCGGAAGCGCCCCACGTTGCATAGTTTCCCGCGGCCACTCGGATCTGAGGTGGCTGGTGGTTGTACTGCGAGTTGCTGCTCTGCTGGTCCCTCGGCGTGACGTTGCACAGTGTCAAGCCACCCCGCGTCAGGTTTGTCACGATCCAGGACGAGAACCTTGCCCTCGTGTTGGTGGGGTTCGAGATGTCGCCGGCGTAGAACACCACGGAGACGTTGCCGGGATTCCGCCGCATGACCCAGCCCGTCATCGACGTGCCCGCTGCTGCGCCCGAGGCCGGCTCGAACCGTAACTGATCGCCTGGCTCTACCTGGCTCATGTCGTCGATCACAACCTTGGCCACTGCGGAGGACAGTGTCATGGGCGTCCTGGATCTCAGCGTGCCAATAGCGGATGCGACTTCCACCGTGAACGGCACCAGTTGGGCCACATCGGGTCCGTTATAGAACTTGGCCCAGGCGTGGGCGTCCGTCGGCAGGAAGGCACGTTCCAGCACGGTCGTGGTCGCGGTATCCGTCGATCGCGTGCCGCCGTACAGGATCTTGCGCACCTCGTCGATGCGGCTCATCGTGGCCCAGTTCAGGAAGTTGCCGCTCCAGGTCTTTCCGTCGCAATACTTGCTGTCGGTGATCGACTTCGGTACGAAGCCCTGGATCGTGGTCCTGTCGTAGTCGTAGCACTTGTCCGAGTCGAAGTACCCGGCGTACTCGATGCTGTGCTTGTACGTCGTATCCAGCTGGCCATCGCCGTCCAGATCCGAGTAATCGTTGTACGCCTTCTGGTGCAGCGTGTGGTCCTTGGTCAGGTCGATCATGACCATGGGGGAGATGTTGCCGCCGGTGTACAACGGCTGCTGGGCCAGATTGAGTTGCGGGCCAGCGGCGTAGGCCGTGGCGATGGCGAGCATGCACGATGTTGCAAGCAGGACACCTTGCGCGCGACTCGCGAAGCGACGGATGGAAGTGGATTGGGTCATGATGCGTTTGACGGTGAAGGTGTCAAAGGGGTGTCGTCAGAAGCGGACGATTTCCTGCACCATCACCTTGGTGCCAGGGTTGGCGCCGTAACCGATCGCCGTAATGCGGAACACGTACTTGTTGGAGCCGAGCGCGATATCGGTCGGCTCCTTGAATGGTTCGATCAGATAGCGGGGTTGCTTCGACACGCCATTGGCGCCGGCATCGCGCGCATGGATCGTCGGCATCTTCTGCGCGGCCGTGAGACCGGTCATTTCTCCAAGTTCGACGGAGTGTTGTGGGTCTTCGATATAGAGGTCCCAGGCCTGCGTGCCTGACGTCGCGTGCTGGCAGTAGCCCTTGAATCCGTCCATATCGCAGGTGGGCGACGAGCCCGTCAGGCCGCTGAGCATGCGAACCTGGAAGATGTCCGCGCGCGCGTCGCGCAGCGCGGATTCCGCCGCCTGGAGCGCGATGCTCTCATCGCGCGTGTTGCGGGCCAGACGTTCGGCATTGAGGCTCATCGTACTGGCAGCAAGCCCTGCGAGCGTCAGGATGACCAGGAGCAGCAGGACGAGGATCAGCGACATGCCACGCTGTCTGGCGTGGCGGGGTGACCGAGAGAGGGGAGGATGCATGGCCGGCCTATGGCAGTCGATTGCGAAGGGCGATGTAGAACGTGAAGTGCCGGTGCAGACGGCCATCGGCCGCAATCCTCACCACGCTGCCGGCATCGCCGGCGGGCGCCACGTCATTCGGCGCATAGGTGTTGCCGAAATGGTTGACGATCGGCTTTTCCATGATCGGGTTGTTGGTGCTGGCGCCGCGCAGCAGCACGGACACGCGCAGCGCCACCACGTTATCGATGTGCGCAGTGGCGCCGGGTGGAACGAAGCGATTGACGACGCCGTCGTCATCGGTGTCTTCGCCCAACAGCACTTGGAAGGCTTCGACATTGCGGAACAGCGGTGTCGCCACGCCGTTGACCACGCATTGCAGCCAGGGCACGCCATCGGGGTCATTGAGGATTGAATAGACCTCGGTGGTTTCCACGTTGCTGCTCACGTCATTGCCGCTGCAATCCACCGTGCTGCCATCGGCCTGCGGAAAATGGGGAGAATCCGCAGCGGCTGCCGGGTCCGCGCCAGCCTGTGACGAGCCGAAGTAGCGCAAGGTCAGGCTATCGCTGGCGTTGACGCCGGTATCGTTGGTGGCTTCCAGGCTTGGTGACGCGAACTCGTTGCTCGCGAACAGGAAGTCGGTGTAGCCGATCTGGCGCGCCTGACGCAACAGCAACTGCGCGATGGCACGCGCGTTTTCCTGAATCTCGCCTACGTCGCCTTGCGTGGCATGGGTGCGCCGCTCCGAGATGAAGAGCGATGTGGCGGCAAGTATCAGCAGCATGCTGATCACCATGCCGACCATCAGCTCGACCAACGTGAAGCCGCTTGCCGCGCGGCGGCGGATGTGACGGTTGGACGTTGTCATGGGATGAGCGCGGTCGAGAAGCGCTGGATGGTGTTGCCGTCGTCTTCGCTCCAGAAGACCTTGATGACATATGGCGCGTCAGCGTGGGGTTCGCAGCCGTTCTTCCCGGCTGCCGATCCGGTGCCGTCGTTTGGTGTGCCATCGGTGCAGACGATCCCGTCACCGTTCGGCATCGTGGCCTGCACGTTGGCCAGCCATGTGGCGTAGGTGGTGGCCGCCATCTCGTCGGGTGTGCAGCCCGCTGCCGTAAAACAATCGGTAACGGGCGTGGCGGCAGGCGAATTGAAGGTGCCGTTGTTGACGGCTGTGCTGTTGGTGCGAAGCTGGTCCGCGAGGTTGTAGGTCATCAATGCGGCATAGTTGCGTGTCGATGCCGTGCGTGAATCCATCAACGTCTGCAACTGCAGGTTGGCAAGCGCGAGCATGCCGATGGACAGCACCACCAGCGTGACCAGTGCCTCGATCAACGAGAAGCCACGAGACATGGGCATTGGAGAGATGTGGGTCGGCGTCATGGACACGTTGACTGCGACTGCGTATAAGGGCGGCCACTGCCGGTCATGAATACCGTTTTGCCCGCATCCGTGGCATTTTTTCCGCAGAACTTCCAGCTTGCATTGGGTGCTGTGGACACTCCGGTCGAGCGCATGCGCACGCGGTTCGACGTGGTGCCGAGATTGGCAGCGGCAATGTCGGTGCTGGTCTGTGGCGGATCACTGTTGCGGATCAGTTCTTCCGTCCTGTCGAACGCACCGTCGTTGTCCGCATCGACGAACAGGATGCGGCGCAAGGTCCAGTTGTTGGAGCAGGCGTTGCCGGCATCGACAGGGCACAGCGTGACGGTGGCGTTGCGCCGGGCCGCTTCGCTGCGTGCGAGTTCGAGATCGGCAAACAGCCGCGTGGCGTCTGCGGACAGCCGGCTGTTATGGAGGAAGGATTGGAGGTTCGGAGTGGCGACGGCGGCCAGCGTGGCCAGCACCGAGAGGGTCACCATCAACTCGATCAGCGTGACCCCGCGCGCGCCCCGGCGATTGCCAGGTGCGATTGCGCGCATGTGAACAGCCCCCGGCGCATCCGTTGCCACGCCCGCAATGAATCCAGGCGCGGACAGCAAAGGCGTCAGAAAGCCTGCTGCCTTTCGGCAGAAAGACTGACCCATTTGTGATTCCCGTCAAAAAAGCGACTGCTCTCTTTGTTTTTTGCCGGGGGCGCTGGACTACTGTGCGTCCGGGCCTCTGAGGGTCCGGGTCCGCTGGATGGCGCTGCTGTTGCGCGGCGCTTTGGTGTCATGTTGGTGCGATGCAACCGCACTCGTGCACCGGCCTTCTATTCGATGAAGGCCGATGCAAATTAAACAGCATTTTTGGGGAGGGATCTACCCCTTTCGTGGGGTGGGAGTCGCGATCTCGTCAAGAACATCGCGGAATTCAGAGACATCCTCGAAACTTCGATAGACCGAGGCAAAGCGGATGTACGCGATCTTGTCGAGCTTGCGCAGTTCGCGCATGACCAGTTCGCCAACCTGGCTGCTCGGGATTTCCTTCTCACCCAGCGCCAGCAGTTTTTCCTCGATACGCGTGATGGCTTCGTCGATGGCTTCGGCGGATACCGGGCGCTTGCGTAGCGCCAGCCGCATCGAATCCTTGAGTTTGCCGCGCGTGTAGTCCACGCGGGAGCCGTTCTTCTTGACGATGGCCGGGAAGAACAGTTCGATGCGCTCGTAGGTAGTGAACCGGCGGTCGCAAGCTTCGCAGCGCCGGCGGCGGCGTACCGTATCCCCGTCTTCGGACACGCGGCTATCGAGAACCTGGGTATTGGAGTGAGCGCAGAACGGGCATTTCATGCCTGAGCACCTGAAGAAAGAATCCAGCCCGCATTTTGCATCTTTTAGTTCAGCTGCGGACTTGAGATGGAACAACGGCGCCGCCCGAAACTTGCGGCGGCGCCGTCAGTGCGTGCCCACTATCCTGCGGTGAGCACGCGTCGGCAGATGGCTCAGCCGTACACCGGGAAGCGGCGGGTCAGGGCGGAGACTTGCTCGCGCACCTTCGCGATGTTGGCTTCGTCGTGCGGGTTGTCCAGCACGTCGGCGATCAGGTTGGCCACCTGGCGGGCTTCATCTTCCTTGAAGCCGCGTGTGGTCATGGCCGGCGAACCCAGGCGAACACCCGACGTCACGAACGGCTTTTCCGGATCGTTCGGAATGGCGTTCTTGTTGACGGTGATATGTGCATCGCCGAGGATCTTCTCGGCTTCCTTGCCGGTGATCTTCTTGGCGCGCAGGTCCACCAGCATCACGTGGCTCTCGGTCTTGCCGGAGACGATGCGCAGGCCGCGCGAAATCAGCGTCTCGGCCATGACGGCGGCGTTCTTCACCACCTGTTCCTGGTAGGCCTTGAACTCGGGCTGCAGCGCTTCCTTGAAGGCCACGGCCTTGCCGGCGATCACGTGCATCAGCGGGCCACCCTGGATACCCGGGAAAATTGCCGAGTTGATGGCCTTCTCATGCTCGGCCTTCATCAGGATCACGCCGCCGCGCGGGCCGCGCAGGCTCTTGTGCGTGGTGGTGGTCACGAAATCGGCGTGCGGCACCGGGTTCGGGTACACACCAGCGGCGATCAGGCCGGCGTAGTGGGCCATGTCCACCATGAAGTAGGCGCCAACAGCCTTGGCCACCTGGGCGATGCGTTCGAAGTCGATGCGCAGCGAGAACGCCGAGGCACCGGCGATGATCATCTTCGGCTTGGTTTCCTGGGCCTTCTTTTCCAGGGCATCGTAGTCAATGTCTTCCTGGGCGTTCAGGCCGTAGCTGACCACGTTGAACCACTTGCCGCTCATGTTCAGTGCCATGCCGTGGGTCAGGTGACCGCCTTCGGCCAGGCTCATGCCCATGATCGTGTCGCCCGGCTTGAGCATGGCGAAGAACACGCCCTGGTTGGCTTGCGAGCCCGAGTTCGGCTGCACGTTGGCGGCATCGGCGCCAAACAGCTGCTTCACGCGGTCGATGGCCAGTTGCTCCACCACGTCGACGTACTCGCAGCCGCCGTAGTAACGCTTGCCGGGATAGCCTTCGGCGTACTTGTTGGTCAGTTGCGAGCCCTGGGCGGCCATCACGGCCGGCGAGGTGTAGTTTTCGGAAGCAATCAGTTCGATGTGGTCTTCCTGGCGCTGGTTTTCCTTCTGGATAGCGGCGAAGACTTCGGGGTCGATCTGCTCGATCGTGAAACGGCTGCGTTCAAACATGGCGTGACTCGTCGGTAAAAAGGGGAGCGGATGGCACAAACGGCATGGAAATCGTGTGTGACCGGCTGGGATGAATCTTGGCTGAATCTGGGATAGGGCGCGCGGGGAAAGCACGGCGTCCTGCTCCGGACTGGTATGTACCAGCCGGTGCGGGGCGCACCCTGCTTCCCATTCGCTGCCCAGGCGAGCGGCAGGCGCTTATGAACTTCACGCCTAAAGATCTTGCGCTTCCTCGTGGTAGTACCCACTGACTTCGCCAGTCGCGCAAGGTGGAATGGTTGCCGCAGAGTTTATGCGAACGCGCGGCTTGCTGCAAGCCGGTGCACGGGTGGCGCATGCCCCTCTACACCAGTCTCGTCAAGACCTTGTGGTGTATGGCTCGCAACTTGCTGTTGCAAAGTCGCATGCGGGTTAACCAGTGCGCTCCGTTACAATGCCCGCCATGCCAAATTTCACATGGCCGTTGCGCGTGTATTGGGAAGATACCGACGCAGGCGGCGTGGTGTTTTACGCCAACTACCTGAAGTTTTTCGAACGGGCGCGCACCGAATGGCTGCGCTCGCTCGGCGTCGAACAACAGACCCTCGCCGATCAGTCCGGTGTGGTCTTCGTCGTACGCAGTACCGCTGTGGAATACAATGCGCCCGCCCGGCTGGATGACCAGCTGGAGATTCGTACGCATATTGAACGGGTCGGACCCGCATCGGTCCATTTCGCACAGGAAGCCTGGCGCGGCGAGCAGATGCTCGCCACCGGCAAGATCCGTGTGGGATGTGTCGACAAAAGCACGTTTAGGCCGGCTCCGATCCCTGCCCCTGTTCTCGCCACTATCAAAGACGCCCGATGAATCCAGTGACCGTCACGCAAGACATGTCGATCATTACGCTGGTGATGCACGCCAGCCTGTTGGCACAGGCCGTCATGGCGCTGCTGCTGGTGATGTCGCTGTTCTCATGGACTTACATTTTCCGCAAGCACCTCGCACTGCGTGCCGCCCGCACGCAGACCGAAGGCTTCGAACGTGATTTCTGGGCCGGCGGCGACCTCCAGGCGCTTTACAACAGCGCCGTGAACAATCGCCACAACACGGGCGCGCTCGAACGGATCTTCGAGTCCGGCATGGGCGAGTTCCTGAAGGCCCGCGAGCGCAGCAACGACGCCAGCGCATTGCTCGACGCCGCCCGCCGCGCCATGCGTGCCGCCTATCAGCGTGAGATGGATGTACTCGAATCGCACCTGCCGTTCCTGGCGTCGGTCGGCTCCGTCAGCCCGTACATTGGCCTGTTCGGCACGGTGTGGGGCATCATGAATGCGTTCCGTGGTCTGTCGAATGTGCAGCAGGCTACGCTTGCCTCGGTGGCCCCGGGTATTGCCGAAGCACTGGTTGCCACGGCCATCGGCCTGTTTGCCGCCATCCCCGCCGTGATTGCCTATAACCGCTATGCCACCGAGATCGATCGTCTGGCCATCCGGTTCGAAAGCTTCATGGAAGAATTCCAGAACATCCTGCAGCGTCAGAGCCGCTAAACAGTCGAGGAGCATCCCCCATGGCAGCCATTCAGCGCCGCGGCGGTTCGCGCCGCCGGGCCAGCGCAGAGATCAACGTCGTGCCGTACATCGACGTGATGCTCGTGCTGCTGGTGATTTTCATGGTGGCCGCTCCAATCGTGAGCCCGGCCGTGGTGGACCTGCCGTCCGTGGCCAATGCCACCCCGCAGCAGCAGACGCCGCCCATCGTGGTGACCGTGCATGAGGACGGCGCCCTGACGGCGCGAGGCAAGGACGCCTCGGGCGGCTCGTTCGAGCGCAAGCTCGACAAGCGCGGCCTGATCGATTTCGTACACCAGCGCCAGAACGAGAATCCGGACCAGCCGGTGGTGATCGCCGCCGACCGTGCCGTCAAGTACGAAGCCGTGCTCGACGTGATGTCCGTACTGAAGGCCGATGGCGTGAAGCGCGTCGGCCTGATGGTGAAGTCCAAGTAAGCGTTCCCAGCGTCCAACGTCGCAAAGTGGCCACCCTCTCGTCACGTCATCCTCAGCAAGGCGCCCCGCGCGCCCAGGCCGCCGCCTATCCGTACGAGCCGGTCCGGGAGCGCGGCACCATGCGCTCGTTCCTGGCAGCGCTGTTCATGCACCTGCTGCTTGGCATCGTGCTGTATTTCGGCGTCCAGTGGCAGAGCAGCACGCCGGTAGGCGCCGAGGCCGAGCTTTGGGAAGAGATTCCCGATGTCACGCCCGCGCCGCCGCCGCGCCCCGTGGTGCAGCCGGCGCCGGAGCCGCCGCCGCAGCCGGCGGTGCGTAGCAAGGTCGAGGAAGCCGCCGATATCGCGCTGGAGCAGAAAAAGCGCAAGCAGGCCGAGGAAGCCGCCGAGCGCGAGGCCGAGGCACGTCGCGAGCAGGCGCGTAAGGAACAGGAAAAGAAGGACGCGCAGCGCAAGGAAGACCAGCGCCAGCAGCAACTGGAAGCGCAGCGCAAGGAAGACGCGAAGAAGAAGGCCGACAAAGAGAAAGCCGACAAGGACAAGGCTGACAAGGCCGCTCTGGCCGCCAAGGAAAAGGCCGAGCAGGACCGCAAGGAAGCCGATGCGAAAGCGAAGGCCGACGCTGACAAGCAGGCCAAGGCCCGCGCCGATGCCGAGAAGCAGGCCAAGGCGAAGGCTGATGCCGAAGCCAAGGCCAAGCGCGAAGCTGCGTCCAACGCGGCGCGCAACAGTGAACTGGCTCGCCTCAAGGCGCTGGCAGGCGGCGGCACGGCCGGTGCGACCGGCGGTGGCGTGGGCAATGCGGCAGGCTCCGGCGCAGGGTCGGGCGGCAAGGCGTCGCCGGGCTATTCGGACAAGGTACGCCGCCGCGTAAAGCCGAACATTATCTTTGCCGGTGATACTGACGGGAATCCGGCCGCCGTGGTGGCGGTCCGGCTCGCACCGGACGGCTCGATCCTGTCCAAGCGCCTGGCCAAGTCGAGCGGAAACTCGGACTGGGACAACGCCGTGCTGCGTGGCGTCGAGCGGTCGGACCCGCTGCCGCGCGACGAGGACGGCAAGGCGCCCACGTTCGAATTCACGATCACGGTCCGTCCCAAGGACTGATCGGCGATGCGGCGAGAAAGCCATGATTTGCAACATAATGCAACCAACATCGTGGGGCTTCGGTCCGATCGCTACCATGAACGGTTGCCTGACGCGGCCGGCAGCGTGCAAGACGCACGTAGACGGGGCATGCGCCAAGCTGCACGCCGTCCGTGCTGTCGTACTTGCTCTGCCCGCCGTACCGATGAATCCTGAAATCGACTGAGGAGCAGCATGCGAAAGCTTTGGGCCCCTAACTGGCTGTCTCGCCGCCAGAGTGCCACCCCCACCCGTGACCAGAGCCGGCACGCGCTGATGGCGTGGCTGGCAGCGGCACTGATGTCCGCTGGCGTGGCACACGCGCAACTGAACGTTGAAATCACCGGTGTGGGTTCGAACCAGTACCCGGTGGCCACCGCCAACTTCCAGGGCGAAGGACAAGGCCAGCAGAACCTGACGGCTGTCATCCGCAGCGATCTGCAGAACAGCGGTCGCTTCAAGAATATCGACCCCGCCGGGGCCACCGTGGCCGAATCGGCACAGGTTGATCTCGGCAGCTGGAAGGCGAAGGGCGCCGACGCCTTCGTGGCCGGCAGCGTGACTCCCGCGGGCAACGGCCAGTATGAAGTCCGCTTCCGCCTGTACGACACGGTCAAGGGCCAGAGCCTGGGCGGCCTGGCGTTCACGGTCTCGCAGAGCCAGCTGCGCGTGACCGCGCACAAGATCGCCGACTATATCTACGAAAAGCTGCTCGGTGAGCGCGGCGTGTTTGCCACGCGGCTGTCGTATGTGTCGAAGGTAGGCGGACGCTATCAACTGCTGATTTCCGACTCCGATGGCCAGAATGCCCAGGTGGCGCTGAGCAGCACCGAGCCAATCATCTCGCCGTCGTGGTCGCCGGATGGCCGCCGCGTGGCCTATGTCTCGTTCGAAGCCAGGAAGCCGGTGGTGTACGTGCATGACCTGGCCACGGGCAAGCGCACGCTGGTGTCGAACCAGAAGGGCAACAACAGCGCGCCGTCGTGGTCGCCTGACGGCCAGCGCCTGGCCGTGGCGCTCTCGCGCGATGGCAACACGCAGATCTACCTGGTCAACGCGGATGGATCCGGCCTGCGCCGCATCTCGCGCAGCAGCGCCATTGACACCGAGCCGCAATTCTCGCCCGATGGCCGCAGCATCTACTTCACGAGCGATCGTGGCGGTGCGCCGCAGGTCTATCGCATGCCGGCTGGCGGCGAGGAATCCGGCGCCGCGCAACGCGTGACGTTCAAGGGCAACTACAACGTCAGTCCGCGGGTTTCGCCGGATGGCAAGTACCTGGCCTACATCTCGCGTTCGGGCGGTTTCCGCCTGCAGCTTCAGGACCTGTCAAATGGTGACGTTACCTCGCTCACCGATACGTCGAACGACGAAGCCCCGAGCTTTGCCGCCAACGGCAAGTACATCCTTTACGCCACGCGTGTGGGAGGTCGCTCGGTGCTGGCGGCTGTCTCGACGGACGGTCGTACGAAACAGGTTCTGTCACTCCAGTCCGGCGAGGTTCGCGAGCCGTCCTGGGGTCCTTTCATGCAGTAAGTAGATAGAAGAAACGAGGAGTCTCTCAGCCATGACCAAAATGATGACGAAATCGCTCGCCCTTGCCGCCCTGCTCGCCCTGGGTGCCTGCAGCTCGGGTGTGAAGCTCGACGACGCTTCCAAGGCCGGTACCGGCACGGGTGGCGCACAAACCGATCCGCGCGCCGTGGCGCCGGTGACCGTCGATCCGCTGAACGATCCGAACGGCCCGCTGGCCAAGCGCAGCGTGTACTTCGACTTCGACAGCTACACGGTCAAGTCGGACTACCAGAGCCTGCTGCAAGCCCACTCGCAATACCTGGGTGCCAACAAGAGCCGCAAGATCCTGATCCAGGGCAACACCGACGAACGCGGTACGAGCGAGTACAACCTGGCCCTGGGCCAGAAGCGTGCAGAAGCCGTGCGTCGTTCGCTGTCGTCGCTGGGCGTGCCCGAGTCGCAGATGGAAGCCGTGAGCCTGGGCAAGGAAAAGCCGAAGGCTACGGGTCACGATGAAGCCGCGTGGGCCGAAAACCGCCGCGCCGACATCGTCTATTGATCGACTGACTGATCCACGGAATAGCCTTCATGAATGCTCGTGTTTCCACACTGCTGTGGCTGGCTGCCTTCTCGGGCGGCTTGCTGGCAGCCAGTTCCGCGCACGCCGGCGTATTTGACGACGACGAGGCGCGCAAGGCCGTGATCCAGTTGCGGGACCAGTTCAACGGTTTCCAGGCAACCGCATCGCAGCGTATTGACCAGAACAGCCGCCAGCTGCTCGACATGCAGAACCAGATGGAAGGTCTGCGTCAGGAGGTAGCCCGGTTGCGCGGTCAGAACGAGGTGTTGCAGAACACGGTGGAAACGCTGCAGAAAACGCAGAAGGACTACTACACCGACCTCGATGGGCGCCTGAAGAAATTCGAGCCCCAGCAGGTGACCGTGGACGGCAAGGAAGGTCTTGCACAACCCACCGAAAAGCCTGAGTACGATGCCGCGCTCAAGCAGTTCCAGTCGGGCGATTTCAAGGGTGCGGGCAATGCCTTCTCGGCATTTGCCAAGAAGTATCCGCAAAGCCCATATTTGCCGCTGGCCCAGTTCTGGCTCGGCAATTCGCTCTACGCGCAGCGCGACTACAAGGGCTCGACGTTTGTCCTGCAGAACATGGTGCAACAGTTCCCGACGCACGCGAAGGTACCTGACGCCATGATCGCCATCGCCAACAACCAGCTAGAATCCGGCCAGAAACCGGCTGCGAAGAAGACGCTGGAAACGGTGGTGTCGAAGTATCCGGGCACCGAGGGCGCCCAGGCCGCCAGTAACCGGCTGAAGACGCTGAAGTAACCGGACGCAGTCTGCAAGGAAAAAGCCCGCGATGTTTGCGGGTTTTTTCTTTTGGGGTGTCTCGTTGTTGCGCCTTGTTTTCTCCCCTCTCCCGCGCGGCGGGAGAGGGGCAGGGGGAGAGGGTAACGAGGTTCAAAACGCGATAAGTCGTAGGTTGAACCGCCGACCCTCTCCCCCGACCCCTCTCCCACTTCGCGGGAGAGGGGAGCAAACAGGCGGGTGGGAAAGCGCTGTCGCGCTAAAATACGCGCTTCGCCCTCGGGGCGTGACTACAGCGCGCTTGTTCTGCGCGCACCTCACCATGACCAAACGAGCAATCGTCCTGCTTTCTGGCGGCCTGGACTCCGCCACCGTACTTGCCATGGCCAACGCGGCCGGGTTTGAAACCTATGCGCTGTCTATGCGCTACGGCCAGCGCCACTCCTCGGAACTCGACGCGGCGAAGAAAGTAGCCACAGCGCTCGGCGCCAGGCGCCACGAGATCATCGACCTGGACCTGCGCCGCTTTGGCGGTTCCGCGCTGACCGACGATACGATCGACGTCCCGACCGATGGTGCCGTGGGTGGCATTCCGATTACCTACGTGCCGGCGCGCAACACGATCATGCTATCGCTGGCGCTCGGCTGGGCCGAGGCCATCGGTGGACGCGACCTGTTCTTCGGTGCCAATGCCGTGGACTACTCCGGCTATCCCGATTGCCGGCCCGAGTATGTCTCGGCCTACGAGGCGCTGGCCAACCTGGCCACCAAGGCGGGCGTCGAAGGCGAACGCTTCCACGTCCATGCGCCGATCATCGACATGACCAAGGCCGAGATCATCCGTGCAGGCGTGAAGCTCGGCGTGGACTATGGCCTGACCGTGTCGTGCTACAAGGCCGATGACGATGGCCGCGCCTGCGGTGTCTGCGATTCGTGCCGCATTCGCCGTTCCGGTTTCGAGCAGGCCGGTGTTGCCGATCCCACGCGTTACCAGACGGTTGCCTGAGCGGCCGCCGTCCCTAATAAAAACAGCAGTTCCACGAGCCAAACCCTGAGACATGCCTGACATCGACATTCCCGCGCTGACGCACACCGTGCTGCTGTCTACCTTCGTCCTCACCTTCCTGTTCGGCGCGGTCCTGCAGCGCACGCATTTCTGCACGATGGGCGCCATCTCGGACATCGTGAATATCGGGGATTGGAGCCGCATGCGCATGTGGGTGCTGGCCATCGGCGTGGCGATGATCGGCACCGGCGTGCTGGCATGGGCGGGGTTGATCGATCCGACGAAGACGATCTACACATCGGCGAAGCTCGGGTGGCTGTCCGCGGCAGTGGGCGGCCTGATGTTCGGCTTCGGCATGGTGCTGGCGTCCGGCTGCGGCAGCAAGACGCTGGTGCGGATTGGCGCCGGCAACCTGAAGTCGCTGGTGGTATTCGTGTTCCTCGGACTGTCGGCTTATATGTCGCTGCGTGGCCTGTTTGGCGTGGTGCGCGTCAATACCGTCGATACCGTGGCCGTGACGCTGCCGTCCACGCAAGACCTGCCTTCATTGGTGGCGCAGGCCACAGGCATGGCGCGGGGTACGCTGCAACTGGTGCTGGGCACCGTGATCGGCGTGGTGCTGGTGATCTGGGCGCTGATCGGCAACGGCTTTCGCACTTTCGACAACCTGCTGGGCGGCGTGGCCGTCGGCCTGATCATCGTCGGCATGTGGTACGTGTCGGGTCACCTCGGCTATGTGTCCGAAGATCCGAACACGCTCGAAGAGCTGTTCGTGGCCACCAACAGCGGTCGCATGGAAAGCCTGAGCTTTGTCGCGCCGTATGCCTATACGCTCGACTGGCTGATGATGTTCAGTGACAAGAGCAAGGTGCTCACGATCGGCATCGTCAGCGTGCTTGGCGTGATCGCTGGTGCGTGGGCCTATTCGCTTGTGTCGCGCACGTTTCGCTGGGAAGGTTTCGGCAATGCCGAGGACGTGGCCAATCACATGGTCGGCGGCATGCTGATGGGCGCGGGCGGCGTCACGGCGCTGGGTTGCACGATCGGGCAGGGACTCTCGGGAGTATCGACGCTGGCAGTCGGCTCGTTCATCGTGTTCGCGACGATCATCGTCGGCGCGATCCTGGCGTTCAAGTACCAGATGTGGCGTCTGGAGCGTATGGTTTGAGCGTGCGCTGGGCGCCCTTCGGCTTGACACGCCAAGGGGTGCTCCCTATAATCGCGGATTCAGTTTTTCCGGGTCGTTAGCTCAGTCGGTAGAGCAGCGGACTTTTAATCCGTTGGTCGCGTGTTCGAGTCACGCACGACCCACCAGCATTCCCAGAAGGGCCTGTGGCAAAAGTCACGGGCCCTTTTGCGTTTGGAACCCCTCCCGGTCCATTGTCGCGCTTTTCGGTCCAGGGAACCCGTTCCTAGCCTGAGCCGCGCCCCCACTTTGCGGGATTGCAGCAAGCCGTTGGGCTCGTCATGATGCTAGCGCACTGGTCCCCGTGGTATGCAATTGCTAGTCGATTGTCTTCGTGCGGGTAGCACTGCTGTCGAGTGGGCATATCCAAAGACGGGGGTCAAATGATTGAGAGCATCACGCTGTCGAGTGTTGCAACTTACGGCAACGTCCCAGCTAAATTAACGGGCCTTTCCAAGTTCAATTTCCTCTACGGAGCAAATGGGGCCGGCAAAACAACTATCTCTCGGGTCATCGCGGACCCCGACGCCTATCCCGGCTGTTCCGTTAGTTGGTTGCGAGGTACTAAGCTGGAAGCCTTGGTCTATAACAGGGATTTTGTCGCGCAGAATTTTAGCCCGTCCAGTACGCTGAAGGGAATCTTCACGCTAGGAGAAAAGAACATTGAGACCCTTGAGCAAATTGCTTCAGCGAAAAAGGACCTGGATGATCTCAACGAGAGAATCGCGAAGCTGAAAGCAACGCTCGATGGCGAAAGCGGTCAGGTCGGAAAGCGCGCCGAATTGCAGCATCTGGAAGAAAATTTCAGAGCAAAATGCTGGGCTCAAAAGCAAAAGCATGATCGCCGTTTGGCGGGGGCATTCGAAGGCTTTAGGAATAGTGCCGAACGGTTCAAAGAAAAGGTGCTCAAAGAGTGCTCCGAAAATTCCGCTACGGTGGATCCGATAGAGAAGCTTGAGGAAAGAGCGTCGGCTGTATTCGGCCAGACTCCGGTCAAAGAGGAAAAAATTTCGCTGCTGAAGTTTGAGGACTTTGTCCTATTCGAGGCAAGCCCACTACTTTCAAAGCGAATCATCGGTCGTTCTGATGTAGACATTGCCGCTATGATTCAAAAGCTGGGAAACAGCGATTGGGTTCGCGCTGGCCGTCACTATCATGAAGTGAACGAAAATCATTGCCCGTTTTGCCAGCAGGCAACTTCTGAGAAACTTTCGCAGAGTTTGGCAGAGTTCTTTGACGACGCATATGAAAAGGATCTGACAGCAATTGGCGATCTTCGTCAGAGCTATGGCGATCGCGTCGCTTCAGCAAAAGAATGGATAGCTGGAATATCCGTTGCCCCATCGAAATTTCTGGATCTCTTGTCAATAAAACTTGAGGTCGCGAAATTGGATAATATTTTCCAATCAAACATTCAACTTTTATCCCAGAAGGCTGCGGAGCCTAGCCTCGTAGTCACATTGGAGTCAACGGCGCCTGCCTTCGCCGCCGTCGAGGAACTAATCAGCGAAGCTAATAAGCAGATAAATGCTCATAACCTTGTCGTAACAAACTTGGTGGCCGAGCGGCAGGCCCTTACATCCAAAGTATGGAAGTATGTGATCGACGCCGAACTTAGGGCCGATATTGACAGCTATTCGTCAGCGAAGAAGGGGATCTCGAAGGCGATCGAAGGGCTGGAAAGCCAGATCGAGAAGCGAAGCGGCGAAAGAACGGAAAAAATCGCGCAAATTCGTGACCTCGAACGGACGACGACGAGCATTCAACCGACGGTTGACGGAATTAATGCACTATTGGTCTCTTTTGGTTTCAGGGGATTTTCGCTTTCGAAATCAGATGATGGCCTCGCATACAGGTTAATCCGACCGAATGGGAACGATGCAAAAGAGACGTTGAGCGAAGGCGAACGAACCTTTATAACGTTCCTCTATTTCTATTTTTTGCTCAAGGGAAGTGCATCAGAAGTCGGAATTACAAGCGACCGCGTGGTCGTATTCGATGACCCCGTTTCGAGCTTGGATAGCGATATTCTTTTTATCGTGAGCAGTTTAATAAAGGGCTTGTTTGAGGAGGTACGATCAACGCGTGGGTTGATCAAACAAGTCTTCGTCCTTACTCACAACGTTTATTTCCACAAAGAGGTGACATTCAACCCAGACCGACGAGGTCAGGCTATGAATGAGGAGACCTTTTGGATTGTTAGGAAGACAAGTGCAGAGACTGAAATAAATAGGCATGAGTCTAACCCAGTGAAGACTTCGTACGAACTTCTGTGGGGTGAACTCCGTCGACCTGATAAGTCGCAGTTGACAATTCAGAATACCATGCGCCGGATTGTCGAAAACTATTTCAAAATCCTGGGTGGCGTGGATCCTGATAAAATCTGTGGACTTTTTTCTGGGAAAGAAAAGCTAATATGTAAGTCGCTTTTCTCCTGGATCAATGATGGATCGCATTTTGCCCACGATGATCTGTATGTGTCAATGGACCCTATGCAGGTTGACGTCTACCTCGAAGTCTTTAAGGAGATTTTTGAGAGATCGGGAAATATCGCGCATTACAATATGATGATGGGCGATGATGCGAGGCGTCTTGTAGAAGTTGCACCCGCGAATGCCGATTCGGTCGGGGGAGTCGCCGCATAGCACCCCCGTCGTAGGGAATGCTGGTACTGTTCATAAATCGGGCAGAACTAATCTGCCCGATTTATGAAAAACTTACTTCTTTTTTACGTCACCCTGATCGAAATAGTGACCTAAGAACTCCTGGGCAAGAATTTTCTCCGAGTGTGGGAGAGCTTGAAGGATAGCTAAAGTGTTTAGCTTCCCTGTGGAGGAGTCCCAGTAGTTTTTCTTTACCACCTGGTGACGCCCGCAAAGCGCTTGCCAATCACTGGGATTTTTCGGGTCGGGATTTGGGTTGACAGAGTGTGGAACCTTATGATCGGCGGTAAGCTTTACCGTCCCACCTCCAATCGGATCAATGGTTCCTTCCTTCAATGCGCAAGGAATTCCCCCTTCTGTCCATTCGCACTGATGCTGTGCCCGTTCAAGAACTTCGGACCAGCATGCATCCGTTGGAAGTACTCGCTTGCCTGCGCCCTCTCGTTTTTCAGGTGAAGCCATAAGGTATTCCCCAACGGCTAAGAATGGCCTGTCTCGCTTTGAGAGAATAGTGTATCCGCTATGTGTCCTCAATTCAGACAGGCGTTGGTGCCAGTTCTCAGGTTCCTTCCCCGTAGCAGGATCCTTGGCAACTTCAATTAACTGGGCATTAGTAACAATCCTGCCGACATTATCGAGAAAGAAAGCTTCTAGTCTTCCGATAATACTCCTTTGAGTATATTTTTTTGATAATTCGGCGTAAGGAAAGCCGTTCTTGTTCATTTAACCCCTCTGTCCGTCTTCGTGTTAAAATCTGCGACCAATTTGGGACGAGGCCCTATATGGAAGGTCTGAAAGCTTTGGAACATCGATTGCACAAGTTGGCATCAATGCTGGGACTTCCTCAGCAGGGCCCGCTCCCTATGCTGCGAGCAGATCACATGGGGATGCTAGGGATGGATTGCTGCCTTGTCAAGGCGGACAATCTTTCAGCGCTTACATGGTTGCAGAAACAGTTCTCGGGATCCGTTGATTTTTGTTACATCGATCCGCCTTATAACACCGGAAATAATTTTATTTATGACGATAAACGGTGTGCGAGTTTCGATGGTGTTTGGGGTGATCATGCCCTCTGGATGAGTTTCATGTTGCCACGATTAGTTGCAGCGCGCGATTTGTTGTCAGCGACTGGAATTATAGCGGTAAGTATTGATGATTACGAGTATGTGCATCTGAAGATAGTAATGGATGCTGTATTTGGAGGCGAGAATTACATTGCTACGATTGTTGTGAACCGTAGTAAAAATGGAAAAGGAAGTAGGGCGCACGTTGCGATCAGCCATGAGTATGTTGTTGTTTACGGGCGCTCGAAATCCGCAAAGCTGACTGGTCTACCTGAGCGTAATGCCGATGGCTACGACAAGGAGGACGTGCATGGGCGCTACAAAGTGGATGGCCTCTTCAGAAAAAAAGGGGAGGCGAGCAGGCGCGAAGATCGCCCAGCGATGTTTTATCCATTGTATTACGACAAGCAGGGTAATGTTTTTGCCGATCCCCCTAACGATAAACTTGGGGTTGCTTATCCGATAGACTCAAAAGGCGTGGAGCGCCGCTGGCTATGGGGTATTGAAAAGGCCCGGAGAGATTCCTGGCAGTTGTACGCCAGCCCGAATGGCGTTATCTACGTTAAGAACTATTTGACGGAAGAGAAACGAATTAAGGTACGAAGCATTTGGGATGATCCCCGATATCTCACCGAGCGGGCAACGAATGAGATCAAGGAGATATATGGGGAAAAGGTTTTTGAGACGCCCAAGCCAGTGGGGCTGATCGAAGATTTAATAGACTGCGCTGCAGGAAAAAATTCACTCATCCTGGACTTCTTCGCTGGCACGGGAACAACGGCGCATGCGACCTTCAATCTAAATAAGCGAGACTCTGGAGGGCGCCGAGTAATATTGGTGGAAGAATCGGCAGATATATCGGAAGAGCATCTTGCATGGAAGCGTGGATTTCGAAAAACTAGTGACATTACCGAGTACAGATTGAAAGCACTTCGGTCAGCCGATCCCGGTTATTGTTTTTCCACCGTCCAGGAGGCTCCCGTGCGGCGTTCGAAGCAGGGTACGAAAGGTAGGTTTCGTGACGCTGCCTGACGAGTTCGGAAGAGTAGTGGTACACTCCTATTAAGTTTTTGCTGCACTAAAAATCAAATATCGCAGCCTTTTGTAAGTACTTGTCTCCTCCGCCGTATTCTTCTTCTCCTAAGCCCGGCGGCCAAGCTGGTTCCAGTTCTGCGTCGATGTCCTTCGGCATCGCGCTGGTTCCGCTTGCCGTGCATCGGGCGTGAGCAGCCATTTCCGGCCGTTCCCATACCCTGCTATGCGAGCGGTGTTGGACCCGGTCACGGCGCCATGATGTTCGATGACGGTCCATGGCCGGGTTCGGAAGCAAACGTCCTAACCGCCGGACGCTTGCGTTTCATGGAAATGAAGATGAGCTCTCACAACGATATGTCTATCGAGCGCTGCTACGCCTGCAGCGCTCATTTCGCTCCAGAGGCCTTGGAGGACTGCGTACTGTGCGACCGACGAGTCTGCCGACAATGTGCTACCCACCACCAAATAGAATCACCGCTTGCGGGGTGGCATTGTCCTGCTGCGGTTGCTGAACTGGCGCGACATGAAGGAGGGGTGCAATGAGTCTGATCAAACTCAAAACGCTCCTGACGAAGCGCGGCAGGGCAAAGGAAGCGGCAGCACAAGCGACCGACGAGAATGTGCCCATATCAGCAGCTCCAAGAGGCGAAATCGCCAGCCGGGACCAAATGGAGGGCTCTGGCAGAGGGCAAGCAAGAGAAAGCTGCAACGACGAGCCCGTAAGCTTCGCAGAGGGACTCCTCAAGCTGACCGCAAAATTTGGGAAGTATGGGATTCAGGTGGAGGGGCGAGAGGACACGGCAAATCCTGATGTCTCGATAGCAAAGCGTCGCCAGTCGCCGAAGAACGATGCCGGCTATGGACCACAGCGGTCTAACTATCTCCGCCGCAGGACGGTCATCATTCAGAAGGAGGCCGCAAAGCCTACCCAGGATGAGCCGTGCAAGGAAGGCGAATCCTGAGGGTTACGGCTATGGGCAAAGGGAAATCTTTCGAAACGGGCGTTAAAGTCGCCAAGCTAGCAAATAGGCAAGGAGATCAGGCCACTGCGGAAGGGCATGAGGCAAAAAACCGAGGAGACTCGGCCTTAGCCAAGCAGAAGTTCGCCTACGCAATGCATGGATATGGACGCGCAGAACGAGCGTTGCTCGGCGCCGCAGAGGCTCTGGAGAGGGAATACAAGGACGACCCGTGCTGGGGTGGTCCTTCCAAAAAGGGCAAGCGGAGGTAGTCCGTACTGACTTGTTTTTGAGGGCTATATTATTTCAGTGAGGACCATGTTCCTCATGAACACGTCACCCCAATCCGGGCATCTGGATTGGGGTTTTTTATTTTGGGTATGGATGGATTGCGCCATGAACCGAACAACACTACAGCTTGAACTACCGTCCCGCTCACCTCGCAGGGGACGGCGACGGCGAACAGGCAGGACTTCGTCGCCACGCACTTTCGTTCGCGAGATCGGACTTAGCATGCTGCCGAACGAACTGTCCTTCGGCTTTCACTTCTCTTATCGCCGCTAACAAACTACACGGTCAACCCTTTGCCCCGATACCGATTCTCGGTGTCGGGGCATTTTTTCTTTGGACATCTAACATGAAAGACGGCCAGAAGCTTCTCCTCCTCAAGAAGGCATCGGCCCCCAAGCGGGGCCTGCGGTCATCGTCGGCGATCGAGTACTGCCTGATGGCAGATGTTGATCGTGAAGTGCTTTGGTTTCGTATCACCTCAAATCCGGGCGGAGGCCATTTCTCGGACGAACTGGTCGAGTTCGAGGTTGTACGGAATACGCTTGCCCAACTACCTGCAGGCGAGGCATTTTCCTCCAAGACCTTGTCAACGGCGTTTGCGGGTCGATCCAGCAATAATGCGGGGTTTATGGCGGCTATCCTTCATGCGGAAGGTCTGATCCAAGCAGCTGCAGATGGTGGCTTCAAGCACCGAGTTTCGGGGGGCTGGGACGAGTGGAAGCGAACCGCCCTCGCGCTAGAGGGGGAGCTAGTTGATCATCCCGCTACAGATGCTGAGGGCGAGCCAGAGAAGCTGGTCGATGCCGCTGAGGTGACTGCATCCGAACCAAGCCGGAAGGCAAAAGGGAAGGGTAGTCCGACGAAGGAACGTTCATCTTGAGCAGCCAGCCGATCGCTGTTGGCGCCGCAAGCAGCTATGGCATTCTCGGAAGTGTCGATGCGGTGGACCTACAAGCCATGCAACACCTTGTCGAATTCCTTCTCGATAGCGGTGTCGATGAAGCCGAGCTAACCTGCAACACGCCATTCTCGTTGTTGAAGTATTGCCAGGACGCAGATGTCGATGCTCATGACATCGAAGCATGCATCGCCATGCTGAAGGGAGGGCGAAACATGCTGCACTATGGTAGCCCCCTCTTACTGCTCGGATTCGTGCCGAGCACGGGATGTTTTCTCGCTGCTTTTGACGGGGATTCCGACGCCAGCATGCTATCCATGACCGTGGGGCAAGTAGTGGTGACTCTTATCGTCGCTGCCACAGGTCAGTCTCGGTTGCCACACGTATCGGATGATCGTTCCATCGTCCGATTTGATGGTACATCGCAGGAAGCATTCCATTCACGAAACGGCGTTGCCGCAGAGCTCTACCGTCGCTATCTGGCCGATCCATCAGCCGTTACGGATGCCTACGATGCGAAAGCATGTCGGGCGTTCTTCCGCGTTGCCGCCGAAATGCTGCGCTAGCGCGAGCCAACTTTCCACCTACCCTACCTACCCTCACTACGGGTAGCGTTGCCGGAGATTCCATGCAGACATTCACATGGGCGTCATCGCCCAGGCACAGTCACGCGCGTCGTTTTTGCGGTGATGAAGCACTCGTTCCCCCGCACCCCATCCGACTGCCGCCTGCGGACGGGAGGTGCCCTTAAGTGTGTCCGAAACCCATGCTCACGGGCGTAGAGCTAGATGCTCTTCTGCTCTTGGACGACAACCAGCGGGAGTTTTTTGAAGAGCGTGCCGGAATCATCGAGGAAGGTACGGGGCTCGCCCGGTTGGAGGCGGAACGCCAGGCTCTCCGACAGACTTATCGTTACTTCCATATAAGCCTGCCCGAGTAGTAGCTAAACGGCGCTCGAATGCACTGGGCCGCAGTGAGGGTAGGTAGGGTAGGTGGAAATTCGCGCTCAACTGACCGGCAATGCACCGGACAGCGCCTCGTGCGGATCTTCTCCCTTCGCTTCAGTGTTCCAACGCGCCGATTCCCGCAAAGGGTATATGGACTTTTGTTGTGAGCAAACAACGTTTCAGCCCCTCGGACTAGGAGTACTACGAGCGTCTGTCAGGACCGCAAAAACGGTTTGGGGAAGGATATCCTTTTCCAAATCGTTTTCACCCTCTCAAAACCACGAGTCAAGCAAATACCACCTCGAATTTGGCGTCTTGCGTGCTGCGGGAAGGTTTGCCAATATTCATCCCGCGCCGCAACGACGCAAAGTTAATAAAAGTTCTTTAACAAGTCGTACCAGCAATCTCCGTTATCGGGCTACGAATCCGAGTGGACGCGTTGGGGGATATTTCATGCCCTCAACTGTGAAAGCTCGCTGCCAGTAGAGCATACCGAAATGAGAGCTTTGCTGACCATAAGAAAGGCTTATATGCGAAAGATGCATTTTACGAACCGCCTTATTGCATCTCTTAATTTTGACGGAGCTGCTAGTGCAAAAGCTGTCGAGTATAGCGATGCCACGGTAATCGGTCTCAAGATGGAGGTGTATCAGTCGGGACGTAAGGTATTTTATTTTCGATACACATTTGAAAGTAAGAAGCAGGCTATTCGCATTGGTGAGTACCCTGCGATCAGCGTCGATGAGGCACGCAAAATTGCCCTCCAGTATCGCGCTGATGTGGATCGTGACGTAGACCCGAAGGCAGAGAAGCTAAAAAAGAGCGAAGAACTGACGTTCGCGGAATTTTCAAGCGAGCACTATCTTCCTCATGCCGAGATCTACAAACGGTCCATCAACGATGATAAATCTAAGTTGAGATTGCATATTCTCCCACGTTGGGGAAAAAGCAAGCTGTCTCAGCTGTCTAAGCTAGAAATCGCTGCCTTTCATGGCAGCATCAAAGAGTCCCACACGCCGGCAACGGCAAATCGACATCTTGCTCTCATCAAGCGCATGCTTGGTTTGGCTGTCGAGTGGGGCTACCTTCCTATTAATCCCGCACTGGGCATCAAGATGTTCAAGGAGTCCAACCTCCGCGAACAGTACCTCACCCAAGACGAGGGCAGGCGCTTCCTCGCAGCGATGGAGAGCGATCGAAATCGTATCGCTTGTGCTGCATTGAAACTGCTCCTTCTGACTGGCGTGCGCCGCCAAGAGGCATTGTCCGCTAAGTGGACTGATGTCGATCTTGATAAGCGGACCTGGCTTCTTCCAAAGACGAAGTCAGGCAAAGCACGACGAGTGATGCTCAGCGATGCGCTGTTGGAGCTGCTGGACGAGCTCCGGAGCGACCCCGACGCGGGATCTTCTATCTCCCCCTATCTATTTCCTGGACGTGATCCGAGCAAGCCGCTGGTAGACCCCAAGAAGACATTACTTCGACTTCTGAAGGCTGCCGGCATCGAAAAGCCGATCCGTATCCACGACCTCCGTCACTCCTTTGCAAGTCTACTCGTGACGAATAACACATCAATCTACGTTGTACAGCAACTGCTTGGTCACGCTAGCGTTTCGACCACGCAGCGGTATGCCCATTTGAATAATGATGTCCTGCGGCAGGGCGTTCAGTCGGTGGGTGAAATGTTCGGATGATTCGAGCCCGCCTAGGCGGGTTCTTTTTTGGTAAAAAATAACATGAAAAACAAACCATATTTATCGTTTTTTGACGGCGCCCATCATGTAGAAAAATTCGAGAGTGGCGATGTTGACTTTTTGGAGCTAGTGGGGGCCTTGTCAAATGATGAGCGTGTCGAGCGGAAGAAAAAAGATGGCCCCGCTATAAATGGAAGTGTCTATTATGAGGGTTCAGCGCGTAGGAAAGATAATATTTCGGAAGTTTGAGTAGTTTTCATAGATTATGATAACGTTAGTGAGGAGGATTGTGAGGTTATTTGGAATAAAATGTCCTCGTACAAAACAATTCTGCATACTACCCATAGTCACACGCCAGATAAGCCGAAGCTTCGGCTCATAGTGGTGCCAGCGAGTGCCATCGCTCCCGACGAATATGAGAAGGCAGTACTACGACTAGCTAGCTATATCGGTGTCAAGTTTGACCGTGTCAGCCTGAACCCGAATCAAATTTTCTATCTACCATCGTGTCTGCCTGGCACGCGAAGCGAGCACTTTTCTAGGGCCAACCCAAATGGTGTCGAGCTTGATCTTGCCGCTCTCCCGGAAATGAAGGTAAATGCGGCGAGGAAGGTGGATCGGACTCAGAGCAGCAGCGAGAGGGACGAGAAGAACCTGTATGCATTGGCAAACGATGTCGTCGAGACGTTATTCCCAGATGGGCTTCTATATGTGGGAGAGATCTTCTCAGAGTATCGCGATGGGCGTTGGCAAAAGCTTAGTCTATGGAGCCTTAGGCAAAGGCTGACGCGTCGTGATTCACCGTACTTCGACGTATTGCGCTCTCCGGGAATCACGAACAATCTGATTGAGGCTCTTAAGGCTTGTACTAGCAGGGTGGAATTTCCGGATCCCAAGCCTCTCACGCTCTGCCTTCGGAACTGCGTGCTCGATATCGCAATGGGCGGTACAACGTCGCATGCACCGGAGTTCTGGCATAGAAATCTGCTGGACATTACGCACCATGAAGATAATGACTGCCCACTTTGGAAGCGTTTCCTGGATGAGACCTTCGCTAATGATGGCGATGCGGATCAGAAGAAACTGTTCCTGCAGGAGTTCATGGGATATCTCCTCGTGCCGAGCACAGAAGCACAAACTATGCTCTGGATGATCGGTAGCGGCGCCAATGGAAAGAGCGTCGTGATCGAAATCATGCAGGCTCTGCTGGGCAGGGGAAACTATTCCACGGTGCCGCTGGATGGACTCGGGAAGGATTTCAAGAACGCTGCACTGCAAGGGAAGCTCGCCAACTTCTGCCCCGAGATTTCCGGCTCACGAAGGATTGACGAGGCGGCCATCAAGTCCATAGTAGGAGGTGATGAAATCTATGCGGAGCACAAGGGGAAGGATGGATTCAGCTTCCGCGCGTACGCCCGTATTGTGGCAGCTGGAAATGCGTTGCCGGACGTCGGAGATACCTCCCACGGCTTCTTCCGTCGCCTCACGGTCCTTCGTTTCAATCGGCAATTGTCGGTCGAGCAAATGGATAGACAGCTCCCGGACAAGCTAAGGGCTGAACTCGGTGGCATCTTAGTGTGGGCGTTAGCAGGGCTACGACGATTCAGGGACAACGGTCGATTCACCGAGGTTCCGTCTAGTCAGGAAATCGTGACGAGCTACAAGCAGCAATCGAATCCTGTGGAGGTATTCGTAGCAGAATGTACGAAGTCGGCGCCGGGTGGTAAGACAGGAACAGCTGAGGTTTACGCTCGATATAAGGCGTTTTGCCAAGATGGGGGGTACCAGCCGTTAGCTAACAACAAGTTCGGTGTAGCGATGAGCGAGCTGGGCTATAGGTCAAGGAAAAGCAACGGAAAACCCTTCTATCCTATCTCGCTGCAATCGATTCCGCCTGCACATGGCATGAGACGGGTTGCACTTCAGGACTTTGAGGTAGAGGACTGATAAGGAAGGCGTGGAGCGGGGAGGTGTCCCCTCTCCGCTCCATGCGCTGATAGTCCAAACGTGGCGACCTAACGCCGGACAGATGATCTTTGAAGGATGGTTTGATGGATAGCTCGACGTATGCAGAGAATTTTCAGCGGGCGCTTCAGCGAACGGCAGATTGGGGTATGCCAACGCCGCGCATCGATGAGGGGCGGCAAGGTGCCCAATCCAGTCGGCATCTTCAGCAGCATGCGACGGAAATTCTCGCTCTAACGGGCGAGACGCCGTTCGAGATGATAGGGAAGTGTGTTGGAGCATCGATCATGATGCACGATTTGATGCGTGCTCGCAGGCTAGCCGAGCCGGTAGTGACCATCGGCAACGTTGCGATCGACGGGGTCATGCAGTTCGAGATTACGGAAGAGGGGCTGCGAGACGAACTGCTGAAAGGTTTCAATCCAGCCAGGCCGGACGAGCATATCAACGTCCACGTGTGGCTAACCTTCGCGGACATGACGCGCCTGGACTCAACCATCAAGGCATCTCATGCATGGCACACCAAGCGTCGGCGTCTTGCAAGGGAGGACGCCGTGCTGGTACTCGATCAGAAGACGAAGAACAGCCGATTTGAGTTTTTCCCCCTTCTAGTAGGTACGGGCTTTTTCCTAAGAACCTTGGCGCCCGGAGCTGCCGGACGATGTGAGGACATTCGCTAGGGGAACCAGCATCTTCGGAAGGGGGGCTTATCGATTCGCAAAGCTGCCTTCTCGATCGGCCGGTACTCACTCATGTCCCGCTACAATCCGGGAACAAAAAGACAAAGCACAGGGGTCACATGACGCAGCCACAGCCGCTGTTGCTGGTGGATTTCGAGAATGTCCAGGCAATTGAAGTTCAGCACGTCCCCTCGAACTGCCGGATTGCGATCTTCTGCGGAGCGAACCAAAAGAGCGCTTCTCTAGATCTAACAACCAAGCTTCAAAATTTGGGCTCTCGCGTGCAGTGGCACCGGGTGTCGGGCTCGGGCAAGAACGCCTTGGATTTCCACATTGCGTTCCATATTGGTCGGGTGCTTGAGCGTAAGGAGGCCAGCGAGTTCATCATCCTGGCGAAGGACACGGGTTATGACCCCCTTGTCAACCACATCGGATCGCTAGGCATACCATGCAGGCGCATCGCTGCTGTCGGCGAGATCCACGAAACGTTGCCCGCTCCGGTCAATAAGACCACGAAGCCCGCACCAAAGACATCGCCCGCCGTCAGCGCTGAGCTTGAGCGCGTTAAGGTAAATCTCTCGAAGCTGCAAAAAAACAAGCGACCACGGAAACGGGCGACGCTGACAAAACACGTCAGTACGCTGTTCGGCAACAAGCTAACGAAGCCGATGTTGACGACGCTGATTGAGGAGTTGTTCCGTCGTAAGCTGCTTTCCGAAGCCAATGGCTCTTTAAGCTACCACTTTTAGCCACAGCGTTTTGCTTCCCTCACCATGGCGAACGGGGGCGGAAAATGAGTGTCCGGTCTGGAGCTGGGCTGTGGACAGGAAGCGACGAGCGAGCGGAGCATTGGTGAACATAACAAAGTCCTAAATGTCCTTGTTCAACCCGTTTAGGCAATCGTCCAGCGTCCGGTCTTTTCCCGGTCTTTCCTGCAGAGTTGGGACGCATCTGCGAGGCATCGCCACTAGTAACCTGCATGGTTTTGCCGTGAAATTTCAGGCTTTATCGACCGTTAGTGTTCCATCAAGGAAACCTAGGTCACTTGCTATGTACGCTGGCCTGCCGGTGGAAGTCCTTGCTCAAAAAATCAGCTAAAAGTGGCGTAAGAGACTTTTAATCCGTTGGTCGCGTGTTCGAGTCACGCACGACCCACCAGCATTACGAAGGGCCTGTGGCGCAAGTCACAGGCCCTTTTTGCGTTTGGGTGTTTGGATGAATCAGACTGGCGGCGTTCGCACGAGCGGATCGCGGAAGCCCGTGTCCAGCGGCACCGATCCTTCGGGCGTTACGTCAGCGGGCCGCGCCGGTCGCCGCGTTGCCGGGCGTTTCGACTCGTTCCACGTCTTGTAGGCAAAGTATCCCGCGCCGGCGAGCGCGCCGATTTTCGACAGTTTCCAGGTCACGCGACCTACCGGCGTCCGGCGCAGCAGCGGAAGGGCCAGGGTGATGGCCGTGCTGAGCATCGGATAGTTGCGCGTGATGCCGAGCATCTTGAGCCAGCCCGACGAGCGCGTCAGGCTGGTCACACGGGGCAGCCACGCGCTGAAATTCGTCATGCGGCGCGCGCCGCCTTTGACTTGCTGCAGAGCCTGGTGGGCGTCGTAGCGCTCGAGCGCGGCACGTGTGATCAGCAATTCCTTGCGTACAGCCAGCGGCAGCCTGACTTCCCGCGTGAAGCGGACGGGGCGGGGATGGTCGCGGCGCGGGTGGCTATCGAGGGATTCGTCTTCGGGCGTGGTCATTGGCGCAGCATCTCCCGGTCTTTATCGAGTTCAGCCAGTGTGGATTCGAACAGCGGAGGCGCGTTGCGAACCTTGTGGCGGGCGATCAAAAGGCAGGCGGCCGTGCAGATTAGGTAGAACACCACGATGGCGCCAATGGCCTGCCAGCGGTAGGTTTCCCAGAACAGGATGGCGATCAGCAGCGTGAAGGTCATCAGCGCCATGCCGAAGAAGACCAGGCCAAAACAGGCCAGCAACGCCACCTTCATCAGCCGGGTGCGCTCTTCGGCCAGCTCGACGCTGGCGAGTTCGAGGCGCGTCTGCAGCATCGACACGACCGAACCGGTCAGGTTGCGCAGGGAGTCCAGGAACTTGGGGGAAGGGGATTCGCTCATGCGGCTCCGGCGGAAAAGCGATGCGCCGGCAGGGCGGCATCTGCGTGGAAGAACCAGCGGCGGCCGATGGGGCCGCTCATCCAGTCCATATACAAATTGCATGCCACCGGCACAGATGCGCAGCCGGTGGCCGGTACGACAGTACGGGGCGTACTGCGGACGATGCTTACTTGCGGTTCAGCAGCAGGCCGATCAGCAGGCCCACGCCCGCTGCCACGCCCACGGCGCGCCACGGGTGGTCATGCACATAGTCATCGGTGGCACGGGCGGCTGCCTTGCTCTTGGTCACGACTGCGTCTTGCAGGTCCTGGGCCTTTTCCTTGGCTTGCTTCAGCAGGCCCATGCCACGCTCGCGCAGTTCGGCAGCTTTCTCGCCGGTGGTCGAGGCCGCTTGCTTAAGCAGTTCTTCGGCGTCGGACAGAACGGTCTTGACATCGCTCATCAGTTTCTCCTGTTTGCGGGCGGTTGGTTCAAGTGGTGACATTTTGCCTTGCTCGCACTGGCTTGTGGCGTTTCTTGTCGTCCAAGTAGCATATGTGGCGGTCGGCCACGGTTTCAAGCTCGTCAGTACAAGGCACCCTCGGGGATGTCACGCAACGTGTCATCGGCCGGCGGAGCAGGAAACTTAGTCCCGCTCCCAAAGTCTTTATGACTTCGAGTGATTTTGTAGTGACTTTATATTCGTTTGGGTTGGATGGCAATCTGGCTAAGCTGGTTCACCTGACCCTACATTTATTTACTTTTCTGTTTTCGGAGACTTTCATTCATGGCACTGCGTCTTGGCGATATTGCACCGGACTTCGAGCAAGAATCGAGCGAGGGCACCATTCGCTTCCATGACTGGCTTGGCAATGACTGGGGTGTCCTGTTCTCGCATCCGGCCGACTACACCCCGGTTTGCACCACCGAACTGGGCCTGACCGCCAAGCTGAAGGGCGAATTCGAGAAGCGCGGTGTCAAGGCGATTGCATTGTCCGTGGATAGCGTCGCGTCGCACAAGGGCTGGATCGGTGACATCAACGAGACCCAGTCGACCTCGGTCAATTTCCCGATCCTGGCCGACAGCGACCGCAAGGTCTCCGAGCTGTACGACATGATTCATCCGAACGCGAATGAGACGCTGACCGTGCGCTCGCTGTTCGTGATCGATCCCAAGAAGAAGGTCCGGCTGATCATTACCTATCCTGCAAGCACCGGTAGAAATTTCAACGAAATCTTGCGCGTCATCGATTCGCTGCAACTGACCGACAACCACAGCGTGGCCACGCCGGGCAACTGGCAGGACGGCGACGATGTGGTAATCGTGCCGTCGCTGAAGGACGAAGAGGTGATCCGCCAGAAATTTCCGAAGGGCTACAAGGCGGTGCGTCCGTATCTGCGCCTGACGCCCCAGCCGAACAAGTAAAGAAAAACCGGGTCCTAGGTATTCACCCGGCCCGGTCCAGTACTGCATGACTTTGTTGTAGAAGCTTTGTCGTAAAACGATGGGCGTGCCCGTCGTCTCCTTGGTAGTGTTGCTTCCGCCCGGCCACGTGCCGGGCTTTTTCTTTTTGCTGTGGCGTATCAGAAGAACGCTTGCAGACCGGTTTGGGCGCGGCCCAGGATCAGCGCGTGGATATCGTGCGTGCCTTCGTAGGTGTTGACCACTTCCAGGTTCACCACGTGGCGGATTACGCCGAACTCGTCCGAGATGCCATTGCCGCCAAGCATGTCGCGGGCTACGCGAGCAATGTCGAGCGACTTGCCGCACGAGTTGCGCTTCATGATCGAAGTAATTTCCACGGCGGCCGTGCCTTCGTCCTTCATGCGGCCCAGTCGCAGGCAGCCTTGCAGGCCCAGCGTGATCTCGGTCTGCATATCGGCCAGCTTCTTCTGCACCAGCTGCGTGGCGGCCAGCGGGCGGCCGAACTGCTTGCGGTCCAGCGTGTACTGGCGGGCGGTGTGCCAGCAGAATTCAGCGGCGCCCAGCGCCCCCCAGGCGATGCCGTAGCGGGCCGAGTTCAGGCAGGTGAACGGACCCTTCAGGCCGCTCACGTTGGGCATGATGTTCTCTTCGGGCACGAAGACCTGATCCATCACGATTTCGCCGGTGATGGACGTGCGCAGACCCACCTTGCCGTGGATGGCCGGAGCGGTCAGGCCCTTCCAGCCCTTTTCCAGGATGAAGCCGCGGATAGCTTCCTTGCCGTCATCGCCCATGAGCTTGGCCCAGACGACAAAGACATCGGCGATCGGCGAGTTCGTGATCCACATCTTGGCGCCGGACAGCTCGTAGCCGCCTGCTACCTTCTTGGCGCGCGTGACCATCGAGCCCGGATCGGAGCCATGGTTCGGCTCAGTCAGGCCGAAGCAGCCGATCCATTCGCCGGTGGCCAGCTTGGGCAGGTACTTCTGCTTCTGTGCTTCCGTGCCGAATTCATAGATCGGCACCATCACCAGCGACGATTGCACGCTCATCATCGAGCGGTAGCCCGAATCCACGCGCTCCACTTCACGTGCGATCAGGCCGTAGCTGACGTAGTTCAGGCCAGGGCCGCCGTACTGCTCGGGGATGGTCGGGCCGAGCAGGCCCAATTCGCCCATCTCGCGGAAGATCTCCACATCGGTCTTCTCATTGCGGAACGACTGCAGCACGCGCGGCATCAGCTTGTCCTGGCAATAGGCCGCGGCGGCGTCACGGATCATGCGCTCGTCATCGGTCAATTGCTGATCCAGCAGCAGCGGGTCGGTCCAGTTGAATTCGGCGTGTGCAGCCATGGAGGTCTCCTTCGTAGTTCGGCGAGTAAGGGTGGAATCCGGTTCAGCCAGATATTTTCTGGTTCCGCATTGCGGAACCTTGTTCCGATGAGCTAGTATAGCTGAACCCGTTTTCGCTGCAACAGGCGTTTTTGCGGCCCCGGCGAATTGCGTTCGACAATCGACCACACCCTTCTTTGACTGGAGTGCCGTCTTGGCTACCACCACCGCTTCCGCCGCCACCGATGCCGTCCGCGACGCCGCTGCACCCCGCGAACGCGAGAGTGATCCCAACTTCGTCACCGCGCTGGCGCGGGGTCTGGAACTGCTGCGCTGCTTCCGCACGGGCGAGGCGATGCTCGGCAATCAGGATTTCGTGCGCCGCACGGGGTTCCCCAAGGCTACGGTCAGCCGGCTGGCTGGCACGCTGGTGCAGTTGGGATACCTGCGCTACGACGACAGCCTGGGCAAGTATGCGCTCGATGCTGGCGTGCTGGCCCTAGGGTTCTCATACTTGGCCGCGTCCGATGTGGTGGCGCTGGCGCGCCCGCACATGCTGGCCTTTGCGCAGACGCATGGGGTGTCGGTGTCGCTGGGCAAGCGCGAGCGGCTGGAGGTGATTTACCTCGACTCGATCCGTAACGATGCGGGCGCGATGCTCGGACTGGGCGTGGGTTCGCGGCTGTCCCTGATATCGAGTTCGATGGGGCGCGCCTATCTGGCGGCCTTGCCGGCAGCCAGGCGCGAGCGGGTGCTGGGGGAGTTCTCGCAGGCGTTCCCGGAGCAGTGGAGGCAGCAGGAGACCCCGATGCGCGCCGCACTGGCCCAAGCCGAGCGCGATGGCTACGCGGCGTCGTTCCGCGACTGGCATCCGGCCATTCACGCGTGCGCCGTGGCGTTTCGTCCGGTGGGAGAGAAGGATTTGCACATGCTGAGTTGCAGTGCTTCGTATGGCGCGGTCAGCGAGGAAACGTTTCGCGAGACGCTGGCGCCGGCGCTGCAGGCGCTGGGGATGAGGTTGTCGGAGGTGGGGCGGTAAGGTCCGGTCTTCCCATTGTTTTCTCCCCTCTCCCTCTGGGAGAGGGGCGGGGGTGAGGGCAAGCCGTGCAAATTGCGACTCGGTCGGCAAACAGAGCCGCTGGCCCTCACCCCCAACCCCTCTCCCGCAAGCGGGAGAGGGGAGAAAACAAGAGGGAGAGACAGACCTACAAATCCGTCCGCAACTTCCACAACTCCGGAAACAGCACCACGTCCAGCATCCTGCGCAGGTAGCTCACGCCTTCGGTGCCGCCGGTGCCGCGTTTGAAGCCGATCACGCGTTCCACCGTTGTGACATGGCGGAAGCGCCATTGGCGGAAGGCGTCTTCGAGGTCGACAAACTTTTCGCCGAGTTCGTACAGGTCCCAGTGTGCTGACGGATTCCGATAGATCTCAAGCCACGCGGCCTCGACCGATTCGTTGTAGGCCAGCGGCTCGGTCCAGTCGCGCTCCACCACGTTGGCGTCGATCGCAAAGCCGCGACGTGCCATCAGGCGAATCGCCTCGTCATACATCGACGGGGTTTGCAGTGCCGTTTCCACCAGCTTCATATGCTCGGGACGATGCGCATGGGGGCGCAGCATCGCGGCATTCTTGTTGCCGAGGATGAACTCGATCTCGCGGTACTGGTACGACTGGAAACCGGACGACGCACCCAGGTAAGGCCGCATTGCGGAGTACTCGGGCGGGGTCATCGTGGCCAGCACGTTCCAGGCTTGCACGAGTTGATCCATGATGCGCGAGACGCGTGCCAGCATCTTGAACGCAGGTTGCAACTGGTCTGTCTTCACGGATTCGCGCGCCGCGCGCAATTCGTGCAGCATCAGCTTCATCCACAGTTCGGTGGTCTGGTGCTGGACGATGAACAGCATCTCGTTATGGTCGGGCGAGAGTGGGTGCTGGGCCGACAAGATCTGGTCGAGACCCAGGTAGTCGCCGTAGCTCATGTCGCGCGCGAAATCCATCTGCGCGCCATGCCAGCCCTCTGCATCGGCGCCTGCCGCAGGGGCGGCGCCGTGTCCCATCGGACATCCCTTGAATTCGCTCATGATCTGCTCCGCTCAGGTCACTGCGGTCCGCACGGCAAAGCGCGCGTCGCGGTACACGCGACTATCGAGCACGTCGCGCAGGATCTCCACGGCATCCCAGACTTCGGTGAAGCTCGTGTACAGCGGCGTGAAGCCGAAGCGTGCGATGCCCGGTTCGCGGTAGTCGCCAATGACGCCACGTTCGATCAGCGCAGCCACCAGTGCATAACCGTCCGGGTGCGCGAAGCTGACCTGGCTGCCGCGCTTCGCGTGTTCGCGCGGCGTGACGAGCGTCAGCGGATGGTGGCCGCATCGCGCTTCCACGAGTTCGATAAACAGATCGGTCAGCTTCAGCGATTTCGCGCGCAGGGCGGTCATGCTGGTCTGCGTAAAGATGTCGAGGCCGCATTCGACCATCGCCAGCGACGTGACCGGCTGCGTGCCGCAGAGGAAGCGGTCAATGCCATTGGCTGGCACGTATTGCGGCGACATCGCGAACGGTGCGCGATGGCCCCACCAGCCCGACAGCGGTTGCCAGAACTGGTCGCGCAGCGAAGGCGATACCCAGACGAAGGCGGGCGAGCCCGGACCACCGTTCAGATACTTGTACGTGCAGCCGATCGCGTAGTCGGCGCGGGCGGCGTTCAGTGCAACAGGCACGGCGCCAGCCGAGTGAGCCAGATCCCAGACCGTCAGCGCGCCGCGTGCGTGCGCGAGTTCGGTCAGGCCGGCCATGTCGAGCATCTCGCCGGTTTTGTAGTTGACATGCGTGAGCATCAGCACGGCCGTGTCGGCGCCTACGGCGGCGTCGATTTCGTCGGGGCTGTTGACGAGCCGGACTTCGTATCCTTGCTGCAGCAGGTCGGCCAGGCCCTGGGCGATGTAGAGATCGGTCGGAAAGTTGCTGGCCTCGGACACGATCACACGACGTGACGGATCGCGCTTCTGCTGCACCCGCACAGCGGCGGTCAGCACCTTGAACAGGTTGATCGACGTGGTGTCGGTGACCACCACCTCGTCATGCCCGGCACCGATCAACGGCGCCAGCAGGTTGCCCAGCCGCTGCGGCAGGTCGAACCAGCCGGCCGTGTTCCAGCTGCGAATCAGGCCGTTGCCCCATTCCTGATTGACCACTTCCGAAGCACGCGCGGCGGCGGCGCGCGGACGTGCGCCGAGCGAGTTGCCATCGAGGTAGATCACGCCTTCGGGCAGGGCAAACTGTTCACGGAGTGCGCGGAGCGGGTCGTCCCGGTCCATCGCCTCGCAGCTTTTACGCGTCAGGGTTGTCATATCGGTTCTGCTTGCAGGAAGGGTAGGAGGTTGTTCAAAGCGCGCGCAGCACGGCACGTACCGGGCTGGCGTCGAGCGTTGCCAGCCGCAGCGGCAACGCGATGAGTTCGTAGTCGCCAGCGGGCACGTCATCGAGCACGATGCCTTCGAGAATGGCGAGCCGGTGGTCGCGCACGGCGTGGTGCGCATCCATGGTCTTGGAGGTTTCGGGGTCCAGCGACGGCGTGTCGATGCCGATCAGCTTCACGCCACGGCTGGCGAGCAGCGCGATGGTCTCGGGCGCTACGGCGCAGAACGCGGAATCCCAGGCGCCCAGCGGCGCGGTCTGGTACGTGCGCAACAGCACGCGCGGTGGCACGTCGCTCAAAGCATGGTCGATATGTTGCGGCTCCACACGCGGCGCGGCGCCGATGCAGTGGATCACGCGGCAAGGGCCGAGGTAGGCGTCGAGCGGCACCTCGCCAATCGGTGCACCGTCTGCCGCGTAGTGCAGCGGGGCATCGGCGTGCGCGCCCGTGTGCGGCGACATCGTGATCTTGCCCACGTTGACTGGGCAGTGCTCGTCGAGTTGCCACGCAGGCTCATGACGGAACGGCGTGTCGCCAGGCCAGACCGGCGTGGCGTTCGAGACCGGGGGCGTGATGTCCCAGAGGCGGCGGGAATCCGTGTGGACTAAGGGGGCGTTCGGCATTGGGGCGTTGTCTCGGGGGCGTTTCTAAAGACGCGGTGCGTGCAGGGATCATAGTCAAAACCCGCGAGAAGAGGCTTGCGAAATGGGGCGTCGAAGCGCGGTTGTTTCGCATAGAATTGTGCGAATGGCACAAAAAACAGTGGATTCTGCGAAATGACCCTCGATCCAACCGATTTGCGCATCCTGACCGCGCTGCAGGAGAACGGACGCATCAGCAACCAGGACCTCGCCGACCGCGTGGCGCTATCGCCCTCGGCCTGTCTGCGGCGGGTGCGGTTGCTGGAAGAGAGCGGGGTGATTGGCGGCTACAACGCGTGGTTCGATGCGGAGCAGCTAGGGCTGGAGATCGAGGCCATCGTGCAGGTGTCGATGCGGCACGATGTGGAGGGATGGCACGACACGTTCAATGCCGTGGTGCAGACGTGGCCGGAAGTGCTGACAGCCTATGTGATTACGGGGGATAGCAACTACATCCTGCGCGTGCAGGCGCGCAACCTGAAGCACTATTCGGATTTCATCGTGAACCGGCTGTACCGTACGCCGGGGGTCATGGATATCCGCTCCAACATCGTGCTGCAGCGGATCAAGACCGATGGATCGCCGTTGGCGATCCTCAAGGAAAGTAACTAGCGGTCGGCAACTAGCGGTCAGTCGGGCAGAGCGGGCAGAGCGTGGAGAATTGCGCGCCCTGGAACACCAGCGGATCGCCGCCAGCATCCAGAATGCCGCAACGCTCCACTTCGCCGACGAAAATCGTGTGGTCGCCTTCGTCATAACGGCTGCGATTGTGGCATTCGAACCACGCCAGCGCGCTGCCGAGGATGGGCAGTCCGGTTTCGGACAGGCGATAGTCCACGCCGGCAAAGCGATCGCCCTTGAGCGTGGCAAAGCGTTGGCACAGGTCCAGTTGCGACGCCGCCAGCACATTGATGATGTAGTGCGAACCGTCGCGGAACATCGGCAGGCTGTTGGCGCGGTGGGCCATGCTCCACAGCACGAGCGGCGGCGACATCGATACCGAGTTGAACGAACTGGCGGTAATACCGATGAACGGCGCGCCGTTGGCATACGGATGGCCGGCCGCGCGGGTGGTAATCACCGTCACGCCGGTGGCGAACTGCGACAGCGCACGCTTGAAATGCTGGCTGTCGAAATCGGGAGCGGTGGCCGTGCGGCCCGTAACGGGGGCGTCGGCCTCTGGCATGCCCATCTCTCGGGCTCCACACAAATCCATGATCTTCATATCGGGTTGGCCGGCGCGCATTCAACACGCACAAGCTAATCCGCGGGGGCGGCAACTTCGGTGGCCTGCCGCACAAAAACCGTGCGACTGCGGAAGGCCCAATTGTAGCGGACATCGGACATGGGCTCCGGGGTGACCTTACCGGCAGATGTTCTATGTGATTCCGATGTCCTATGCGGTGCCGAGCCTGTCGGCAATCGCGGTGGCCAGCCCAACGATGCTGAGTGGCGCGCAGCCTTCGGCATTGTTGCTCACGATGACGTAGGCGGGCTGCCCGGCCTGCAGCGTGCGGACCACTACATCGGCGATGGCATTGCGCGTCTCCGTGTCCGGGTCCGCAAGCTTGTCGAAGGGGGAGAAGGCTTTCTCGGCCATCGCATAGGACCGGCCTTCGCGCAGCATCCAGCGCAGGACGAGTGGTCCGGGCGCGCCATCGTCCATCAGCGCCTGGGCTTGCGCCTGCCGGGGCACGGAAGGCAGACGATCCCGCGCGGCCAGGCAGAAGCGCACGCCGTGATCGCGCAGCAGGCGGATGTAGCGCGGCGTCAGCAGGGACGCGTCGCGCATTTCCACGGCATAGCAGGCGTTGGGCGTCAGCGTTGGTTCGAGCGGCGGCAGCGCGGCAAGGAATGCTTCGAGTCGCGCGAACAGCGCCGGGCCATCGTCGGCAAGACTCTGCAAAGGCGAAAGCTGGAACAGCAGGGGACCACAACGCGCGCCGAGTCCCGTTGTGGCCGGCTCGATAAAGTCGCGAATGGCGATTTCCGCGTCGAGAAATGCGGCATTGGCCAGGCGTCCCGCGCCGTCGGGGCCGCGCAGCCAGGCATCGCAAACGCTGGCCGGTGCCTTTACCAGGAAGCGGAAGTGCTCAGGCACCTGCGCTGCGTACCGCAGGTAATCGGTAGTCGGAATGGGACCATAGAAGCCGCGATCGATACCGGCGGCGCGCAACAGCGGATGCTGGCCGCAGGCTTCCAGGCCCTTGCGCGACAGCAGGCTTTCCGTGTACTCGCCGTCGTAGACCATGCCGTGCCAGCCTGGGTACGACCACGACGACGTACCGAAATACAGGTTCGACGGCAGCCCCGCGGCGAGCGCGTTCAGGGCGGGGTCGTGCGTCCATGGCTGGACGACCTTGCCGACGGCTTGCTTCTTGACGGGTGTGGGCGTGGAGGCGGTGTCCGGCGACGCAGGTGCATCGCCGAACAGGTCGAGGTTAGGGGTCAATCTCAGCTGCTGGTTCCGATCGGAGAAGCGTAAATATAGCGCCGCGAGACCGGGAACGTATCGGCGGGGCGATCCGCCTTCTGGCAGATGACCTGGTAGATCGACATCTTGCCGGTGGTGAAGGCGTGTGCGCAGCCTGCCAGGTAGATGCGCCAGATGCGGTATTTCTTCTCGCCGACCATGGCCCGGATGGTCTCCGCATTGCTCTCGAAGTTCTCGGCCCAATGCCGCAACGTCTGCGCGTAGTGGCGGCGCAGCAGTTCCACATCGAAGGCTTCGAGCCCGCCCTTCTGGGCCGTGGTCAGCACCATGCCGATATGGGGCAACTCGCCTTGCGGAAAGACGTAGCGGTCCATGAAGGCGGACCCGTCCATTGGCACTTCGCCGCTGTCGGCATCGGGAGACGTGATGCCGTGGTTCAGCGCCACGCCGTCATCTTTGAGCAGGTCGCGGATACGGCCGAAGTAGCCGGGCAGGTTCTCCTTGCCCACATGCTCGAACATGCCGACGCTGGTGATGCGGTCGAACTGCCCCTGCGTGTCGCGATAGTCCTGCAGCCGGATCTCGATACGGTCCTGCAGCCCCGCCGCCTTCACGCGCTCGGTGGCCATGTCGAACTGGTTCTGGCTCAGCGTGATGCCCACGCAGCGCGCGCCGAATTTCTCCGCTGCGCGGATGACCAGCGCGCCCCAGCCGCAGCCGATGTCGAGCAGCGTCTGGCCCGGCTGCAACTGCACCTTGGTCAGGATATGGTCGATCTTCTTGAGCTGCGCAGTGGCCAGGTCCTCGGTGCCATCCTCGAAGTACGCACACGAGTAGACCATGCGCGGATCGAGCCAGAGCTGGTAGAACGCGTTGGAGACGTCGTAGTGGTACTGGATCGACGCCTTGTCTTCTTCCTTGGTATGCGTGAAGTGGTCGGCCACCCGGGCGAGCATGCCGCCTGCCCGGCGGGCGGCCGCGGCAGAAAGGCCATAGCCCACCTTGATGATGTCGGCCAGCCGGCCGTCCAGGTCGATCTTCTCCTGGACATAGGCTTCGCCAAGATTATCAAGGCTTGGTACGAGCAGTAGGGGCAGGGCGGATGCCTCGCGCACGGTCAGCGTGACGTCCGGCTTTTCGAAATGGCCAAGCTGGTATTCACTGCCGTTCCACAGGCGGAGCCTGACTGGCAGGTTGGCGTGCTCCCGCACGTCGGAGATCCAGCTATCGAGCTGCTTTTCCAGGGCTTGTTTGAAGAACATGCGGCTTTCTCCCGATTGGTTCGTGATTCCTCTCGAAATGAAATGCCCCACGGTCGGCTGCGCTTACTGCGTGGATGCCGCAGCGCTGGCCTTGGGGGCCGCATCGATGCATGGCCGATGCGGCGGCACAGAAAACTTTACGCCAAATCCCCGGATTGTGCAGTGCGCGTCCCGCACCGTCAGTGCCTGTCAGGTCAGGCAGACATTTGCGCTCGGTCGCGGCTCAAGGCGAGAGACGCACGATCTGCCAGCTGCCGTCGGCCTGCTTGCGATAGCCAATGCGGTCGTGCAGTCGTGAAGGACGACCCTGCCAGAATTCCATCCAAGTCGGGCTGACCCGATAGCCGCCCCAGTGCGGGGGACGCGGCGGGTTCTCGCCGTACTTGGTGCGGAAATCGGCTTCGCGCGCTTCGAGTACGTCGCGGCCCGAGACTTCGCGGCTTTGCTCGGAGGCCCAGGCGCCCAGGCGGGAGCCCAGCGGGCGCGAGGCGTAATAGGCGTCGCTTTCGGCATCGGCCACTTTCTCGACGATGCCCTCCACGCGCACCTGCCGTTCGAGCTGTACCCAATGGAATAGCAGTGCCGCGCGCGGATTGGCCCCGAGGTCCAGCCCCTTGCGGCTTTCGTAGTTCGTGAAGAACGTGAATCCGTGCTCGTCCATGCCCTTGAGCAGCACGATGCGCGCGGACGGCTGGCCGTCGCTGGCCACCGTGGCAAGCGTCATCGCGTTGGGTTCGGGGAGCTTGGATTGCATCGCCTCGTCGAACCAGCTCTGGAACTGGCGGATGGGGTCAGCGGCTACGTCGGATTCTGAAAGTGCGCTCAGCATGTAGTTGCGGCGCAGGTCGGCGAGTTGGGTCATGTCGCGGCTTGAAGGGTCAGGCGCGCGCGCGGAATCACGCGCGCAGATGCTTCGAGTATAGCGAATGCGCCGGGGAGCGCATTTGCGTTGCCGCAAGCAAAAATGGACGATCTACGAGTCCGCTGGTGAATCCTTCAGGGCAGGCGTTGCACCGATCTTGCGCGTTTGCTTGCGCGAGTAATAGTTCGCCACGCCCATCGCCCCTGCCATCGACAGGAAGATCGGCAGCATGCCCAGCGCGGTGCCCACCACGCCGAACGTGAGTGGCCACACTACCTGGCTGGTATTGAGCACGGCCGAGCGCAGCCCGAGCGCTTCGCCGGCACGGCCCGATGGCGACACGGTGTGGAGGATGTTCATGACGTTGGGCTGGGCGCTGCCGAGCGCGAGCCCCAGCACAAAAGCCAGCGCGCACATCAGCCAGAAATGCGCCACGAAGGGATAGACAAGGTAGGCCAGGCCGCCCACGAGCAAGGCCAGCCGGATGATCTTCCATTCGGAGAAGTGCCGCGACACCATTGGCATCGCCACACGAATCGCCAGCGTGGCCAGCGAAAAGGCGCCGAGCACCCAGCCGATCATCGATGGAGAAAGACCGATGCGCGTGCCTTGAATCGGAATCAGGAACGCGTGCAGATCCCACGCGGCGGAGAGCACGGCGCTGGCGACGAATACCGCGCGCAGTTCGGGATACTGGAGCAGGTCCAGCGTGGAGCGGCGCGAGCCGTCCTCGATGGCGAGGCGTCCCGCGTTGCCGCCCGTGGCGGGCAGGCGATGCCGCACGCGCTGCAACCCGATCACTCCGGCGAGCGCCACCACCACCAGCAGGCAGAAAGCCGGGCGGAAGCCCGCATGCTCGATGGTGTAACCCATGGCAACCGGGCCGAGCGTGCCCGAGATCGACAGGCCCAGCGCATGCCAGGTGTAGTTGCGCAGCCGGGTCTCGTTGGTTGATACCTGTCCGATCAGCAACTGCATGGCCACCTGCACCAGCATGAAGCCCACGCCGATCAGCGCGCAGGCGGCGTACAGCGCGGCGATGTCCGGCCAGACCGCCGGCAGCAGCGTACCGCCCACGACCATCAGCGAACCGGCCATCATCGGCAGCCGGGGACCGATCTCGTCGATGCGCTTGCCCGCGCGGATCGCCAGGAACATCGGCAACAGCGCGTAGAGCGACATCAGGATGCCCAGCGTCACCGTCGACGCCTTGAGCGAAATGGCAAAGAGGGAAACGACGACACGGCTGGCATTGAATGCCACGTGATTGCACACCGTCAACGCGATCAGCCATGTGATCGGCGGGACGGCAGCGTGAGGCAACGTCATGGGGCGCGGGGGCAGGAATAGTGGATCGCGCCGCCGGCAATGTCTCCGATCCGGGCGAGAAGACGCGCGAAGAAGAAAAAATGGATGCGGCCGAAGCCGCACCTGACAAAGCACCAAGGCCGGACTGGAACCCGGCAAAGGCGGCGATGCATGCCACTGTTGCTTAAATGCTTGATTAGTCAATGGCTGGGATGATTATGCGACCGCATCGACGCGATGCACAACATCGGTGACGGGGGAGGTGCGGATTTGCAACAGTGGTATGTGGGCTCCCCTCTCCCACAAAGTGGGAGAGGGGTTGGGGGAGAGGGCCTGAGGGTCTGCTTGCCGACGAGTCGCAATTTGCACCGCTGACCCTCTCCCCCGCCCCTCTCCCGCGAGCGGGAGAGGGGAGCAAACCGGCGAGAGAGGAAGTCCTCAACCCCCCTGATACAGCTGCCGATCATTCTCCGGCCGGTTCGGACTCTGTACCGACGGCGCCGGAATCCTCGGCTTGGTCGGCGCCGGGCCTGCCTCCCCACGTGCAGCGTCGGACTTCGTCGGCGATTCCGGCACGGCTGGGCCAGCCTCCTGGCCCTTCACGTCGGGGCCTTGATAACTCTTGCCCGGTGGCGGTGCCGTAGGCCGCTTCTTGAGTTCCGCCAGGAGCTTGCCGCACTGGCTTTCGTCGCCGCCGGGCGAGATATCGAGCAGCGGGATCACCATCGCCACCGGTGCGGTCAATGCGAGCGCCAGTGCGCCACCGGCCCGCAGGGCCAGGATCGCGATGTTGGGGCTGACCGACGGATTCTTGAACGTGCCGCCTACGTAAAGCGGCGAGCGCAGCGAGATGATCCGCAGCCCCTTGGAATCCGGGTGGATGGTCAGCGCGAGTTGCTCGTCCTTGAAATTGATGCCGCCATCGACGTTGATCACCGCATCCTGCGTATCGAGCACGAATGTCTGAACGCGCGCCACACCGTCCTTGACGCCGAAGGCACTGACGCCGCAATTGATCTGAACGGGCTTGTCGCCGAACAGCTTGGAGATCACCACGCTGCCCACGTTAAGACCTACCGCTTCGAGGATGAACTTGCTGACCGTGCCGTTCTCCACCAGCAGCTTGGCCTCGCCGTTCGATGTGCCCAGCAGGGCCGCCACCGAGTTACCCGTGGCCGACAGCTTGGCGCTGCCGTTCACCTCACCCACGCTAGCGCGGGTGCTCTCCACCTTCGGGAACAGTTGCTTGAGCTTCAGGTGCCGCGCGGTCATGTCGAGCATCGCGGTCATCGGCTCGCGCTTGCCGTCGAGCTTGATCGTCGAGACGAGGTTGCCGCCGGCCATGCCGAAGTTCAGGGGATCGAGCAAAAGCACGCCGTCAGTCAGCTTCAGATGCGTGGTCAGGTCCGTGATGGGCAGGTCCTCGTCGCGGACGATGCGTTTGCCTGTGAATTTCACGTCGGCATCGATCTCGTCCCAACGCTCGGTGCGGAACGGCGCCACAGGCAGCGCCTTGTTCGGCGGCTGCTTGACCGGGCTTTCCTTGGCGGCCTGGCCCGGTTTGGCATCGGCGCCAATCAGCGGCGCGAGATCGGCGAACAGCAGTTGTTTCGATACCAGTTCGCCCGATAACAACGGACGCGGCGAGCGTTGCGCGAAGGTCAGCGTGCCGCCCAGATCGCTGCTACCTACCTTGCCGGTGAAGTCACGATAGGTGTACGTCGAGGCGCCTTTCTTCAGCGTAGCCACCAGCCGGCCACGCGTGTCGTAGGGTGGCGTGGAAGGCAACACGATGCCGGTGAGCGGATACAGCGATGCCATGTTGTCGCCCGATAGCCGCAGGTTCACGTCGAGCGCGCCGAGGTGGGCCGGGTTGGTGACCGTGCCTTCGATCACCGCGCGCGTGGCACCTACGCGCACATCGGCCTGCACAGGGTAGGGCGTGTTCACATCGCGCAGGCTCAGCACCGTGCCGGCCTTGCCGGTGGCGTTGATCGTGGCCTTGTTGTAATGGCCCACTGCCTTCCAGCGGATGCCGTAGCGCTCGTTGTCCTTCGCGTCCTTGGTGTCCTTGTCCTGCTTGTTGTCCGCGGCTTTGGCGTCCGATGCGGCATCGCCCTGCGAAGCCGCCACTGCCGAAGCGTCCGATGGCATCAGCGCACCATCGCGAGCCTTGTCGTAAAGCGCCTGGTCGCCCACGGTATCGAGCGTGGCCTGCAGTTCGATCTTTTCGGCTGCATCGCTTAGCGCGAGATTGCCGCGCTGGAGTACGACCTCGCCAATGTCGAGGTGCCATTTCGATTGGCCGGAATCGGTCTCCTTGCGGGTATCGAAGGTCCAGTTATTGCGTTTGTCGGCGAGTCGTTCGAGCCAGACGGCCGGGCTGTCCACGACGATGGTCGGCACGTTGATTTCATGGGCCAGCAGCGGCAGCGGGCGCAGAATGAAGATCAGTTCGCGGATGGTGCCCATGTTGGGTGCGCGAGCCCAGTCGGGGTTGCCCACCGTGATGTCCCGTGCCGAGAGGCGGGGCCACGGCACGAAAGTGCGCCAGCCGGTCTCGCCCTGCGCGCGTTTCCACGTGACCACGAGGTCGCCGTTGATCGCGAAGGGACGGCCGATGGATTGAGATACCTTGTCGTTGAGCCACGGTTTGAGCCGGTTCCAGTCAAAGGTCAGGATGACGATGATGAGAATAGCGATCAGCGCCAGCGGCGTGAAAGCACTCCAGAAAATGATCTTGCGTCGACGCGAGGCGGGCATGGGAAACGCTCCGTTTTGTGGCTCCGTTTGTGCAGCCATGCGGCGGATAAACCACTACATGGATATTGTAGGGAGCCGTGTCCGGCGGAGTTGTCGGCGGTCGGCTGACATTGCGGTCGCCCGAAAGCCTATTTTTGGCGCCGATGCCATGGCGGCGGCTGGCTTAGAATGCCGGCAGCACAAACATTGATCGTCATGACCGCGAACTCCACGCCTGTGGCAGCGCATCACCTGCCCGACTCCCTTACCCATGAATCCGTTGCCGATGACGACTATCACCGTCGTTTTGGCGGCGTCGCGCGCCTGTACGGCACGGCCGG
>Ga0209025_1000521_pt1 | contig 73251 bp, 67 predicted proteins | sample AraplaMF_Col_mLB_FD_184256 | JGI IMG/M metagenome (GOLD analysis project Ga0209025, IMG submission 184256) | Arabidopsis root microbial communities from the University of North Carolina, USA - plate scrape MF_Col_mLB (SPAdes) (version 2) | ecosystem: Host-associated > Plants > Roots > Endosphere... | reverse complement strand
CCGACTTCGCGGAAGACGTGGTGCTGCTCAAGCTGGTCGGCATGAATCCGGTGGTGGTGCACGGCGGCGGCCCGCAGATCGAGGCCGCGCTCAACCGCCTGGGCAAGAAGGGCAGCTTCATCCAGGGCATGCGCGTGACCGACGCCGAGACCATGGAAGTCGTCGAATGGGTGCTGGCCGGCGAGGTGCAGCAGGACATCGTGGGCCTGATCAACCAGGCCGGCGGCAAGGCCGTGGGCCTGACCGGTCGCGACGGCGGCCTGATCCGCGCGCAGAAGCTCAAGCTGGCCGACCGCGCCGATCCCAGCGTGCACCACGACGTGGGCCAGGTCGGCGACATCGTCTCGATCGACCCGAGCGTGGTCAAGGCGCTGCAGGACGATGCCTTCATCCCGGTCGTGAGCCCGATCGGCTTCGGCGAGGAGAACGAGAGCTACAACATCAACGCCGACGTGGTGGCCGGCAAGCTGGCCACCGTGCTCAAGGCCGAGAAGCTGATGCTGCTGACCAACACCCCCGGCGTGCTCGACAAGAACGGCAAGCTGCTCACCAACCTGAGCGCGCGCGAGATCGACGACCTGTTCGCCGACGGCACGATCTCGGGCGGCATGCTGCCGAAGATCGAGGGCGCGCTCGACGCGGCCAAGAGCGGCGTCAACGCCGTGCACATCATCGACGGCCGCGTGCCGCACGCGATGCTGCTCGAGATCCTGACCGATCAGGCCTACGGCACGATGATCCGCGCGCGCTGAGCGCGTTGCACCCTCGAAGGCCGGTCCCGAGGCGGGCCGGCAGCCAGCGGGCGCGCGGGGAGGCGCGCGCTCACTGCTGTGCGAGAATCAATTGTTTACATCTTCCGCACGCGCCTCCCATGCAAAACGAAGAGACAGTCGTCCCCGGTGCAGAGACCCAGGCCGAGACCGCGCCGGCCGCTCCGGCGCGCAAGCGTCCCAAGCCCGGCGAGCGGCGCGTGCAGATCCTGCAGGCCCTGGCCGCGATGCTCGAGCAGCCCGGCGCCGAGCGCGTGACCACCGCGGCGCTGGCCGCCCGCCTCGAAGTCAGCGAGGCCGCGCTCTACCGCCACTTCGCGAGCAAGGCGCAGATGTTCGAGGGCCTGATCGACTTCATCGAGCAGAGCGTGTTCACCCTGGTCAACCAGATCCTCGAGCGCGAATCCACGGGCAAGGAACAGGCGGCCCGCATCATCGCGATGCTGGTGCAGTTCGCCGAGCGCAACCCCGGCATGACGCGCGTCATGGTCGGCGATGCGCTGGTCTACGAGAACGAGCGGCTGCAGCAGCGCATGAACCAGTTCTTCGACAAGATCGAAGCCAGCATCCGCCAGGCGCTGCGCGAGGACCGCGCCGCCGAAGGCTCGGCCACGCCGAGCGTCGATGCGCAGGTGCGCGCCTCGGCGCTGACCTCGCTGGCGGTCGGCCGCCTGCAGCGCTTCGCGCGCTCGGGCTTTCGCCGCGAACCTTCCGAACACCTCGACGCACTGCTCGCGCTGGTGCTCTGAGCCGCTGAGGACAGGGCCGCGCAGCGGCCTCGGCTTATCGCCGGCATAGGCAATCGCAATCGAAACTGGTCATTCGATTTTTGAAAATAAACGGGCTCCCACAACCGATAGGAAAAGCCCAATGACCGAATCCCGCACGCTCACCACCGAGAACGGCGCGCCCGTCGAGAACAACCAGCAGTCGCAGACCGCGGGCGTGAACGGCCCCGTGCTGATGCAGGACCATCACCTGATCGAGAAGCTCGCGCGCTTCGACCGCGAGCGCATCCCCGAGCGCGTGGTGCATGCGCGCGGCTCGGGTGCTTTCGGCACCTTCGAGGTGACGGCCGACGTCACGAAATGGACCAAGGCGAAGTTCCTCGGCCAGGTCGGCAAGAAGACCGAGGTGCTGGCGCGCTTCTCGACCGTCGCGCTCGAGCTCGGTTCGGCCGACACGGTGCGCGATCCGCGCGGCTTCGCGCTCAAGTTCTACACCGAGGAAGGCAACTACGACCTGGTCGGCAACAACACGCCGATCTTCTTCATCCGCGATCCGCTCAAGTTCCCCGACTTCATCCATTCGCAGAAGCGCGACCCCTACAGCCACGTGCAGGAGCCCGACAACGCCTGGGACTTCTTCTCGCACTCGCCCGAGGCCACGCACCAGTTCACCTGGCTGTTCGGCGACCGCGGCATTCCGAGGAGCTACCGCCACATGGACGGCTTCGGCTCGCACACCTTCCAGTGGGTCAACGCGCAGGGCGAGGCCTTCTGGGTCAAGTACCACTTCAAGACCAACCAGGGCATCGAGACCTTCGTCGCGGAAGAAGCGCAGCGCGTGGGCGGCGAGAACCCGAACCACCACCATCTCGACCTGCTGCACTCGATCGAGCGCGGCGAGTTCCCGAGCTGGCGCGTGCAGGTGCAGATCATGCCGGTGGCCGAGGCGCAGAGCTACCGCTTCAATCCCTTCGACCTGACCAAGGTCTGGTCGCACAAGGACTATCCGAAGATCGACATCGGCATCCTCACGCTGAACCGCAACCCCGACAACTACTTCGCCGAGATCGAGCAGGCCGCGTTCAACCCGGCCAACTTCGTGCCCGGCATCGGCCCCTCGCCCGACAAGATGCTGCAGGGTCGCCTGTTCAGCTACGGCGACACGCAGCGCTACCGTCTGGGCATCAACCACACGCAGCTGCCCGTGAACCGGCCGCACGCGACCACGGCACGGAACTACGGCCGCGACGGCGCGATGCGTGGCGACGGCAACGGCGGCCGCGGCCCGAACTACGAGCCCAACAGCTTCAGCGATGCGCCCAAGCAGAGCAACGAGCCGGTCTATGCGCCGCTGCAGATCCACGGCTGGACCGGCAGCCACCAGTGGCAGCAGCACGAGGCCGACACCGACTTCGCGCAGGCCGGCGACCTCTACCGCCTGATGGACGAGGCCGCGAAGGAGCGCCTGGTGAACAACATCGCGGGTGGCCTGGGCGCGGTCCGGCGGCAGGACATCATCGATCGCTCGCTGAGCTACTTCCGCCAGGCCGATGCCGACTACGGCGCGCGGCTCGAGAAGGCGATCAAGGCGGTGCAGGCCAGGATCAAGGGCGACGACAACAGCGTGCAGGTCGGCCAGCCCGCGCACGAGGCCAGCAAGAGCTAGCGAACTCAGCCGGCGACCGCGACCCCCACCTTCGCACCCGCCGCCACGATCTCGCCCCAGGTCGCATCGTCGACCCAGATCCCGTCGCGCCGCCGCGCCGCGCGCGCCTGGCGCTCGGGCTCGCCCGCGATCCGCACCTCGTCGAAACCCTGGCCCGGCGGGCTGCGGCGCAGCCAGTCGACGAACTCGCGCGCCTCCTGATCGAAGCTGGCCTGGGTGCCCAGGCGCTCGGGATCGATCAGCACGGTGAGCATGCCGTTGATCACGCTGCGGCTGGTGTCGGCCGGCCGGTGCCAGGTGCCGCCGCCGGTCAGCGCGCCGCCCAGCAGCTCGCAGGCCAGCGCCATGCCGTAGCCCTTGTGCTCGCCGAAGGTCATGAGCGCGCCGAACAGGCCGTTGCCCTGCGGCACCACCACCACGCCGGGGTCGTCGGTGGGCGCGCCCTTCTCGTCGATGAGGTAGCCCGGCGGCACGCGCTCGCCCTTGTTGTGGGCCACGCGCATCTTGCCCTGCGCCACGCGGCTGGTGGCGTAGTCGAGCACGAAGGGCTCGGCCCCCGCGAGCGGTATGCCGATGCAGCAGGGGTTGGTGCCGAAGCGCCCGTCGCCGCCGCCCCAGGGCGCGACCACCGGGCGCGAGAGCACGTTGACGAAGTGCATCGACACCAGCCCGTGCGAGGTCGCCATCTCGGCGAAGTGGCCGATGCGGCCCAGGTGGTGCGCATGCGCGAGCGTGAGGATGCAGCTGCCGTGGCGGCGCGCGCGCTCGATGCCGAGCTCCATCGCCTGCACGCCCACTACCTGCCCGTAGCCGTGCTGGCCGTCGAGCGACAGCATGGTGCCGATGTCGAGGTTGATGCGCACCGCCGCGTTGGGATGCAGGCCGCCTTCGGCCACCGCGTCGATGTAGCGCGGCAGCATGCCCACGCCGTGCGAGTCGTGGCCGCTGAGGTTGGCCATCACGAGGTTGGCCGCGACCTGTTCGGCCTCGGCCTGCTGGCTGCCCGCGGCGCGCAGGATGCTCGCGACGGTGGATTGCAGGCTGTCGGCCTGCAGTGTTCTCGGCATGGTTCAGATTCCTTTGGCGTTCACGGTGATGGCGTAGAGCGAGCTGGTGGCGCAGACGAACAGGCGGTTGAGCTTGGGCCCGCCGAAGCAGACATTGGCCACGCGCTCGGGCACGAGCAGCTTGCCCAGCAGCGTGCCGTCGGGGTGGTAGACATGCACGCCGTCGGCGGCGCTGGTCCAGATGCGGCCGTCGGTGTCGAGCCGGAAGCCGTCGAACAGGCCCGCGGTGCATTCGGCGAACACCTCGCCGCCACGCAGGCTCTTCTTGTCCGGTTCGACGAGAAAGCGGCGGATGTGCCGCGGCCCGTTCGCATCGTGGCTCGCGCCGGTGTCGGCGATGTAGAGCAGGGATTCGTCGGGCGAGAAGGCCAGGCCGTTGGGCTTCACGAAGTCGTCGGCCACTTGCTCGACCGCGCCACTGGCCGGGTCGATGCGATAGACATGGCAGGCCCCGATCTCGCTCTCGGCGCGCAGGCCCTCGTAGTCCGACAGGATGCCGTAGCTCGGGTCGGTGAACCACACGCCGCCGTCCGAATGCACCACCACGTCGTTCGGCGAGTTGAGCCGCCGGCCCTGCCAATGCGAGGCCAGCACCGTGATCGAGCCGTCGTGCTCGGTGCGCACCACGCGGCGCGCCAGGTGCTCGCAGCTCACGAGCCGGCCCTGGCGGTCGACGGTGTTGCCGTTGGTGTTGTTCGCGGGTTCGCGCAGCACCGCGGCCTGGCCGTTGCGCTCGTCCCAGCGCAGCATGCGGTCGTTCGGAATGTCGGACCACACCAGCGTGCGCAGCGCGCCGAACCAGGCCGGGCCCTCGCACCAGCGCCCGCCGGTCCACAGCCGCTCGAGCCGCTCGGGCTTGGGCACCAGGCCCGTGAAGCGCGGGTCCAGCGTCTCGAAGCCGGTGCCTTCCAGCGCACCGAAGGGGAGTGTCGTCATCGGCCGTGCGCTCCTACATCACCGCGCCGACTTGCCAGGGCACGAACTCGTTCTGCCCGTAGCCGTGCTGCTCGCTCTTCGAGGGCGTGCCCGAGGCCGTGGCCAGCACCAGCTCGAAGATGCGCTGGCCCATCTCCTGGATCGAGGCCGTGCCGTCGACGATCTCGCCGCAGTTGATGTCCATGTCTTCCTCCTGCCGCTTCCACAGCGCCGAGTTGGTCGCGAGCTTGAGCGACGGCGAGGGCGCGCAGCCGTAGGCCGAGCCGCGGCCGGTGGTGAAGCAGATCAGGTTGGCGCCGCCGGCCACCTGGCCCGTGGCACTCACGGGGTCGTAGCCCGGCGTGTCCATGTAGACGAAGCCGTGCGCCGTCACCGGCTCGGCGTATTCGTAGACCGCCTCGAGGTTGCTGGTGCCGCCCTTGGCCACCGCGCCCAGCGACTTCTCGAGGATGGTGGTGAGGCCGCCGGCCTTGTTGCCCGGCGAGGGGTTGTTGTTCATCTCGCCCTCGTTGACGGCCGTGTAGTGCTCCCACCACTTGATGCGGTCCACCAGCTTCTGGCCCACCTCGCGCCGCACCGCGCGCCGCGTCAGCAGGTGCTCGGCGCCGTAGACCTCGGGCGTCTCGCTGAGGATCGCGGTGCCGCCGTGCGCCACCAGCAGGTCGACCGCCACGCCCAGCGCTGGGTTGGCGCTGATGCCCGAGTAGCCGTCGGAGCCGCCGCACTGCAGCCCGATCGTGATGTGGGCCGCGCTGCAGGGTTCGCGCGTCACGGCATTGGCGCGCGGCAGCATCTCCTCGATCAGCGCCACGCCCTTGTCGACGGTCTTGCGCGTGCCGCCCGTGTCCTGGATGTTGAAGACGCGCAGGTTCTCGCCCTCGGCGAGGTTGCCGGTCGCGAGCCAGGCGTTGATCTGGTTGGCCTCGCAGCCCAGGCCCACCACCAGCACCGCCGCGAAGTTGGCATGCGTGGCATAGCCGGTCAGCGTGCGCTCGAGGATCTGCATGCCCGTGCCCTGCGTGTCCATGCCGCAGCCGGTGCCGTGCGTCAGCGCGATCACGCCGTCGACGTTGGGGTAGGCCGCGAGCGCCGCCGGGTTGGTCTTGCGCGAGAAGTGGTCGGCGATCGCGCGCGCGGCCGTGGCCGAGCAGTTCACGCTGGTCAGCACGCCGATGTAGTTGCGCGTGGCCACGCGGCCGTCGGCGCGCCTGATGCCCATGAAGGTGGCCTCGCGTTTCGCGGGCGCGGGCTTCACGTCGGCGCCGAAGGCGTAGTCGCGTTCGAAGTCGCCCTTGTCGGGCCCCATGTCGAGGTTGTGCACGTGCACGTGCTCGCCGGGCGCGATCGCCTTGCTTGCGAAGCCGATGATCTGGTTGTAGCGGCGCACCGGTTCGCCGGCCGCGATGGCGCGCATCGCGACCTTGTGGCCCGGTGGTATCAGGCCATGGACCTTGACGTCCTCGACGACGGTGCCGCCGAGCAGTTGCGAGCGCGCGATGACGACGTCGTCGGCGGGGTGGAGTCTTATGTAGGGATTCATCGTGTGGGGGCCGGCGCGGGATCGCCGGTCGAGGTCATTGCATGATCTTCGGCAGCCACAGCACCGTGGCGGGCCAGTAGGTGATGATGCCCAGGCTCAGCAGCAACGGCACCAGCCAGGGCAGGATCGCCATCGTCGTGCGCTCGATGCTGAGGTTGGCGATGCGCGCGAGCACGAACAGCACCATCCCCATCGGCGGATGCAGCACGCCGATCATGAGGTTGAGCACCATCACTACGCCGAAGTGCACCGGGTCGATGCCGAGCTGGTTCGAGATCGGCAGCAGGATCGGCACCAGGATCGTGATCGCGGCCGTGGTCTCGAGGAAGCAGCCGACGAACAGCATCAGCAGGTTCGCGAGCAGCAGGAAGACCCAGGCCTCCTTCGTGAAGTTGAGCACCCAGCTCGCGATGTCGGCCGTGACGCCGGTGGCGGTCAGCATCCAGCCGAAGATCGAGGCCGCCGCCACGATGAAGAGCACGGTCGAGGTCGATTCCACCGTCTCGAGGCAGACCTTGACGAACATCTTCCACTTGAGCGTGCGATACCAGAAGAAGCCCAGCACCATCGCCCACACGCAGGCCGCGATCGCGCCCTCGGTGGCGGTGAACAGGCCGGTCGCCATGCCGCCGATCAGCAGCACCGGCGTCATGATCGGCAGCACCGCCTCGAACCGGAAGACCTTGTCGGCCACGAACAGGATCGCCAGCGCGATCAGCACCGCGGGCTGCGCCGGCGCGCCGAACCTGTCGACCGCGAACCACAGCAGCGTGGGCCACAGGCACACCACCAGCAGCTCGACCAGCGCTTTCATGAGCCGCGGCCACTGGAACTTCACGTCGGCGCCCCAGCCGTTCTTGTGCGCGTAGTAGGCCACCGTGAGCATCATCAGCAGGGTCATGATCAGGCCCGGCATCAGGCCCGCGATGAACAGCGCGCCCACCGACACGTTGGCCATCATCCCGTAGATCACGAACGGCAGGCTCGGCGGAATGATCGGGCCCAGCGTGGCCGAGGCCGCGGTCACGCCGACCGCGAACTCGGTCGAGTAGCCGTGTTCCTTCATGGCCTTGATCTCGATCGTGCCCAGGCCGGCCGCGTCCGCGATCGCGGTGCCGCTCATGCCCGAGAAGATCACCGAGCCGAGGATGTTGACGTGGCCCAGCCCGCCCTTGAGCCAGCCCACCAGCGCGAGCGCGAAGTTGTAGATGCGGTTGGTGATGCCGGCGTTGTTCATCAGGTTGCCGGCGAGGATGAAGAAGGGAACGGCCAGGAGCGGGAAACTGTCGACGCCGCTCACCATGCGGTGGATGACGACGAAGCCCGGCAGGTTGCCGCTCCAGAGGATGTAGACCAGCGAGGCGCCGGCCATGGCCACGGCAACCGGGATACCGGCGCTCATGAACAGCAGAAAGACGATCTTCAGCATGTCGTGGGAATGGTTCTGACCTCAGCGGTCGTCGATCGTGGATTCGGGACGTTCCAGCACGCAGTAGCCGCGGCGCCAGTGCACCACGCTGACCTGCACCGAGCGGACCAGCATGGCGGCGAAGCCCAGCAGGCAGACGCCGTAGACGATGTTCATCGGCAGGTCGACGATGGTCATGCTGGCGTTGTTGCCGATCTTGATCATCATCTGCACCGTCATCACCACCGCGGCCGCGAAGAAGGCGGTGCGCAGCACGTCGACCAGCAGGCCCAGCGCGCGGCCCACCTTGAGCGGCAGGTGGCGGTAGAAGAAGTCGACCTGGATGTGGTTGTTGCGCGCCACGCCGATCGCGGCGCCGACGAACACCGTGCCCACGAGCAGGTAGCGCGCGATCTCCTCGGTCCAGGAGGCCGAGTCGTTCAGCACGTAGCGCGTGATGAACTGGTAGAGGACGGTCAGTCCCAGCACCCAGAACAGGCCCAGCGCCACCCAGCCCTCGATCGTGGTGCCGGACAGGTCGACGGCCTCGTCGGTGACGTGGAACTCGCCGTCGTCGCCCAGCAGCTTTTCATCGCTCATCGTGTCTCCTCGTTGTCGTGCAAGGGCGGCCGGCCATGACGGCCGGCCGCGCGCGGCTTCACTGGATGGCGATGATCCGGTCGTAGTCCTGCTGGCGGTAGCCGTGGTCGGTCGGCTTGGTGTTCTTGAGCACGGCCTCGCGGAACGCGTTCTTGTCGACCACGATCACGTTGTTGCCCTTCTTCTTGAACTCCTCCACCAGCCGGGCCTCGGAGGCGATGATCTCGCGGCCGGTCTTCTCGGCCGCTTCCTGCATCACGTCGCTGAACATCTTCTTCTCGTCGGCGCTGAGCTTGCCCCAGAGCTGGCCCGAGACCACGGTCAGCAGCGAGTCGACGATGTGGCCGGTCAGCGAGATGTTCTTCTGCACCTCGAAGAACTTCTTCGCCTCGATGGTGGGCAGCGGGTTCTCCTGCGCGTCGACCGTGCCGCTCTGCAACGCGAGGTAGACCTCGGCGAAGGCGATCGGCGTGGCGTTCGCGCCCAGCGACTTGGGGAAGGCCAGGTAGGCCGGCGCGTCGGGCACGCGGATCTTCAGGCCCTTCATGTCTTCCGGCTTGGCCACCGGCCGCGCCGCGCTCGAGGTCACGTGGCGCGCGCCGTAGTAGTTGAGCGCCGTGATGTGGTTGCCGGTCTTGTCGTCGTAGCCCTTGGCGAGCTCCCTGAACACGTCGCTCTTGGCGTACTTGAGCTGGTGCTCGGCGTCGCGGAAGATGAACGGGAAGTAGGTGATGGCCAGCGGCTTGTAGCTGTTGCCCGCGAAGCTCGCGCCGGTCAGCACGATGTCGACCGTGCCGAGCGTCAGGCCCTGGTTGATGTCGGCTTCCTTGCCGAGGCTGGAGGCCGGGAAGACCTGGATGTCGTACTTGCCGTTGCTGCGCTTCTTGATCTCCTCGGCGGCCCACACCGAGTACTTGTGGAAGGGCTCCGAGGTCTCGTAGACGTGGGCCCACTTGAGCTTGGTCTGGGCCGAGGCGAGGCCCGACACGCCGAGCGCGCCGGCCGCGAGGGCGCAGGCGGCCAGGGCCTTGAGGGCGTTGCGCTTGCTGTTCTTGCTGTCTCTGATCATGTGGCTTGTCTCCGTTGTATTCGTTGGGGCAGTTGGCAGGAATGCTGGCGAGGTGTCAGGAAGGCTTCGCGCGTCGCCAGCTCGCGCTGAATCGCTGATGGGACTTGTCCATGTGCTCGTGCATCGCGGCGCGCGCGGCCTCGGCGTCGCGCGCGGCCACCGCGTCGCGGATCGCCTCGTGCTCGGCGATGGCCGAGCGCCACGAGGACACCGTCTCGAAGTAGCCGCCCAGGCGCGTGAAGATCGGGCCCTTGCGCGAGTCCCAGAAGTTCTGCACCGTCTCGATCAGCACCGCGTTGCCGCTGGCGCCGACGATCGCGAGGTGGAAGGCGCGGTCGCCCTCGAGCGGCATCACCGTGCGGTCGGCCAGTTCGCGCATGACCTCGATGGCGCGCGTCATTGCGTCGACGTCCTTGCGCTTGCCCGTCTGCGCCGCGATGGCCGCGGTCTCGCCCTCGATCACGCGGCGCGCGCGGATCAGCTCGAGCGGTCCCCATTCGGTGGGCGCCACCGGTGCGCTCGCGCGGTGCGAGCGGTCGAGCACGTACACGCCCGAGCCGGTGCGCACCTCGACCCAGCCCTCGACCTCGAGCGCGATCAGCGCCTCGCGCACCGAGGGGCGGCTCACGCCCAGCTGCTTGGCCAGGTCGCGCTCGGCCGGCAGGCGCGCGCCCACGGCGAACTCGCCCTGGCCGATCAGCGCACGCAGCTGGTCGGCGATCTGGCGATAGAGGCGTTGGGGTTCGACGGTCTGCAGCGGCACGGGTAAGAGAAGAAGGCGATCCGGTTTAAGGGTTGTCCTGAATTGGACAAGTGGTAAGGCCAATTCAGAATACGATGCGCGGCCCGTGCCACCCATCGGGCCAAACCCGAATCGGAGACACCATGAGATTGAAGGGAAAGACCGCGCTCGTCACCGCGGCCGGCCAGGGCATCGGCCATGCGAGCGTGCTCGCGCTCGCGGCCGAGGGCGCGCAGGTCTGGGCCACCGACGTCAATGCGCAACTGCTCGAGCGCTACGCCGGCGTGCCCAACGTCACGGCCGCCAGGCTCGACGTGCTCGACAAGGCCGCCATCGGCGCGCTGGTGTCGACCCTGCCGCCGCTCGACGTGCTGTTCAACTGCGCAGGCGTGGTGCACAACGGCACCATCGAGCAGGCCAGCGACGACGACCTCGCCTTCGCCTTCGCGCTCAACGTGCGCGCCCAGATGTGGACCATCCAGGCTGTGCTGCCCGGCATGCTCGCGGCGGGCCGCGGCAGCATCATCAACATGGCGAGCGTGTGCTCGAGCATGAAGGGCCTGCCCAACCGCTTCGTCTACGGCACCACCAAGGCCGCGGTGCTCGGCCTCACCAAGAGCGTGGCGGCCGACTACGTCACGCGCGGCATCCGCTGCAATGCGGTGTGCCCCGGCACGGTCGACACGCCTTCGCTCGGCGACCGCATCAACGCCAACGCCGACCCCGAGGCCGCGCGCAAGGCCTTCGTCGCGCGCCAGCCCATGGGCCGGCTCGCGCGCGCCGAGGAGATCGCGCCCGTGGTCGTGTTCCTCGCCAGCGACGAATCCATCTTCGCGACCGGCCAGGCCTTCACGGTCGACGGCGGCATCACCATATGAACCAGCTCGACTTCGCTGGCCGCCACGCGGTGGTCACCGGCGGCGCCACCGGGCTGGGCTTCGGCATCGCGCAGCGGCTGGTCGCCTCGGGCGGCACCGTCACGCTGTGGGACCGCGACGAGGCCGCGGCCGCGCGCGCCGCCGAGTCGCTGGGACCGGGCAAGGCGCGCGCGCTCAAGGTCGATGTCTCGCAGCAGCCCTCGGTGGCCAAGGCGGTGGCGGCCACGCTCGCGCAGGCACCGCGCATCGATGCGCTGGTCAACAGCGCCGGCATCACCGGCCCCAACGCCAAGCTCTGGGACTACCCGGTGGACGACTGGCGCCAGGTGATGGAGGTCAACGTCAACGGCGTGTTCCTGTGCTGCCGCGAGGTGGTGGCGCAGATGCGCGCGCAGGGCGGGCAAGGGCGCATCGTCAACATCGCCTCGGTGGCCGGCAAGGACGGCAATCCCAACGCCAGCGCCTACAGCGCCAGCAAGGCCGCGGTGATCGGCCTCACCAAGTCCCTCGGCAAGGAGCTCGCCGACACCGGCATCCGCGTCAACTGCGTGACGCCGGCCGCGGTCAAGACCGCGATCTTCGACCAGATGACGCCCGACCACATCGCCTTCATGCTGTCGAAGATCCCGCAGGGCCGCTTCGGCACCGTCGAGGAGGTCGCGGCGCTGGTAGGCTGGCTGTGCAGCGACGACTGCTCGTTCTCGACCGGCGCGGTGTTCGACCTCTCGGGCGGCCGCTCGACCTACTGATCGCCCCTTCCCACAGAACCATCCAACCACCCAAGGAAAAGCAAGCATGAAACTCGTCCGCTACGGCAACCCCGGCAAGGAGAAGCCGGGCCTCGTCGACGCCAACGGCCAGCTGCGCGACCTGAGCGCCGTCGTCAAGGACATCGGTCCCGAGCAGCTCGGCGATGCCGCCATCGCCAAGCTGCGCAAGCTCAAGACCGACAAGCTGCCGCCGGTCAAGGGCAAGCCGCGCTACGGCAGCCCCGTGGCCCGCGTCGGCAAGTTCATCGCCATCGGCCTCAACTACGCCGACCATGCGGCCGAGTCCGGCCTGCCGGTGCCCAAGGAACCCGTGGTGTTCATGAAGGCCACGAGCTGCATCCAGGGTCCGAACGATCCCGTGATGCTGCCCAAGGGCTCGGTCAAGAGCGACTGGGAGGTCGAGCTCGGCGTGGTCATCGGCACGCGCGCGCGCTACGTTTCGCAGAAGAGCGCGCTCGACCACGTGGCCGGCTACTGCGTCATCAACGACGTCAGCGAACGCGAGTTCCAGATCGAGCGCGGCGGCACCTGGGACAAGGGCAAGGGCTGCGACACCTTCGGCCCCATCGGTCCCTGGCTGGTGACGCGCGACGAGGTCGAGAACCCGCAGAAGCTCGCGATGTGGCTCGACCTCAACGGCCAGCGCGTGCAGACCGGCAGCACCAAGACCATGATCTTCAGCGTGGCGAAGATCGTGAGCTACGTGAGCCAGTTCATGACGCTGGAACCCGGCGACGTGATCACCACCGGCACCCCGCCCGGCGTGGGCATGGGCATGAAGCCGCCGCTGTTCCTCAAGAAGGGCGACGTGATGGCGCTCGGCATCGAGGGCCTCGGCGAGCAGCGCCAGGAAGTGGTGCCCTTCAAGCTCTGAGCCAGGCGGCAGCCCGGCCGCTCGCTTCCTGCCATCGACGGCCCCTTCGGGGGCCGTTTTCGTTTCCGCGCGCATTTAAATGTCCCATTGACAGAACATTGAAACTGCAAAAACATCGCCTGCATGTCGCAGATGCCCTTGCCCAAGTACCACCAGATCTACCTGGTGCTGCGGGAGCAGTTGCATGAGGGCCGCTTCGCCGCCGACGGGCTGCCGGGCGAGCTCGCGCTCATGCAGCAGTTCGGCGTGGCGCGCGTCACCGTGCGGCGCGCGCTCGAGCAGCTCGCCGCCGAAGGGCTGATCTCGCGCACGCCGGGCCGCCGCACGCGGCCCATCGGCCCGGTCGCGGGCGAGCCGCCGAGCGCGCCGGCCACCGAGCGCGCCAACCTGCGCGGCCTGCTCGAGAACCTCGTGACCATGGGCCTGCACACCTCGGTCAAGGTGCTCGAGGTCGCGACCATCACGGCCTCCTCGCAGGTGGCCGAGGCGCTGCAGTTGCAGCTTGGCGACCCGGTGCAGAAGGCGGTGCGCGTGCGCGCCACGCGCGAAGGCCCGCTCTCGCACATCACCACCTACGTGCCCGACACGATCGCGCGCCGCTTCGGCCGCCGCGAACTCTCGAAGAAGCCGATCCTGGTGCTGCTCGAGGAGTCGGGCGTGAAGGTGGGCCGGGCCCACCAGACCCTCTCCGCTCGCCTGGCCGACAACGTGCTCGCGCAGCACCTCGACGTCTCCGTCGGCTCGGCCCTGCTCGCGGTGCGCCGCCTGATCTACGACGAAGACGAGCGCCCGGTGCAGTGGCTGCACGGCTTCTACCGTCCCGACCGCTACACCTACGAGATGCAACTGTCCCGTGTCGGCAGCATCGACGCCAAGGTCTGGGTCAGCCGGGACGTGTCGGCCAAGTTCAACTGAAGACAAAGAAAAGGAAACGCCCCATGCAGACCCGTCGCCGCTTCGTTTCGCAGTCCGCCACCCTGGCCTCCGCGCTCGCCTTCCCGCTGATCGGCGGGGCCCAACCCAAGCCGCTGAAGGTGGGCGTGCTGCACCCGGTGACGGGCGCGCTCGCCTACTCGGGCCAGCAGTGCCGGCTCGGCGCGCAGCTCGCGATCGAGGACATCAACGCCGCGGGCGGCATCAAGTCGCTCGGCGGCGCGAAGCTCGAGGCCCTGCTGGGCGACGCGCAGTCGCAGCCGCAGGCGGGCGCGGCCGAGGTCGAGAAGATGAACGAGGCCGGCGTCAGCGCCATCGTCGGTGCCTTCGCCTCGGCGATCTGCCTGGCCACCACGCAGGCCGCGGCCAAGTACAACCTGCCGCACGTGGTCGACGTCGGCGTGGCCGACCAGATCGTCGAGCGCGGCCTGAAGAACACCTTCCGCTTCGGCCCCGGCTACCGCAAGTCGACCGAGGTCGCGATGGCCAACCTGCTGGTGCTCAACAAGGCCGCGGGCAACCCGGCCAAGACGGTGATGGTGATCCACGAGGAGTCGCTGTTCGGCGCCGGCACCGCGCAGCTGCTGTCGCGCGAGCTGCCGGGCTACGGCTTCGAGGTGAAGGAGGTGGTGAAGCACGCCAACCCCACGCGCGACTTCAACAACATCGTGCTGCGCATGAAGTCGATCAATCCCGACATCGTGATCCCGGCCAACTACTACAACGAGTACGCGCTGCTGGTGCGCACCATGCAGCAGCAGAAGGTGGTGCCCAAGGCGATCTTCTCGGTGCTCGGCGGCGCGGCCTCGAGCTACAAGTTCGTGAAGGAGTTTCCCGACGCGGCCAACGGCATCATCGACTGCAACCACTGGTTCAACCCCAAGGACAAGCGCGCGCAGGACCTGCGCAAGCGCGTCGAGGCCAAGGGCCAGTTCTTCAGCTACGAGGTCTTCATGACCTATGCCGCGATGTGGCTGCTGGCCGATGCACTGGAGCGCGCCAGGTCGGGCGAGCGCGCCGCGATCGTCGACGCGCTCGAGAAGAGCACCTTCTCGAACCACTTCATGCCCTATGGCCCCACGAAGTTCGTCAACGGCCAGAACGAGGGCGCGCAGCCGCTGATGACGCAGGTGGTGAAGAACGACATCAAGGTCATCATCCCGCGCGACTACCGCGAGGTGGAGCCGCTGTTCCCGCTGAAGGCATGAGCGTGAGAAAAGTGATCCCCTGGGGCTCCTGCAGCCGTCGATCAGGCGCGGAGCCCGGCGTGCGGTGTGGGGCGGGCGATCCCCTCTGCGCCGCCGAGGAGCGCAGCGTTTCGCGGATCAGGGCTCGCAGCTGTTTGAGCGAAGCGAGTTCTGCGAGACCCCGCGAAACGCGAGCACCGCAGGGCAGCCGCGAAGCGGCCGGCGCAGTGGGGTCGCTCGACCCGCACCGCATGCCGGGCGGTCTCCATCCCACGCGCGACGACAAAAAATGCTAGACCCCAGCATCCTCTTCCCCTCGGTGCTCAACGGCCTCACGACAGGCGCCGTCTACGCACTGATCGCCTTGGGCCTCACGCTGATCTACGGCGTGCTGCACATCATCAACTTCGCGCACGGCGCCTGCCTGATGGTGGCGCTGTACGCGGTGTACTTCCTCAAGGAGCGGCTGGGCATCGATCCCTACCTCGCGCTGCCCGTGGTGGTGCTCGGCATGTTCGCGCTCGGCTATGCGCTGCAGCGCGTGGTCATCAACCGCGCGGGCCATGGCAAGGACGAGAACATCCTGCTGGCCACGCTCGGCATCGCGATCGTGATGGAGAACCTCGCGCTGCTGTTCTTCAAGTCCGACACGCGCAACATCGACACCGCCTATTCGCTGAGCACCGTGGCCATCGGCCCCGCGATGATCGCCGTGCCCAAGCTGGTGGCCTTCGCGGGCGCGCTCGTGGTCTCGGGCATCCTGTTCTGGATCATGGGCCGCACCGACCTCGGCCGCGCCATCCGCGCCGTCGCCAAGGAGAAGGAGGGCGCCAAGCTCATGGGCATCGACGTCGACCATGTCTACGCCATGAGCTTCGGCATCGGCCTGGCCTGCCTCGGCGCGGCCGCCTGCTTCCTGCTGCCGGCCTACTACGTCAACCCGCAGGTCGGCGGCGGCTTCGTGCTCGTGGCCTTCACCATCGTCGTGCTCGGCGGCATGGGCAGCTTCGTCGGTGCGCTGATCGGCGGCTTCCTGGTCGGCGTGGTGGAGTCGCTCGGCGGCCTCTACCTCGGCGAATCGCTGGGCCAGATCGGCATCTTCGCGATCTTCATCGGCGTGGTGCTGTTCCGGCCGCAGGGCATGTTCGGGGCCAAGGCATGAGCACGGGCAAACAACTCGCGGGCATCGCGCTGTTCGCCGTGCTGGTGGCGTGCGTGCCGCTGGTCACCACCTCGGGCGTCACGCTCAACTTCGTGATGATGGCGCTCTACGCCACGCTGATCGCGCAGGCCTGGAACATCCTCGGCGGCTTCGGCGGCCAGTTCTCGTTCGGCCATGCGCTGTTCTTCGGCACCGGTGCCTACATCCAGGCCATCGCGCAGCTGCAGGGCGGCATCAATGCCTGGATCGCGCTGCCGCTGGCCATCGCCGGTGCCGCGCTGGTGGGCCTGTTCATCGGCGCGCTGAGCTTCCGCTACGGCCTCAAGGGCTCGTACTTCGCGCTGGTCACGCTGGCCTTCGCCGAGGTGTTCCGCATCCTCGCGCTGTCGGTCGACTTCACGGGCGGCGGCGTCGGCCTGATGGTGCCGCTGCGCGAATCGGTCGCCAACCTGCAGTTCGCCACGCGCGCCGGCTACCTGTGGGTGGTGCTCGCGATGGTCGTGGTGGCGCTGCTCGTCACCTGCTGGCTGCGCAACGGCCGCTTCGGCGCCTACCTGCAGGCGGTGCGCGACAACGAGGACGCGGCGCGCGCCGTCGGCGTCAACCCCTTCCGCGTCAAGCTCGCGGCCATCGGCCTGTCGGCCGCCTTCATGGGCGCGGCCGGTGCCTTCTACGTGCAGGTGTTCCAGTACATCGATGCCGGCATCGCCTACGGCGCGGGCGTGTCGGTCGAGGCGCTGGTGGCGGCCATCGTCGGCGGCATGGGCACCGTGTGGGGCCCGGTGCTCGGCGCGGTCGTGCTGCACCTGCTGTCGGACTTCACGCGCAACCTGTTCGGCGAGCTGCCGGGCATCAACATGGTGATCTACGGCACCGTGCTCGTGCTGATCGTGATCTTCGTGCCGCGCGGCATTGCGGGCATCGGCCAATCGGTGCGGCAGCTCTGGAGCGCGAAGGGAGGCCGCGATGAGTGAATCGTCCCTGCTGGTGCTCGAGGGCGTCTCGCGCTCCTTCGGCGGGCTCAAGGCGGTGCAGAACGTCAGTCTCTCCGTGCGCGAGGGCAGTCTCAGCGCATTGATCGGGCCGAACGGTGCGGGCAAGACCACGCTGTTCGCGCTGATGTCGGGCTTCCTCAAGCCCGACGCCGGCAGCGTGCGCTTCGCGGGCCAGGACATCACCGGCCGCGAGCCGCATCGCAATGCCGCGCTCGGCATGACCCGCACCTTCCAGATCGTGAAGCCCTTCGCCGCGCAGACCGTGCGCGAGAACATCGCGGTCGGCGCGCACCTGCACCTGCGCGGCCGCACCGAGGCGCTGCGCGAGGCCGAGGCCGTGGCGCAGCGCGTGGGCCTCGCGCCGCAGCTCGACAAGCCCGCTTCCGACCTCACCGTGGCCGGCCGCAAGCGCCTCGAGCTCGCGCGCGCGCTCGCCACCCGGCCGCGCCTGCTGCTGCTCGACGAGGTGCTGGCCGGCCTCAACCCGCAGGAGATCGCCGAGATGATGCCGGTGGTGCGCGGCATCGCCGCGAGCGGCGTGACCGTGCTGATGATCGAACACGTGATGCAGGCCGTGATGAACCTCGCCGAGCATGTCTGGGTGCTGGCGCAGGGCCAGCTGATCGCCGAGGGCAGCCCGGCGCAGGTGACCTCCGACGACCGGGTGGTCGAGGCCTACCTGGGCCATGGCACCGCGGCACGGCTGCGCAAGGCCGCAACGGGAGCCGCAGCATGAGCGCATTGCTTGAAATCGAAGGCCTGCGCGGCGGCTATGGCCGCGTCGAGGTGCTGCGCGGCGTCGACCTGAAGGTGAACGCCGGCGAGATGGTCGCGCTGCTCGGCAGCAACGGCGCGGGCAAGTCCACCCTCAACAAGATGGTCTGCGGCCTCTGCCCGGCCTGGGGCGGCACCGTGCGCTTCGACGGCAAGGACCTGAGCGGCGCGCACTACCGCGACGTCGTCAAGGCCGGCCTGATCCAGGTGCCCGAGGGCCGCAAGGTGTTTCCCAACCTCAGCGTGCGCGAGAACCTCGAGCTCGGCTCGTTCACGCGGGCACGCGAGCGCCGGGCACGGAACCTCGAGAAATCGTTCGAACTGTTCCCGCGCCTGCGCGAGCGCATGGACCAGCATGCCGGCACCATGAGCGGCGGCGAGCAGCAGATGCTGGCCATCGCGCGCGGCCTCATGGCCGAGCCCGTGCTGCTGATCCTCGACGAGCCTTCGCTGGGCCTCTCGCCGCTGCTGGTCGAGGAGATGTTCACGCTGATCCGCGAACTGCGCGACGGCGGCTTGGCCGTGTTGCTTGTCGAGCAGAACGTCGGCCAGTCGCTCGAGATCGCCGACCGCGCCTACGTGCTCGAGAACGGCAGCGTCCGCTTCTCGGGGCTGCCCGGCGAACTGCTCGTGAGCGACGAACTGCGGCGTGCCTACCTGGGACTCTGAGGCGCTCCTCCCCACGATCTCTTTCGGAGAACAACACATGAAAAGACGCGACATCCTTCTCTCGTCGCTGGCCGCGGCATGGGCCGGCCACAGCCTGGCGCAGATCGGCGGCGCGCCGGTGCGCATCCTGGTCGGCGCGCCCGCGGGCGGCTCCACCGACACGCTGGCGCGCTCGCTCGCGGTGAGCATGGGCCCGGCGCTGGGCCGCAACGTCATCGTCGAGAACAAGCCCGGCGCGGGCGGCAACATCGCGGCCGATGCGGTGGCCAAGGCCGCGCCCGACGGCAACACGCTGCTGATGAGCTTCACCAGCCATGCGATCAACGCCACGCTCTATCCGAGCCTGCCCTTCGATCCGGTCAAGGACTTCACCGCGCTGACCTGCGTCGCGACCTCGCCCTCGATCCTGGTGGCCCATCCCTCGGTGCCCGCGAAGGACGTGCGCGAGCTGATCGCGCTCGCCAAGGCGAAGCCGGGCCAGCTCAACTTCGCGATCGGCGCCGTGGGCTCCTCGCTGCACATGGCGGGCGAGGCCTTCAAGATGCAGTCGGGCGTGGACATCGTGAACATCCCCTACAAGGGCACCTCGCCCGCGGTGCAGGACGTGCTCGCGGGCCAGGTGCAGCTGATGTTCGCGGCCGTGGGCAACGTCAAGGCCCACATCCAGGCCGGCAAGCTCAAGGCGCTGGGCGTGACCACGGCCAAGCGGCTGCCGGCCTTCCCCGAGGTGCCGGCCATCGCCGAGGCGCTGCCCGGCTACGAATCGAGCGCCTGGTTCGGCCTGTTCGGCCCGGCGCGCATGCCCGCCGAGCGGATCAAGCAGATCGGCGATGCCGCGCGCCATGCGCTGCAGCAGGCCGACATGCGCCAGCGCCTCGAGATCGAGGGCGCGATCCCCGTCGGCAATTCGAGCGAGCAGTTCTCGGCCTTCGTGCAGAGCGAGATCGTGCGCTGGGCCAAGGTGGTCAAGTTCTCGGGAGCCAAGCCCGAATGACCTCGACGGCTTCAGCACAGACCCTGGCGCAGAAGCTGATCGCGCGCGCCAGCGGCCGCGAGCGGGTGGCGGTGGGCGAGATCGTGACCTGCGGCGTCGACCTCGCGATGTTCCACGACTCCTCGGGACCGCGCCGCCTGCAGCCCATGCTCGAGGAGCTCGGTGCGCAGATCTGGGACCGCTCTCGCGTGGTGCTCGTGATGGACCACTACGTGCCCGAGCGCGACGACGACTCGCGCCGCATCGTTCGCATCGCGCGCGACTGGGCGCGCGACCAGCAGCTGCCGCACGTCTACGACAGCCAGGGCATCTGCCACGTGGTGGTGCCGCAGCACGGCCACATCCGCCCCGGCATGCTGTGCGTGGGCGGCGACTCGCACTCGCCCACGGGCGGTGCCTTCGGCGCCTACATGTTCGGCGTCGGCAGCACCGAGATGCTCGGCGTGGTGGTCACCGGCGAGATCTGGCTGCGCGTGCCCGAGACCCTGCGCATGTGGTGGGACGGCGCGCTGCCCGCGGGCGTGACCGCCAAGGACATGATGCTGCACATGATCGGCCGCTTCGGCATGAACGGCGGCCGCTACCAGGCCGTGGAGTTCGCGGGCCCGGCGGTGGTCGCGCTGTCGATGCAGGAGCGCATGACGCTCTCGAACATGAGCGCCGAGCTCGGCGCGCAGGCCGGGCTGATCGCACCCGATGTAACCACGGCCGCGTTCCTGGCCGGTGCCGGCGCGCCGCCGGTCGACATGGCGCCGTGGTTCACCGACGCCGATGCGGCGCTCACGGACCATCGCTTCGATGCCGCCACGCTCGAACCCCACGTGGCCGCGCCGCACAGCCCGGCCAATGCGCATGGCGTGAGCCGCTTCGCGGGCACGCCGGTCGACGTGGCCTACATCGGCGCCTGCACCGGCGCCAAGCTCGACGACCTGCGCGCCGCCGCGCAGGTGCTGCGCGGCCACAAGGTCGCGAACGGCATCCGCCTGATCGTGGCGCCCGCGAGCCTGCGCGACCAGGAGCAGGCGCGCGAGGAGGGCGTGCTGCAGGTGCTGATGGAGGCCGGCGCCGAGCTGTTCCCCACCGCCTGCGGCGCCTGCTCCGGCTATGGCGATCCGATGGGCGACGACATCACCGTCATCTCGACCACCGCGCGCAACTTCAAGGGCCGCATGGGCTCGCCGACCGCGCAGGTCTACCTGGGCTCGCCCTACACGGTGGCGGCCGCCGCGCTGCGCGGCTGCGTGACCGATCCGCGCGAGGTGCTGGCATGAGTGACCGGGACCTGCACCGGGTCTGGCGCCTGGGCGCCGACATCGACACCGACGCGCTCGCGCCCGGCCATGCGATGAAACATGGCATCGACCGCATCGCGCAACACTGCCTCGAAGCCATCCGCCCCGAGTTCGCGCGCGAGGTTCGCTCGGGCGACGTGATCGTGGCCGGCCCCAACTTCGGCATCGGCTCTTCGCGCGAGCAGGCCGCGGCCGTGCTGGTGCAGCTCGGCGTGGCCGCGGTGATCGCGCCCTCGTACAGCGGGCTCTTCTTCCGCAATGCCTTCAACGTCGGCCTGCTGCTTTTGACCTGCGCCGAGGCCGAGTCGCTGCACGACGGCGAACAGATCGCGCTCGACATCGGCACGCCCGCGCTGCGCGGCGCCGACGGGCGCACGCTGGCCTGCGAGCCCGTGCCGGGCTTCCTGACCGAGATGGTCGAGGCCGGTGGCCTGCTGCCGCTGCTGCGCCGTCGCATGGCGGCGAAGAAGGAAGCCGATGCCGTCTGACATCGATGCGCAACGCGCGGTGCTGCAGGCCGTGGTGGCGCTGCATGCGGCGCGGCCGGCCGATGCCGAAGCCGCCTTGCAGGCGCGCCGGCTGCTGGTCGACACGGTCGGCTGCGCGCTCGCGGGCCGGCAGGCGGGCGAGGTGCGCCGGCTCGAGGCCGCGCTCGCCGCCTGCGAACCCGGTGGCTTCGCGTTTCCCGCCGGCCCATCGCTGGCCGTGCAGGCGGCCGCGCAGGTCATCGCCATGGCCGCGACCTGGGACGAGGCCTGCGAAGGCCATGCGCTCGCGCACGGCCGGCCCGGCGTGCCGCTGGTGGCGGCGCTGCTGCCGCTCGCGCTGCGGCGCGATGCCAGCCTCGGCGAGTTCGTCGATGCCTTCGTGCTCGGCTACGAGGTCGGCGCGCGCTGCGGCGCCTGGCTGCGCATCCGCCCCGGCATGCATGTGGACGCCAACTGGCCCGCGCTCGGCGTGGCGGCGGGCGCGGCGCGGCTGCTGGGCCTGGCGCCCGAGGCCATCGTGCAGGCCATCGACATCGCGGCCTGCCAGCTCGCCACCAGCCTCTACCTGCCGGTGGCGCAGGGCCGCACCGCGCGCAACACCTACCTGGGCCATAGTGCTTCGCTGGGGCTGCAGGCGGCCTTCGCGAGCGCGGCCGGCATCGACGCGCCCGAGGGCGCGCTGGCCCACTACGCCGCGAACCATGCGGCGGCCAACGTGCAGCCGCTGCCCGACGCGTCGACGCTGCTGCTGCGCGACGCCTACCTCAAGCCTTTCGCGGCCGTGCGCCACGTGCACTACGGCGCGACCGCCGCGCGCGCCATCCGCGAACGGCTGGCCGGCGACACCGCGGGCATCCGCCGCATCGTGCTCACGGTCTACGAGGAGGCGATCGTCTATTGCGGCAACCGCGCGCCGCGCACGCCGATCCAGGCGCAGTTCAGCCTGAGCTTCGGCCTCGCGGCGATGCTGCGCTTCGGCGACGTCGATCCCTCGGTCTATGCCGTGCCGCGCTTCGACGACGCCGAGCTGCGCCGGCTCGAGGCGCTGGTCGAGCTCGAGGTCGACGCCGACCTCACGGCGCGCCGGCAGCGCGGCGCCACGCTCGCGCTGACGCACGACGGCGGCACGCTCGAAGAGACCGTGACCACCATCGCGGGCGACGCCCAGAACCCGCTGGACCGCGTGGCCCTGCTCGCCAAGTTCGCGCACTACGCAGCGCAGTCCGTCGCGCCCGCGCGCGCCCAGGCCTTCTGCGACGGCGTGCTCGACTCACCCGCCGGCACCGCGCTCGGCGCGCTGTGGCAACGGCTCTGACCCGATTCCTCTTCACCTTCACGCCCACCCCACCATGAAACTCCTGCGCTACCTCGCCAGCACGCTGCTCGTGTGCCTGCCGCTCGTCGCCGCCGCCCAGGCCGGCGGCTTTCCCGACAAGGCGATCCGCATCGTCGTGCCCTTCCCGCCGGGTGGCGCCACCGATGCCGCGGCGCGGCTGGTCGCGGTGAAGATGAGCGAGCACTGGGGCCAGCCCGTGGTGGTCGACAACCGCGCGGGCGCGGGCGGCAACGTGGGCTCGGACCTCGTGGCCAAGGCGCCGGCCGACGGCTACACGCTGGTGATGGGCGTGACCGGCTCGCACGCCATCAACACCTCGCTCTACAGCCGGATGCCCTACGACCCGGTGGTCGACTTCGTCGCCATCAGCCAGGTGGCCGTGGTTCCCAACGTGCTGGTGGTGCATCCTTCGGTGCCCGCGAAGAATCTGGCCGAGCTGGTCGCGCTCGCGAAGAAGGAGCCCGGCAAGCTCAACTACGCATCGCTGGGCAACGGCACGGCCGCGCACCTGGGCATGGAGATGCTCAAGGCCGAGGCCGGCGTCGACATCACGCACGTGCCCTACAAGGGCAGCGCGCCCGCGGTGTCCGACCTGCTGGCCGGCCAGGTGCAGATGATGGTCGACGGGCTGCCCTCGGCGCTGCCGCACGTCAAGGCCGGCAAGCTGCGCGCGATCGCGCTCACCAGCCTGCGCCGCTCGCCTTCGCTGCCCGATCTGCCGACCATCGCCGAGAGCTACCCGGGCTTCTATGCCGATGCCTGGTCGGGCCTGTTCGCGCCCAAGGGCACGCCGCAGCCGGTGGTCGACAAGCTCTCGGCCGAGGTGCAGCGCATCCTCAAGCTGCCCGAGGTGCGCGAGAAGCTGGCCGCGCTCGGCGCCGAGCCGGTGGGTTCCACGCAGGCGGAATTCGCCGCCCACGTGAAGAAGGAAATCGACAAGTGGGCCAAGGTCGTCAAGACCAGCGGCGCAAAAGTTGACTGACCCCCAGGCTTGCCCACTTCGTGTGGCCGCCAACCCCCTTCCAGGGGGCAATACCAGCGGCCCGGCAAAGCCGGTTCCGCGGTATTCCCCGAAGAGAGCCGCATCGACATGGAGAACCGAATGAACGACACACTCGACCCCGTCACGCTCGCCGTGCTGCGCGGCCGCCTCGAGCAGGTGGCCGACGAGATGGACGCCACGCTCTACCGCAGCGCGTTCAATCCCATCATCGCCGAGGCGCACGACGCCTGCCACGGCCTGTACGACGCGACGAGCGGCGACACGCTGGTGCAGGGCAAGTCGGGCCTGCCGGTGTTCGTCGGGGCCATGGCCTTCGCGGTGCGCGCCACCGTCGCCGCGGCCGAGCCGCGCGGCGGCATGAAGGACGGCGACATCTGGATCAGCAACGATGCCTACGACGGCGGCACGCACGCCAACGACTTCAAGCTGGTCAAGCCCTTCTTCCGCAACGGCAAGCTCTACTGCCACATGGCCTCCGCCGCGCACTGGCACGACGTGGGCGGCGCGGTGCCCGGCAACTACAACCCCGCGGCCACCGAGTGCTGGCAGGAGGCGGTGCAGATCCCGCCGGTGCGCATCGTGCGCGACGGCAAGCTCGATGCCGACGTGCTCGCGATCCTGCAGGCCAACACGCGCCTGCCCGACAGCCTCTGGGGCGACCTCAACGGCCAGCTCGCGGCGCTCGAGCTCGGCGCGAAGCGGCTGAACGGCCTGCTCGACGAGTACGGCGACGACCTGGTGCTGGCCGCGCTCGGCGAGCTGCGCGGCCGCGCGCTGCGGCTGATGCGCTCGCACATCGCCTCGCTGCCCGACGGCCGCTACAGCTTCGAGGACCTGCTCGACAACGACGGCATCGTGAACGAGCCGCTGACCATCGCGCTCGACATGACGGTGGCCGGCGACCGGTTGCTGCTCGACTTCTCGCGCACCTCGGCGCAATGCGCGGGGCCGGTCAACATCTCGCGCGCCACGGCCGTGGCGGCCTGCTACGTCGCGCTCAAGCACCTGTTCCCCGATGTGCCGGCCAATGCCGGCGTGCTCGACGCGGTGGATTTCCTGATTCCCGACAAGCTGGTGATCAGCGCCGAGCGGCCGCGTCCGGTCGGCGGCTACACCGAGACCATCCTGCGCATGATCGACGTGATCTTCAGCGCCGCCGCGCAGGCCGATCCCACGCGCGCCGTCGCGCAGGCCTACGGCACCATCAACGCGCTCTCGATCGCGGGCCACCGCAGCGACAAGGGCCGCGAGGGCCAGCGCTGGGTGATGTTCAGCTTCTTCGGCGGCGGACATGGCGGTCACTCGGGCGGCGACGGGCTCTCGCACGGCAATGCGCCGATCTCGACCGCGACCATTCCGCCGCTGGAGATCCTCGAGGCGGCCTATCCGGTGCGCTTCACCGAATGGTCGCTGCGCGCCGATTCGGGCGGCGACGGCCGGCACCGCGGCGGCCTCGGCGCCGTCTACGAGATCGAGCTGCTCGAGCAGGACGCCGAGGTCTTCGTGTTCGGCGAGCGCGGCACCTCGCCGCCCAAGGGCATCGCGGGCGGCGGCGCAGGCGCGGTCAACGTGTTCCGCTACGAGAACGCGGGCGAATGGCACGTGCCGCCGATGGTCTCGAAGATGCGCGGCATCCGGCTCGAGCGCGGCGAGCGCGTGCGGCTCGAGACGCCGGGCGGCGGTGGCTGGGGCGAGGCCGCCGAGCGGCCCGCGGCGCAGCGCGAAGCCGACCGCGCGATGGGCTATGTGACGACCGGCGACGACAAGAACGACAAGGACGAGGCATCCGAATGAGCTCCCCTGGCACCCCCCGCAATTCCCTGGTCGTCGGCGTCGACGTGGGCGGCACCTTCACCGACCTGTTCGTGCTCGACGAGGCGAACGGCACGGCGCGCATCGTCAAGGTGCCGTCCACGCGCGGCGAGGAAGCGCGCGGCTTCATGAACGGCGTGGCACGCGTGGCCGATTCGGCCGCGGCCATCGCCACCATCGTGCACGGCACCACCGTCGGCACCAACGCGCTGCTCGAGCGCAAGGTGGCGCGCACCGGCATCATCACCACGCGCGGCTTCCGCGACGTGCTCGAGATGCGCCGCCGCGACCGGCCCCAGACCTGGGGCCTGCGCGGCAGCTTCCTGCCCGTGGTGCCGCGCGACCTGCGCCGCGAGGTCGACGAGCGCGTGCTGGCCGACGGCACCCTGCACACCGCGGTCGATCTCGACCAGGTGCGCGCCGAGGCGCGCGCGCTGCTCGAGGCCGGCTGCGAGGCGGTCTGCGTGTTCTTCATCAACACCTACGCCAACCCGGCGAACGAGCGGCTCGCGGTCGCGGCGGTGCGCGAGCTCTGGCCGAATCCGCACGTCACCTCGGCCAGCGAGGTGCTGCCCGAGATCCGCGAGTTCGAGCGCTGCTCGACCGCCACGCTCAATGCCGCGTTGCAGCCGGTGGTGGGCAGCTACCTCGGCCGGCTCGAGTCGGACCTGCGCGCGCAGGGCTTCGCGGGCGAGCTGCTGGTGGTGCAGAGCAACGGCGGCGTGATGTCGCGCCAGACCGCGAGCGACCTGCCGGTGCGCACCGCGCTGTCGGGCCCGGCGGCCGGCGTTATCGCCTGCGCGGCCATCGCGCGCGCGGCCGGCTTCCCGAACGCGATCACCGGCGACATGGGCGGCACCTCGTTCGACGTCTCGCTGGTGGCCAACGGCGAGGCCGCGCTGGCCGCGCAGACCGCGATCGAGTTCGGCATGGTGATCCGCTCGCCGATGATCCAGATCGAGACCATCGGCGCGGGCGGCGGCTCGATCGCCTCGGTGGATGCGAGCGGCATGCTGCAGGTGGGCCCCGAGTCGGCCGGCAGCGTGCCGGGCCCGGCCTGCTATGGGCGCGGCAACATGCGCCCGACCGTGACCGACGCCAACGTGCTGCTGGGCCGCATCGCCGCGGACCGGCCGCTAGGCGGCGGTTTGCTCGCGGCGCTCGACGGCGAGAAGTCGCGCCAGGCCATCGAGGAGCACGTCGCGCGCCCGCTGGGCCTGGACGTGCATGCGGCCGCCGAGGCCATCCTCACGGTCGCCAATGCGCGCATGGCCGGTGCCATTCGCCTGGTGTCGATCGAGCGCGGCCACGACCCGCGCCGCTTCGCCTACATGCCCTTCGGCGGCGGCGGCGCGCTGCACGTGTGCGCGATGATGCGCGAGGTCGGCGTGGCCACCGGCATCGTGCCGCGCTATCCCGGCGTGACCTCGGCGCTGGGCTGCGTGATCGCCGACATGCGCCACGACGCGGTGCAGACCCTCAACAAGCCGCTGGCCGAACTCGACGTGGCCGAGGTCCAGCGCCGCATCGACGAGCTGGCCGCGAGCTGCCAGCAGCGCCTCGATTCCTCGGGCGTGCGCTTCGACGAGGTGCGCGAGGTGATCGCGCTCGACATGCTCTACGCGGGCCAGACCCACACGCTGCCCGTGGTGCTGGGCAGCGCGCCACTCACGGCCGCGGCCATCCGCGCCGCCTTCGAGGCCAGCTACACGGCTGCCTTCGGCCGCGTGCTCGAGGGCATCGCGATCCGCGTGATGAACCTGCGCTATGCGCGCATCGGCGTGCGGCCCAAGTTCGACCTCAAGGTGCTCGCGCCCGAAGGGCAGGGCAGCACCGCGCCGCTGGGCACGCAGCGCGTGTTCCACGACGGCCGCTGGCACGAGGCGCAACGCTATGCGCGCCTGGAGCTGCCGGTGGCCGCGCGCATCGAGGGACCCGCGATCCTCGAGCAGGCCGACACCACCGTGTGGCTCGAACCCGGCTTCCATGCCGAGGTCGATGCGCACGGCAACCTGCTCGTGAGGCTGTCATGAGCGAAACGAAACACCCGATCGCGGCACGCACCGCGCTGGTCGTCATCGACCTGCAGAACGACTTCCTCGACCCGAGGGGCGCCTATGCGCGCGGCGGCGATACCAACCCGCCGGCGCTGCTGCTGCCGGCGCGCGTGGCCTCGGTGGCGCGCGCGCTCAAGGCCGCGGGCGGCATGGTGGTGGCGAGCCAGTTCACGCTGTGGCCCGATGCCGCGGGCGAGCCGATGGTGTCGCCGCACCTGAAGGCGCTGCGCCCGTACCTCGCCAAGGGCGACTTCGCGCCCGGCAGCTGGGGCCAGGCCAACGTCGGCGCGCTGGCCGGCCTGGTCGACGTGAACGTAAGCAAGGTCGCGTACTCGGCCTTCTTCAACACCCAGCTCGACTGGGTGCTGCGGCGCGCGGGCATCGACACGGTGGCGGTCTGCGGCATCGTCACCAACGGCGGCGTCGCGAGCACGGTGCGCGATGCGCACATGCGCGACTACCGCACGCTGGTGCTGGCCGACGGCTGTGCGGCCTTCGGCGAGGAAAGGCACCAGACCTCGCTGGCCGACATGCGCAACGTGGCCGAGGTGACGGACTGCGCGGCCTTCGCCGCGTCGCTGCGATGAAGTACAACAGCCGGACGCAGAGGACGCGAAGGTTTCGCAAAGAGCGCGAAAAAGAAATTCAAAATTTTTTGCTGTCTTCCTTTGGCGTCCTTCGCGGAACCTTCGCGTCCTCTGCGTCCGGAAGTCCGTTCCCGCCTTCCGACGAATCCACCCCCTCATGGCTGAAATGACCCCCATGCTTTCACGCAGGATCCGTCGCGCGGCCTCGGTCGAGGCCGAGGTGCGCGTGCCGGTGGCGATCGTCGGCGGCGGCGCCTGCGGGCTCACGGCCGCGCTGATGCTGGCCGACGCGGGCGTGGACTGCGTGGTGCTCGAGCGCGATGCGCTGCCCAGCGGATCGACCGCGCTGTCGTCGGGCTTCATCCCCGCGCCCGGCACGCTCGCGCAGCGCGCGCACGGCGTGCTCGACGACAGCACCGAGCGCTTCGCCGCCGACATCCAGGCCAAGGCCCATGGCCGCGCGGCGCCCGCGCTGGTCGCGGCCTATGCGGGCGCCATCGGCCCGGCGCTCGATGCGCTGCAGGCGCGGCACGGGCTGCGGTGGCTGCTGCTCGATGGCTTCCTCTACCCGGGCCACGGCGTGCACCGCATGCATGCGCTCGAACAGAAGACCGGCGCCGCGCTGATGGCGGCGCTGCAGTCGGCCGCGGAGGCGGCGGGCATTCCGGTGCTGACGCAGGCGCTGGTCGACACGCTGGTGCTCGATGCCAACGACCGCGTGGTCGGCGTCGAGTACGCGCGACCCGACGGCAGCCGCGAGACGCTGGGCTGCGATGCGCTGCTGCTGGCCTGCAACGGCTTCGGCGGCAATGCGCGGATGGTGCGTGCGCTGCTGCCCGAGATGGCCGAGGCCGCGTTCGGCGGCCATGTGGGCAACGACGGCAGCGCAATCCTCTGGGGCGAGGCGCTGGGCGCGCGGCTGCGCGACCTCGGCGGCTACCAGGGCCATGGCTCCTGGGTCACGCCGCAGGGCGCGCTGATGTCCTGGGCCGTGATGATGGAAGGCGGCGTGCAGCTCAACTGCGAGGGCCGGCGCTTCCATGACGAGACCCAGGGCTACTCCGAAGCCGCGGTGCATGTGCTCTCGCAACCGGGCGGCATCGCCTGGAACGTGTTCGACGCGCCGCTGTTCGCGCTGGCGCGCGGCTTTCCCGATTTCTGCGAGGCCGAGGCCGCGGGTGCCGTGCGGCGCTGCGAGTCGGTGGCCGCACTGGCCGACTGCATCGGCTGCGAGGCCGCGGTGCTGCAGGCCACGCTCGACGCGATGCGCGTCGGCGAACCCGCACCCGACGGCCGCGCGTTCGCGCGCGGCCTCGACGCACCGTACTTCGCGGTCAAGGTCACGGGCGCGCTGTTCCACACCCAGGGCGGTCTCGACACCGCGCCCGACATGCGCGTGCTGCGCCACGACGGCACGCCCTTCGACAACCTGCTGGCCGCGGGCGGCGCGGCGGGCGGCGTGTCGGGCGACGCGGTCTGGGGCTATCTCTCCGGCAACGGCCTCCTGAGCGCCGTGGCCGGCGGCTACATCGCGGCGCGCACGCTCGCCGCACGCAATCCAACCAGGACGAACTCCGCATGACGAATCCCTCCTTCAAGACCCGGCTCGCGCGCAACGACATCGTGCTCGCGCCCGGCGTGTACGACGCGCTCAGCGCACTGGTGGCCGAGCAGGCCGGCTTCGAGGCGCTGTACCTCTCGGGCGCCTCCATCGCCTACACGCGGCTCGGCCGCTCCGACGTCGGCCTCACCACCTTCACCGAGGTGGCCGACACGCTGGCGCGCATCACCGAGCGCGTGCGCGTGCCGGTGATCGTCGATGCCGACACCGGCTTCGGCAACGCGCTCAACACCCAGCGCACCGTGCGCGGCTTCGAGCGCGCGGGTGCGGCCATGGTGCAGATCGAGGACCAGACCTTTCCCAAGCGCTGCGGCCATCTCGACGGCAAGGCCGTGGTGTCCGAGCGCGAGATGGTCGGCAAGCTCAAGGCCGCGCTCGATGCGCGCAACTCGAGCGAGACCCTGATCCTCGCGCGCACCGACGCGGTGGCGGTCGAGGGCATGGAGGCCGCGCTCGACCGCGCCGAGGCCTATCTCGCCTGCGGCGTGGACGCGCTCTTCATCGAGGCGCTGCGCTCGCCCGAGCAGATGGACGCGGCCTGCCGGCGCTTCGGCGACCGCGTGCCGCTCTTGGCCAACATGGTCGAAGGCGGCAAGACGCCGATCGAGGATGCCGATGCATTGCAGCGGCACGGCTTTCGCATCGCGATCTTCCCGGGCGGCACGGCGCGCGCCGTGACGCACACGCTGCAGGGCTACTACGCGAGCCTGCACCGCCACCGCACCACGCAGCCGTGGCGGCCGCAGATGCTGGACTTCGATGCGCTCAACGCGGTGATCGGCACGCCCGAGCTGATGCTCGAAGGACAGAAGTACGAATAGGCTTCAGCGCAGCGCGCGCACGAGTTCGTCGTAGACCAGCCGCACGCGCGCCGGCACCGGCGCGCGCTGCGAGCGGTAGACATGGATCGGCCAGGACTCGGGCGCCTCGGCCTCGAGCACCTCGACCAGCTCACCCGAGGCGATCAGCGGCTCGGCCAGCGGCCCCGCGAGCTGGCCGAAGCCCAGGCCCGCGCGCACGGCGGTGCACTCGGCCTCCACGTCGTCGCTGATGAAGGCCGGCGCCGCCACCGGCATCTGCCGCCCCTTGCTGAAGAACCAGGACCAGGGCCGGCCCACGCTGCGGTCGAGCAGCGCGGTGAGCGGAAAGCCCGGCAGCGCCTCGATGGTCTCGGGGATGCCGGTGCGCGCGATCAGCGCCGGCGCCGCCACCACGCGCAGCTGCATGCGCCCGACCGTGCGCGCGACGAAGCGCGCATCGCGGATCGGTCCGGCGCGCACGCCGATGTCGATCTGCTCGTCGACCACGTCGGCATGTTCCTCCGACAGCCGCAGGTCGAGCACCAGGCCCGGGTGCGCGGCCAGCATCGGCGCCAGCGCCTCGGGAATCAGCCGCCGGCCGTAGACGTTGGGCGCGGTGACGCGCACCGTGCCTGCGTGCTGCGAGAGCGCACGCCGGTCGGTGCGGTGGAACAGCGCATCGACCCCGCCGACCGCGGTGCGCGCGCGCTGCGCGAGCTGGCGGCCGAAGTCGGTGAGCTGCACGCCGCGCGTGCTGCGGTGGAACAGCGGCTCGCCCAGTTCCTCCTCGAGCTCGCGCACGGCGCGCGTGACCACCTGCGGCGAGACCGCCAGGCGCACCGCGGCATCGCGGAAGTTGGCCGCATCGGCGGCGGCGCAGAACACGCGCAGGGCTTCGAGCCGGTTGGACATGGGTGGGTTGACGGGTGGGTGATGGGCGAGTGAGTGTTCCTGAATCAGGAATTCTGAAGTCGTGAGAGTTTCATTTACGGGAACGCCCGGATTTTCCACACTGCATGCACTTCTTCAAGTTCTTCAACGCCCACCCCAAGGAAAACACCATGACTTCCGTTCAAGACAACATCCGCGGCAAGGTTGCCATCGTCACCGGCGCCAGCAGCGGCCTCGGCGAATCCACCGCCCGCCACCTGGCCGCCCGCGGCGCGAAGGTGGTGCTGGCCGCGCGTCGCACCGACCGGCTCGAGAAGGTGGTCGCCGAGATCCGCGAAGCCGGCGGCGAGGCGATCGCGGTCGCCACCGACGTGGCGAAGCGCGAGGACCTCGAGCGGCTCGCCGCCGCCACCGTCGAGGCCTTCGGCCGCATCGACGTGCTGGTCAACAACGCCGGCGTGATGCCGCTGTCGCCGATCGAGAAGCTCAAGGTCGACGAATGGGACCGCACCATCGACGTCAACATCAAGGGCGTGCTCTACGGCATCGCCGCCGTGCTGCCGCGCATGCAGGCGCAGGGCAGCGGTCACATCGTCAACATCGCTTCGATCGCCGGCATCAAGGTGTTCACGCCGATCGGCACCGTCTACAGCGCCACCAAGTACGCGGTGCGCGCCATCTCGGAAGGCCTGCGCGTGGAAGTCGGCAACACCGGCATCCGCGTGACCATCGTCTCGCCCGGCGCGGTCGAGTCCGAACTGAAGTTCGGCACCACCGATGCCGAGACCGCCGCGGGCGTGCAGGCCTTCTACGAGGCCAGCCAGATTCCCTCGGACTCGGTGGCGCGCGCGGTGGTGTACGCGGTGGAGCAGCCGGCGAACGTGGACATCAATGAAGTCGTGCTGCGGCCGGTGGCGCAGGACTTCTGATCGACGGGCCCGGCTTTTCCGCTTCCCTGCAACGCCCCGTGCGCCTCGTGCGCACGGGGCGTTTCGCTTGTGAGGAGTGCCACGCCACTGCCATGCGAGCGGTATAACCTTTGTTAAATCAAGGTCTTTGCCGGCGAAGAATCGAAAGCCCCTGCAAAATAGAACGACCGTTCGTTTTTGTCTGGAACCCCACGATGTCCGTCAATGCCGTTTCCGCCAAGCCGGCCCGCGCCGCCCAGAAGGGCCAGCAGACCAAGGCCGTGATCGTCGACGCCGCATTGGCGCTCGCCGCGCAGATCGGGCTCGAGGGCCTGTCGATCGGCGCCGTGGCCGAGATCACCAAGATGAGCAAGTCGGGCGTGTTCGCCCATTTCGGCTCGCGCGAGGAGCTGCAGATCTCGGTGGTGCGCGAGTACCACGCGCGCTTCGAGCAGGAAGTGTTCTTCCCTGCCATCGAAGCCGATCGCGGCCTGCCGCGGCTGCGCGCGATGTTCGCCAACTGGATGAAGCGCACCTCGACCGAGATCGACTCGGGCTGCATCTACATCAGCGGCGCCTCCGAATTCGACGACCGTCCGGGTCCGGTGCGCGACGCGTTGGTGGAATCGGTCTCGATCTGGCAGGCCGCCGTGCTGCGCGCGATCGTGCAGTCGAAGGAGGAGGGCCACCTCGACGCCGACGCCGACGAGCGCCAGGTCGCGTTCGAGATCCACGGCCTGATCCTCGCGCTGCACTACGAGGCCCGCTTCCTGCGCGTGCCCGGTTCCATCGCCCGCGCCAACACCGGCTTCGACAACATCCTCGGCCGCTATGAGGCGGCCGGCACGCCTGCCCCGGCGGCACCCGCCGCGCCCTCGCGCGTGCGCCGCCTCAAGACCGTGCGCTGAGCGCGCGGCACCTTTTTCCTTTTCCCTTTCATCTTTCAGTTCGACCAGGAGAGTTCCGGATGCCCAGCTACAACCCACCCGTGCGCGACATGCAGTTCGTGCTGCACGAAGTGCTCAACGTCGCCGAGGAACTCAAGGCGCTGCCCGCGCACGCCGAGACCGACGCCGACACCATCAACGCGGTGATCGAGGAGGCCGGCAAGTTCGCGGCCGAAGTCACCTTCCCGCTCAACATCAGCGGCGACGAGGAAGGCTGCGTGCTCGACAAGGCCACGCACGAGGTGAAGACGCCCAAGGGCTTCAAGGAGGCCTACGCCAAGTACGTCGAGGGCGGCTGGCCCGCGCTGTCGTGCGACCCGGCCTTCGGCGGCCAGGGCCTGCCGTTCGTGGTCAACCAGTGCCTGTTCGAGATGCTCAACAGCGCGAACCAGGCCTGGACCATGTACCCGGGCCTCTCGCACGGCGCCTACGAGGCGCTGGTGGCGCACGGCACCGACGAGCAGAAGAAGACCTACCTGCCCAAGCTGGTGAGCGGCGAATGGACCGGCACCATGTGCCTGACCGAACCCCATTGCGGCACCGACCTCGGCCTGCTGCGCACCAAGGCCGAACCGCAGCCCGACGGCAGCTACCGCATCACCGGCAACAAGATCTTCATCTCGGCCGGCGAGCACGACATGGCCGGCAACATCATCCACCTGGTGCTGGCCCGCCTGCCCGACGCGCCCAAGGGCAGCAAGGGCATCAGCCTGTTCGTGGTGCCGAAGTTCAAGGTCAAGGCCGATGGTTCGCTCGGCGAGCGCAACCCGATCTTCTGCTCCGGCCTCGAGCACAAGATGGGCATCCACGGCAACGCCACCGCGCAGATCGTGATCGAAGGCGCCACCGGTTCGCTGGTGGGCGAGCCCAACAAGGGCCTGGCCGCGATGTTCGTGATGATGAACGCCGCGCGCCTGGGCGTGGGCAACCAGTCGCTGGGCCTGACCGAGGTGGCGTTCCAGAACGCGCTGGCCTATGCCAAGGACCGCCTGCAGATGCGCTCGCTGTCGGGTGTGAAGGCCAAGGACAAGGAAGCCGATCCGATCATCGTGCACCCCGACGTGCGCAAGATGCTGCTGACCGCCAAGGCCTATGCCGAGGGTGGCCGCGCGCTGCAGGTGTTCTGCACCCTGCTGCTCGACAAGGAGCACCACCATCCCGACGAGAAGGTGCGCAAGGACAGCGGCGAACTGGTCGCGCTGCTCACGCCGATCGTGAAGGCCTTCATCACCGACAACGGCCACATCGCGACCAACGCCTGCATGCAGGTCTTCGGCGGCCATGGCTTCATCAAGGAATGGGGCATGGAGCAGTACGTGCGCGACAACCGCATCAACATGATCTACGAAGGCACGAACACCGTGCAGTCGCTCGACCTGCTGGGCCGCAAGGTGCTGGGCAACAACGGCGCCTCGCTCAAGAAGTTCGGCAAGCTGGTCGCGAAGCTGGTGGAAGAAGAGGGCGTGAACGAGAAGATGGCCGAGTTCATCAACCCGATCGCGGGCCTGGGCGACCAGCTCACCAAGTTCACGACCGAGATCGGCTTCAAGGGCTTCCAGAACCCCGACGAAGTCGGCGCCGCCGCGGTGGACTACCTGCGCGTGGCCGGCCACTTCGTGTTCGGCTACCTGTTCGCCCGCATGGCGCAGGTCGCGCTGCGCGAGATCGCGGCCGGCAACACCGACCCGTTCTACGTCGCCAAGCTGCAGACCGCGCGCTTTTACTTCGCCAAGCTGTTCCCCGAGACCGCGACGCTGATGCGCACGGCCCGTGCCGGCAGCAAGGTGCTGATGGACACCGACGCCGCGCTGGCCTGAGTCCGCGCTTCCCCTCTTCGACCACTTCCCGGAGCCGACCATGAAAGCAACGCTTGCAGCCCTCGTCCTCGCCGCACTCTCGGCCACGGCCCTGGCCCAGACCTCCCCGGTGGGCCTGTGGCGCAACGTCGACGACAAGACCGGCGAGGCCAAGGCCGAGATCCGCATCGGCGAGGCCGGCGGCGCGCTGGTCGGCCGCATCGAGAAGTCGTTGAAGAAGGACGGCAAGCCCGACGCGGTCTGCGACGAATGCAGCGACGACCGCAAGGGCAAGCCGATCGCCGGCCTGGAGATCATCCGCGGCGGCAAGAAGGCCGACGGCAAGGACGTCTGGGAGGGCGGGAAGATCCTCGACCCCGAGAACGGCAAGGAATACCGCGCGAGCTTCACGCCGATCGACGGCGGCAAGAAGCTCGAGGTGCGCGGCTATCTCGGCCCCTTCTGGCGCACCCAAACCTGGAACCGTGTTCCTTGACCCACCCCCGTTGCTTGCTCACTTCGTGTAGCCGCCTCCCCCCTCAAGGGGGCAACACCAGTGGCCCGGCAAAGCCGGTTCCACGGTGTTCCCCGAATAAGTCAGAACCCCAAAAAGCTCTGTTATGTCCAGATTTCAAGTGAAGAAGGTCGCCGTGCTCGGCGCCGGCGTGATGGGCGCGCAGATCGCGGCCCACCTCGTCAACGTGCGCGTGCCGGTGGTGCTGTTCGACCTGGCGGCCAAGGAAGGCCCGAAGAACGGCATCGTCACGCGCGCCATCGACAACCTCAAGAAGCTCAAGCCCGCGCCGCTGGGCGACGTGGCCGATGCGGGTCTGATCGAACAGGCCAACTACGACGACAACCTCGACTTGCTCGGCGAGTGCGACCTGGTGATCGAGGCGATCGCCGAGCGCATGGACTGGAAGCTCGATCTTTACAAGAAGATCGCGCCGCACGTCGCCAAGCACGCGATCCTGGCCTCGAACACCTCGGGCCTTTCGATCACCAAGCTCAGTGAAGCGCTCCCCGAAGCACTGAAGCCGCGCTTCTGCGGCATCCACTTCTTCAATCCGCCGCGCTACATGTTCCTGGTGGAGCTGATCAACACGCCCACCACGCAGCCGCAGGTGCTCGACGACCTCGAGGCCTTCGTCACCAGCACGCTCGGCAAGGGCGTGGTGCGCGCGCACGACACGCCCAACTTCATCGCCAACCGCGTCGGCATCGCCGGCATGCTGGCCACGCTCAAGGAAGTCGAGAAGTTCGGCCTCACGCCCGACGTGGTGGACGACCTCACGGGCAAGAAGCTGGGCCGCGCGAGCTCGGGCACCTTCCGCACCGCCGACGTGGTGGGCCTGGACACCATGGCCCACGTGGTGAAGACGCTGCAGGACAACCTCAACGCCGAGACCGATCCCTTCTACGCCAACTTCGCGACGCCGCCGGTGCTCGCCAAGCTGCTGGAACTGAAGAACCTGGGCCAGAAGACCAAGGCCGGCTTCTTCAAGAAGGTGGGCCGCGACATCCTGCGCTTCGACCTCCAGAGCGGCGACTACGTGCCCGCCGGCGCCAAGGCCGACGAGGTCTACGGCCGCATGCTCAAGAAGCCCGCGGGCGAACGCCTGAAGCTGCTGCGCGAGAGCGAAGGGCCGCAGGGCCAGTTCCTCTGGGCGATCCTGCGCGACGGCTTCCATTACGCGGCCGTGCACCTGGGCGACATCGCCGAGAGCGCGCGCGACATCGACTTCGCGATGCGCTGGGGCTTCGGCATGAAGCAGGGCCCGTTCGAGCTCTGGCAGGAAGCCGGCTGGGCGCAGGTCGCGAAGTGGGTGCAGGAAGACATCGACGCCGGCAAGGCGCTGAGCAGCGCGCCGCTGCCGAAGTGGGTGTTCGAAGGCCCGGTGGCCGAGGCCGGCGGCGTGCACACGCCCGAAGGCTCGTGGAGCGCCTCGCAGAACAAGTTCGTGCCGCAGCGCAAGCTGCCGGTGCATGCGCGCCAGCTGTTCCCCGAGAGCGTGCTCGGCGCGAACGCGGCCGATGCCAACACGGCCGGCACCACGATCAGCGACGAAGGCGACGTGCGCGTGTGGACGCTCGACGGCGAGGTGCTGATCGCGAGCATCCACTCGAAGATGCACGCCATCAGCCCCGACGTGGCCGAGGCGCTCGGTGCCGCGGTCGATCTCGCCGAGGCCGAATACAAGGGCCTGGTGATCTGGTCGCCCGACGAGATGTTCTCGGTCGGCGCCGACCTGCAGGCGATGCTGCCGGCCTTCGTGGTCGCGGGCATCGGCGCGGTCGAGGGCGCGGAGGAAGAGCTGCAGAACGTGATGCTCAAGATCCGCTATGCCAACGTGCCGGTGGTCTCGGCCGTTCGCGGCCTGGCGCTGGGCGGCGGCTGCGAGCTCGCCGTGTATTCGTCGAAGCGCGTGGCGGCGATGGAAAGCTACATCGGCCTGGTCGAGGTCGGCGTGGGCCTGATCCCCGGCGCCGGCGGCCTGACCTACATCGCGCGCCGCGCGGCCGAGAACGCCTCGGCCTCGACCGGCACCGACCTGCTGCCCTTCCTCACCGAAGGCTTCACGGCCGCCGCGATGGCCAAGGTGGGCACCGGCGCGCTCGATTCGAGGAAGCTCGGCTACCTGCTCGACAGCGACGTGATCGTGCCGAACAAGGACGAGCTGCTCTACGTGGCGCTGCAGCAGGCCAAGGCCATGGCCGACGCCGGCTACCGCCCGCCGCTGCGCCGCACCTTCCGCGTGGCGGGCCGCAGCGGCGCCGCGACGATCAAGGGCCAGCTCGTGAACATGCGCGACGGCGGCTTCATCAGCGCGCACGACTTCCACATCGCGAGCCTGATCGCGAACGTGGTCACTGGCGGCGACGTGGACGCGGGCTCGCTCGTGACCGAGGAATACCTGATGGCGCTGGAACGCAAGGCGTTCTGCTCGCTCATCGTGCACCCCAAGACGCAGGAGCGGATCATGGGGATGCTGAGCACGGGGAAGCCGGTGCGGAACTGATGTGGCAAGGGCCATGAGCGAAAACTTCGACACGTCCGGTCCCCTCTCCCGCTTGCGGGAGAGGGCTAGGGTGAGGGCACGCAGCCTTCGCGCCGAGCCGACCGCTGCCGAGGCGCTGCTCTGGTCGCACCTGCGCGACCGCCGCATGGCGGACCGCAAGTTTCGCCGCCAACGTCCGATCGGGCCCTACTTCGCGGACTTCGTCTGCATCGAGGCGAGGCTGGTCATCGAAATCGATGGCGGCCAGCATGCCGATGCGGTTGCGTACGACGAGAGCCGCACGCGTTTCCTTGAAAGCCAGGGCTATCGCGTCCTGCGGTTCTGGAACAACGAAGTGCTGACGCAGACGGACGCGGTGCGCGAGCGCATCCTGCAGGCGCTGCGCGAAGACAGCCCTCACCCCAGCCCTCTCCCGCAAGCGGGAGAGGGAGCAAGACAGGAAGCCACGGTCCCTACGGACGAGTGCGCAAGACAAGACACCAGGAATCACAAGCCATGAAACAAGTCCAAGACGCCTACATCGTCTCCGCCACCCGCACCCCCATCGGCAAGTCCCACCGCGGCTACTTCCGCAACCACCGCCCCGACGACCTGCTCGCGACCACGCTCAAGGCCGCGCTGGCGGCAGTGCCCGGCCTCGATCCGAAGGCCATCGAGGACATCATCTGCGGCTGCGCGATCCCCGAGGCGCAGCAGGGCCTGAACGTCGCGCGCATCGGCGCGGTGCTCGCGGGCCTGCCGACCAGCGTCGGCGGCATCACGGTCAACCGCTTCTGCGCCTCGGGCCTGTCGGCGGTGCAGATGGCGGCCGACCGCATCCGTGTCGGCGAGGCCGACGTGATGATCGCGGCCGGCGTCGAGAGCATGAGCATGGTGCCGATGATGGGCAACTCGCCCTCGCTGTCGCCGTCCATCTTCGAGCGCGACGGTGACGTGGGCATCGCCTACGGCATGGGCCTGACGGCCGAAAAGGTCGCGCAGCAGTGGAAGGTGAGCCGCCAGGCCCAGGACGAATTCGCGCTGGCCTCGCACCAGAAGGCGCTGGCCGCTCAGAAGGCCGGCAAGTTCGCGGACGAGATCACGTCGATCGAGGTGACCGACCGCGCGCCCGACCTCGAGAGCGGCGAAGCCATCGCGACCACGCGCACCGTGAACCTCGACGAAGGCGCGCGCCCCGACACCTCGATCGAAGGCCTCGCCAAGCTGCGCACCGTGTTCGCCGCGCGCGGCACGGTCACGGCCGGCAACAGCTCGCAGACCTCCGACGGCGCGGGCGCGCTGATCCTGGCCAGCGAGAAGGCGGTCAAGCAGTTCGGCCTGACGCCGCTGGCGCGCTTCGTGAGCTTCGCGAGCAAGGGCGTGCCGCCGCACATCATGGGCATCGGCCCGATCGAGGCGATCCCCGCGGCGCTGCGCTATGCCGGCCTGAGCCAGCAGGACATCGACTGGATCGAGCTCAACGAAGCCTTCGCGGCCCAGTCGCTCGCGGTCATCGACACCCTGGGGCTCGACCCGTCGAAGGTCAACCCGATGGGCGGCGCGATCGCGCTGGGCCATCCGCTGGGCGCGACCGGCGCGATCCGCTCGGCCACGGTGGTGCATGCGCTGCAGCGCGAGAAGCTCAAGTACGGCATGGTCACGATGTGCGTGGGCATGGGGCAGGGCGCCGCCGGCATCTTCGAGCGCGTCTGATCGATCACGCGCCAGGCAACGCGACGAGTGCCGGTGCAACCAGGAGACAGGACAGTGATGGAACAGACGCAGCAGCAGCTTCCGGTCGACGGTGGCGCGCAGCAACTGGCGGTGCGCCGCTACGAACCCGCGGGCGCGCCGCGCGCCAGCATCGTGATCGGTGGCGCCATGGGCGTGCGCCAGTCCTTCTACGAGGCCTTCGCGCGCTGGCTCGCGGGCCAGGGGCTGCGCGTCTGGACCTTCGACTACCGCGGCTCGGGCGATTCGCGCGGCGCCGCCTCGCTGCGCGGCTTCGAGGCCGACCTGTTCGACTGGGCGCGCGACTACGAGGCCGTCATCGACGCCGCCAAGGCCGCGCTGCCCGCGCAGCCGCTCTACCTGCTGGGCCACAGCCTCGGCGCGCAGCTGCCGGGCTTCCTGCAGCGCCCCGAGCAGGTCGACGGCCTGGTGAGCATCGCGGCCGGCAGCGGCTACTGGCGCGAGAACGCGCCGCGGCTCAAGCGCAGCATCCTCTACTTCTGGTTCGTGCTGGTGCCGCTGGTCACGCGGCTGTGCGGCTACTTCCCGGGCCGCAGGCTCCGGAAGGTCGGCGACCTGCCGCGCGGCGTGATCCTGCAATGGCGGCGCTGGTGCCTGAACCCGCGCTACAGCGTGGGCGCCGAGGGCGAGCTCGCGCAGAAGAGCTACAGCCGCGTGCGCTTCCCGGTGCTCGCGCTGTCGATGACCGACGACGAGCTGATGACGCTGGCCGGCACGCACAGCCTGGTGAGCTTCTACGACCAGGCGCCGCGCGCCATCGAACGCATCGCGCCGGCCGACGTGCAGGCGCGGCGCATCGGCCACTTCGGCTTCTTCCGCGAGCAGTTCAGCCAGAGCCTGTGGCCTGCCACGGTCGACAAGCTGCATCGGCTGGGCGCGCTGACATCGCCGGCCGCGGGCGTCCCGCACACGACTGCCTGAGGCCGCGCGCCGGAGCACACTGCGGCCATGAGCACGAGCACCTCCCACCCCTTCGACAAGGCCATCGCGCTGGAGCACAGCGACCTGCGCGCGGGCCATTTCACCGGCACCACCAGCCCCGACTACTGGAACATGGTCGGTCCCTTCGGCGGCACCACCGCGGCGGTCGCGCTGCAGGCGGTGCTGCGGCATCCGGACCTGCTGGGCACGCCGATCGCGCTGACCGTCAACTACGCGGCCGCGCTCGAGGCCGGTGCCTTCGACGTGCAGGCGACCGCGGTGCGCACCAACCGCTCGACCCAGCACTGGACCGTGCAGATCACGCAGCCCGGCGCGGGCGGCGCGCCGAACATGACGACCACCGCCACCGTGGTGACGGCCGCGCGCCGCGAGACCTGGGGCCGGAGCGACCTCGCCATGCCCGAGGTGCCGAAGCCCGAGGCGGTCGAGCCGATCCGCATCGGCCCGGCCGGCGTGGCCTGGGTGCAGCAGTACGAGATGCGTCCGTTCAGCGGCGGCATTCCCGCGCAGTGGGACGGCAGCCTGCAACGCAGCGAGACCCGCATCTGGGTGCGCGACGCGCAGGCGCGGCCGCTCGACCTGCCTTCGCTCGCGGCGATGAGCGACGTGTTCTATCCGCGCATCTGGCTGCGCCGCGCGAAGCACGTGCCGGCCGGCACGGTGTCGATCACCACCTACTTCCACGCCGACGCGGCGCAGCTGGCCGAGGTCGGCACCGGCTTCCTGCTCGGGCAGGCGACGGGGCAGCAGTTCTTCAACGGCTTCTTCGACCAGACCGCGCAGCTGTGGAGCGAGGCCGGCGTGCTGCTCGCGACCTCGAACCAGATCGTCTACTACAAGGAATAGCCTCCGGTTCAGCAAGGCCCGCGGCCGCCCGGAGAGAATCCAGCCCACCCAGGAGACAACGCCGCATGACGAAGACCGTCGAGTTCTATTTCGATTTCGGCAGCCCCGCCGCCTACCTCGCCGCGACCCAGCTGCCCCACGTGTGCGCCGACACCGGCGCCGAGCTGGTCTGGAAACCGATGCTGCTGGGCGGCGTGTTCCAGGCCACGGGCAACCACTCGCCGGCCGAGATTGCGCCCAAGGGCCCGTACATGACCGTCGACCTGCAGCGCTTCGCCAGGCGCTATGGTGTGCCCTTCGTGCACAACCCGCACTTCCCGATCAACACGCTGCTGCTGATGCGCGGCGCCACCGCCATCCAGTTGCAGCAGCCGGCGCGCTTCGATGCCTGCGTCGACGCGATCTACCACGCGATGTGGGTCGAGCCGCGCAACCTCAACGATCCGGCCGAGGTCGGCGCGGTGCTGCAGGCGGCGGGCTTCGATCCCGCGGCGCTGCTCGCGGCCGCGGGCCAGCAGGAGGTCAAGGACCGCCTGAAGGCCGTCACGCAGGAGGCCGTGGCGCGCGGCGCGTTCGGCGCGCCCACCATGTTCGTGGGCAGCGACATGTTCTGGGGCCAGGACCGGCTCGACTTCGTGCGCGAAGCACTGGCCGCCTGATCCCTTTCCTCTTTCTTCTTTCCACAGGACACAAGCCATGAGCGACATCCTCGTCCACGCCGAAGCCGGCGTGATGACCATCACCTTCAACCGCGTCGACAAGAAGAACTCGATCACCAGCGCCATGTACGCCGAGCTGGCCGATGCGCTGGCCAAGGCCGAGGGCGACGCGGCCGTGCGCTGCGTGCTGATCCAGGGCGACCCGACCATCTTCAGCGCCGGCAACGACATCGGCGACTTCCTCAATGCGCCGCCCGCGGGCAAGGATTCGCCGGTGTTCCGCTTCCTGAGCGGCATCGCGACCTTCCCGAAGCCGATCGTCGCGGCCGTCTGCGGCCCGGCCGTGGGCATCGGCACCACGATGCTGTTCCATTGCGACCTGGTCTACGCGGGCGACAACGCGGCCTTCTCGATGCCCTTCGTCAACCTCGGCCTGTGCCCCGAGGCGGCCTCCAGCCTGCTGGTGCCGCAGATGCTCGGCTACCACCGCGCGGCCGAGGCGCTGCTGCTGGGCGAACCCTTCATGGCCGAGGCCGCGCTCGAGGTCGGCCTGGTCAACCGCGTGGTGCCGCCGACCGAGGCCAATGCCATCGCCCAGACCCAGGCGCGCAAGCTCGCGGCCAAGCCGCTGAGCGCGCTGGTCGAGACCAAGCGGCTGCTCAAGAAGGCGCAGCTGCCCGCGGTCATCGAGCGCATGGACGAGGAGGGCGCGAGCTTCGGCCGCATGCTGCGCGAGCCCGCGGCGCGCGAGGCCTTCGGTGCGTTCATGGAGAAGCGCAAGCCGGATTTCTCGAAGCTCTGAGCACGGCGCGGGTCCTTACCTACAACCTGCGTTCTACGGGCTTTCCACAGGCCGCCGGGGCCCTCCAGCCGGGGGCGCGCGCGTACACTGGTCCGCGTGCCAGTCCTCTCGCCACACACGCCAGCAGCCCGCAGCCAGCGGTCGTTCGATGCTACTGAAAAGGTAGCAATCCGGCCGACGCGCAGGCAGGCGCTGGGCCTGCTCGGCGCCACCCTCGCGGCGCCCTCGGTGGTGCTCGCGCGCGTGCGGCCGCTGCGCATCGGCGTCATCGGTCCCTGGTCGGGCGCCTACGTGGGCGGCGGGCGGCAGTTCGATGCCGGCATGGCGGTCTGGCTGGCCGCGCACAACCAGCAGATCGCGGGCCGCCCGGTCGAGCTGCTGCGGCGCGACGTGCCCGTGAGCGCGCCCGACATGGCGCGCCGGCTCGCGCTCGACCTGGTGGAGAACGAGCGCGTCGACCTGCTGACCGGCCTGCACTTCAGCTCCAACGCCTATGCCGTGGCGGCCGTCGCCACGCAGGCCAAGGTGCCCACGGTGGTCATGAACGCCGCCTCCTCGGGCATCACCGCGCGCTCGCCCTACACGGTGCGCGTGTCCTTCACCATCGCGCAGGTCACGCTGCCGCTGGCGCGCTGGGCGCTCAAGGAGGGGCTGCGCGAGGTCTGCACCGTGACCGCCGACTACGCCTCGGGCGTCGATGCCGAGACTGCCTTCGTCTCGGGCATCACGGCCGGCGGCGGCAACGTCGGCGCGATGCTGCGCGTGCCGCTGGCCACGCAGGACTACACGGCCTACATGCTGCGGCTGCGCGAACTCAAGCCGCAGGCGGTGTTCTTCTTCCTGCCCTCGGGCCAGATGCCGGCCGGCTTCCTGCGCGCCTGGCGCGACCGCGGCATGGCCGACACCGGCATCCGGCTGCTGTCGACCGGCGACGCCACCGACGACCACTACCTGCAGAACATCGGCGAGCTGGCCGAGGGGCTGGTCACCAGCCACCACTACTCGTACGCGCACGAGTCGCCCGAGAACCGCCGCTTCGTCGCGGCCTTCGAGGCCGAGTACGGCTCGCACCTGCGGCCCGGCTATTTCGCGGTGGCCGCGCACGATGCCTTCGCGGCGCTCGACCTCGCGATGGCCTCGCCGCTGATGCGCGGCGGCGGCAGTCCCGAGAAGCTGATCGATGCCTTCCGCGGCCTCAGGCTCGAGAGCCCGCGCGGCCCGATCGAGATCGATGCCTACACGCGCGACATCGTGCAGACGGTCTACATCCGCCGCACCGAGCGCCGCGACGGGCGCTGGATCAACCGGGAGTTCGAGCGCTTCGAGAAGGTGCGCGATCCGGCGCTGTGAAAAACCGCGACCGTTCGGGCTGAGCTTGGCCCGTCCTGAGCTTGTCGAAGGATCGAAGCCTCGCGCGGCGCTTCGACAGGCTCAGCGTGAACGGTTTTTCCTGTGCGAACCGCTGATTCGAATCAAGCCGCCGGCTGCTCGATCGCCCGCGGCCGCCCGCTGTCGTCGATCGCCACGTAGGTGAAGGTGGCCTGCGTCACCTTGATGTACTCGCCCTGGGCGCGGAAGCGCTCGGCGAAGACCTCCACGGTCACGGTGATCGAGGTGCGGCCGATGCGCACCAGCTTCGAATAGAAGGACAGGATGTCGCCGATGCGCACCGGCTGCTTGAAGATGAACTCGTTGACCGCCACCGTGGCCTGGCGCCCCTTGGCGTAGCGCGCCGGGATCACCGAGCCGGCCAGGTCGCACTGGGCCATGACCCAGCCGCCGAAGATGTCGCCGTTGGCATTGCAGTCCGCCGGCATCGGGATCACCTTGAGCACCAGCTCCATGTCGGTGGGCAGGCTCTTCAGGGTGGCGGCGGCGTCGGCACTGGGGGAATCGGACATGGGCAACAATCAGGGCAGAAAAACGACCACGATTGTCCCTCATGCGCCGCGCCGGCGAAGCCATCCCCACCCCCACCTCCTCCCCACCGCACGCCGGCGGCCACGCGCCAGCGCGCGCCGACCGCTCCGACTGGGCCACGCTGCGGCGCCTCTTTCCCTACCTGTGGGACTACAAGTGGCGCGTGCTGTTCGCGCTGGGCTTCATGGTGGCGGCCAAGGTGGCCAACGTCGGCGTGCCGCTGCTGCTGAAGAACCTGGTCGACACCATGACGCCCAAGCCCGACATGGCGCAGGCGCTGCTCGTGGTGCCGATCGCGCTGCTGGTGGCCTACGGGCTGCTGCGTTTCAGCACATCGCTGTTCAACGAACTGCGCGAGCTGATCTTCGCCAAGGCCACCGAGGGCGCGGCGCGCCGCATCGCGCTCGAGGTGTTCGGCCACCTGCATTCGCTGAGCCTGCGCTTCCACCTTGAGCGCCAGACCGGCGGCATGACGCGCGACATCGAGCGCGGCACGCGCGGCGTGCATTCGCTGATCTCGATGTCGCTCTATAGCATCGTGCCGACCATCATCGAACTGGTGCTGGTGCTCGCCATCCTCGGCGTGAAGTTCGATGCGCTGTTCGTCTGGATCACGCTGGCGGCGCTGGTGCTCTACATCGGCTTCACGGTCACGGTGACCGAGTGGCGCACCCAGTTCCGCAAGACCATGAACGAGCTCGACTCGCTGGCGCAGAGCCGCGCGGTCGATTCGCTGTTGAACTACGAGACCGTCAAGTACTTCAACAACGAGGCCTTCGAGGCCAAGCGCTACGACGCCAGCCTCGACCGCTACCGCAAGGCCGCGATCACCAGCCAGCGCACGCTGAGCATGCTCAACGCGGGCCAGCAGGCGCTGATCGCGGTCAGTCTGGTGCTGATGCTGTGGCGCGCCACCTCGGGCGTGGTCGAGGGCCGCATGACCCTGGGCGACCTGGTGATGGTCAACGCCTTCATGATCCAGCTCTACATCCCGCTCAACTTCCTGGGCGTGATCTACCGCGAGATCAAGCAGAGCCTGACCGACCTCGACAAGATGTTCGTGCTGATGGAGAAGGAGCGCGAGGTGCGCGACGCGCCCGATGCCCAGCCGCTGGCCGGTGCCGACGCCACGGTGCGCTTCGAGGACGTGAGCTTCGCCTACGAGGCCGCGCGGCCGATCCTCAGGCACGTCAGCTTCGAGATCCCCGCGGGCAAGACGGTGGCGGTGGTCGGGCCCTCGGGCTCGGGCAAGTCGACCCTGGCGCGGCTGCTCTACCGCTTCTACGACGTGCAGCAGGGCCGCATCACCATCGGCGGCGAGGACATCCGCGCGGTGCAGCAATCCAGCGTGCGCCGCGCGATCGGCATCGTGCCGCAGGACACGGTGCTGTTCAACGACACGGTCGAATACAACATCGCCTACGGTCGTCCGGGCGCCACGCGCGCGGAGGTCGAGGAAGCGGCCCGCGCCGCGCGGATCCACGACTTCATCGCCGCCACGCCGCAGGGCTACGCGACCACGGTGGGCGAGCGCGGCCTGAAGCTGTCGGGCGGCGAGAAGCAGCGCGTGGCGATCGCGCGCACGCTGCTGAAGAACCCGCCGATCGTGATCTTCGACGAGGCCACCTCGGCGCTCGACTCGGCCAACGAACGCGCGATCCAGTCCGAGCTCAAGAGCGCGGCGCAGGACAAGACCACGCTGGTGATCGCGCACCGCCTGTCGACCGTGGTCGACGCGCACGAGATCCTGGTGCTCGAGGCCGGCGTGATCGTCGAGCGCGGCACCCATGGCGAGCTGCTCGCGAAGCAGGGCCGCTATGCGCAGATGTGGGCTTTGCAGAAGAGCGAGGCGGCGCCGCTGCTCTAGCCCGATCATTTCCCTTCCTCATCGACGATTCCAGGAGTTCAGACGTGTCGACCAAGATTCCCCTGCTGGTGCTCAACAGCCTCTCGAACGCCCACCAGGCCCAGATTGCCGAGGTCTACGACGTGGCCTATGCGCCGGGCGACGAAGCCCGCGCGGCCGCGATCGCCGCGCGCGGCCATGAATTCCGCGCGGTGCTGACCATCGGCGTGATCGGCATCACGCCGGCCGAGATCGAGGCCATGCCCCAGGTCGAGCTGATCTGCTGCCTGGGCGCGGGCTTCGAGGGCGTGCCGCTCGAGGTGACCCGCGCGCGCGGCATCGTCACCGCCAACGGCGCCGGCACCAACGACGACTGCGTGGCCGACCATGCCTTCGGCCTGCTGATCGCCATCGTGCGCGGCTTCCGCACCCTCGACCGCCAGTGCCGCGAAGGCGTGTGGCGCGAGTCGATCCCGCAGCCGCCGAACGTGTCGGGCAAGAAGCTCGGCATCCTCGGCCTGGGCACCATCGGCCAGAAGATCGCCAGGCGCGCGGCGGGCTTCGACATGGAGATCGGCTATCACAACCGCTCGCCGCGCGAGGGTTCGCCGCACCGCTACTTCGGCGACCTGAAGTCGCTGGCGAGCTGGGCCGACGTGCTGATGCTGGCCGCGCCCGGCGGCGCCGCCACGCGCCACCTGGTGAATGCCGAGGTGCTCGACGCGATCGGCCCCCGGGGCTACCTGGTGAACATCGGCCGCGGCAGCGTGGTCGACACCGAGGCGCTGGCCGCGGCGCTGCGCGAGAACCGCATCGCGGGCGCGGCGCTCGACGTCTACGAGAGCGAGCCGAAGCCGCCGCAACAGCTGATCGGCCTCGACAACGTGCTGCTGACGCCGCACCTGGCGGGCTGGTCGCCCGAGGCGACGCAGAAGTCGGTGGACCATTTCATCGCGAATGCGCAAGGGCACTTCGCGGGGAGCGGGGTGCTCACGCCGGTCTGACCGGCTGTTCCTCCTTCCCCCTCTGGGGGAAGGCCGGGATGGGGCACCGGGCGGTGGATGAGCCTGTAGCGGTCGATGCGCCGCGTGCCCCCACCCCAACCCTCCCCCAGCGGGGGAGGGAGTCAGGCCAGTACCGGCGGGCGGCGTGAGCCCCACCCACAGGCCTGGTCGTACGCATGCCCGAGCCGCAGCACCTCGAGGTCCGCATGGATCGGCCCCGCGAGCTGCAGCCCCATCGGCAGGCCCGCCTCGCCGAAGCCCGCGCGCACGTTGAGCGTGGGCAGCCCCGCCAGCGTGAACGGCGTGACGATCTCCATCCAGCGGTGGTAGGTGTCGCTCGGCACGCCGGCCACCTGCGCGGGCCAGTGCAGTTCGGCGTCGAAGGGGAAGACCTGCGCGGTTGGCGCCAGCACGAAGTCGAAGCGCTCGAACAGCGACAGGAAGGCGCGGTAGACGTTCGAGCGCCACACCGAGGCCTGGAACAGCGAGGCGGCATCGAGGTGCCGGCTCTGCTCGATCTCCCAGCGCGCCTCGGGCTTGAGCTGCTCGACCAGCGCGGGCGTGTTCATGTAGGCACCGAGCTTGCCGCCCACCAGCAGCTGGCGCAGGCGCAGCCAGGCGCTCCAGTTGTGGGCGCGCGGCACGTCGAGGGTGCAGGGCTCGACCTCGCAGCCCAGCGCGCGGAAGGTGGCGAGCGTGCTCTCGCCGAGCGCGAGCACGCCGGGCTCCAGCGGCAGGTCGTTCCAGATGCTGCCGAGCCAGCCGATGCGCAGGCCGCGCACCTCGCCCTCGATCCGCAAGTCGTCGGGCGCGGGCAGGGCATGCGGCGACGACAGCGGCACGCGGCCGTCGAAACCGGCCTGCACCGAGAGCAGCCGCGCGGTGTCCTCCACCGTGCGCGCCATCGGGCCTTCGCAACCGAGCTGCTGGAAGAACAGCTCCTCGTCGGGGTCGCCGGGCACGCGCCCGCGCGAGGGCCGCATGCCGATCACGTTGTTGAAGGCCGCCGGGTTGCGCAGCGAACCCATCATGTCGCTGCCGTCGGCCACCGGCAGCATGCCGAGCGCCAGGGCCACGGCCGCGCCGCCGCTGCTGCCGCCCGCGCTGCGCTCGGGCGCGTAGGCGTTGCGCGTGGTGCCGAACACCGTGTTGTAGGTGTGCGAGCCGAGGCCGAACTCTGGCGTGTTGGTCTTGCCGATGACGATCGCGCCGGCCGCGCGCATGCGGGCCACGTGCAGGCTGTCGGTGCGCGCGGGCGTGCGCGGCGGCAAGGGCGAGCCCTTCGAGGTCGGCAGGCCGGCCGCGTGGCTCAGGTCCTTCACCGCGAGCGGGAAGCCGTGCATCCAGCCGCGACGCTCGCCGCGCGAGAGCTCGGCGTCGCGCTGGTCGGCCTCGGCCAGCAGCGCCGCGGGGTCCCGCAGCGAGACGATGGCGTTGAAGCGCGGGTTCAGGGCGTCGATGCGCGCGAGCGTGGCTCGCATGAGCTCGCGGCACGAGAGGCCGCGATCGGCGATACGACGGGAAAGCTCGGTGGCGCTGAGGTCGAGGAAGTCGTCGGTGGGCATGGCATGGAGGGAGGGAAGGGCGAGCCGCCAGTATGTGGCAGCCGGGCGCGGGTTGTCCCCGAGCGCCGCCGGCCGCGGCTTCGCGCGCGGCGGCACATAATCGCCCGCCATGGAAACCAAGTGGCTCGAAGACTTCATCAGCCTGGCCGAGACGCGCAGCTTCAGCCGCTCCGCCCAGTTGCGGCACGTGACCCAGCCGGCGTTCTCGCGCCGCATCCAGGCGCTGGAGGGCTGGGCCGGCACCGACCTCGTCGACCGCAGCTCCTATCCCACGCGGCTCACGCCCGCGGGCCAGACGCTCTACAGCCAGGCCATCGAGATGCTGCAGGCGCTGCAGAGCACGCGCGCCATGCTGCGCGGCCATTCGGCCGCCGGGCAGGACGTGATCGAGTTCGCGATCCCGCACACGCTGGCCTTCACCTTCTTCCCCTCGTGGGTCACCAGCCTGCGCGAGCACTTCGGCCCGATCAAGAGCCGGCTGATCGCGCTCAACGTGCACGACGCCGTGCTGCGGCTGGTCGAGGGCAGCTGCGACCTGCTGATCGCCTACCACCATCCCTCGCAGCCGTTGCAGCTCGACGCCAACAAGTACGAGATGGTGAGCCTGGGCGAGGAGACCGTGGCGCCCTGGGTCAAGGCCGACGCCGAGGGCGCGCCGCGCTACCGGCTGCCGGGCCGCGCCGGCCAGCCGCTGCCCTACCTGGGCTATGCGCCGGGCGCCTACCTGGGGCGCGTGGTCGACCAGCTGCTCAAGGAATCGGGCACCGCGATCCACCTCGACCGGGTGTACGAGACCGACATGGCCGAGGGCCTGAAGGTGATGGCGCTCGAGGGCCACGGCATCGCTTTCCTGCCGCAGAGCGCGGTGCGCAAGGAGGTGCGCATGCGCAAGCTGGTGAGCGCGCTGCCGCCCGAGATCGACCGGCTCGAGGCCACGATGGAGATCCGCGCCTACCGCGAGCGCCCGCAGGCGCCGCTGCAGCCGCGCGCGGGCGGCCGGGCCGCGGCCAAGGCCGCCGGGCTCGAGTCGCTGCAGCCCAAGAGCTCGGCCGACGCGCTGTGGTCGTACCTCGTCGGCACCCAGCCGCCGCGCTGATTCCGGGGCCTCGTAGGGGGCGCGCCGCTGGTCGGGCCGGGCGTTTGGGTATAGCCTTTGGCGACGGGTTTGTGCACTGCACAATCTATAAAAGTCAGGCATAAGTGTTCCCGTAAACAGCATTGGCGTCCGTGCCATGACGCCCCTACAGTCCGGGCAGTTTTTCGGCCGCGCGTCGAACGACCGCAACTCCATGGCACGCGTTCTCGCGTGCTTTTTTTCAGCCGAGAGGTGGGTATGGGCTCCAACTTCAGAACCGAACACGACTTCCTCGGCGAGAAGCAGATTCCCGCCGTGGCCTATTGGGGCGTGCACACGGCCCGGGCGGTCGAGAACTTCGCGATCTCCGGCACCCGCGTGTCGGCCATGCCCGACCTGGTGCGCGCGCTGGCCTTCGTGAAGAAGGCCGCCACGCGCGCCAATGCCGACCTCGGCGCGATCGACCGCGACCGCGCGGCCGCGATCATCCTGGCCTGCGACGACCTGATCGAGGGCAAGCTGCTCGACGAGTTCGTGGTCGACGTGATCCAGGGCGGCGCCGGCACCTCGACCAACATGAACGCCAACGAGGTCATCTGCAACCTCGCGCTCGAGAAGCTCGGCCACGAGAAGGGCCGCTACGACGTGCTGCATCCCAACGACCACGTCAACGCCTCGCAGAGCACCAACGACGTCTACCCGACGGCCGTGCGGCTGGCGCTGTGGTTCGCGATCGGCAAGCTGCTCGAGGCCATGGCGGCGCTGCGCCGCAGCTTCGAGGCCAAGGCGCTCGAGTTCAAGGACGTGCTCAAGATCGGCCGCACCCAGCTGCAGGACGCGGTGCCGATGACCCTGGGCCAGGAGTTCCTGACCTACGCGATCATGATCGGCGAGGACGAGGCCCGCCTCGGCGAGGCGCGCGCGCTGATCGAGGAGATCAACCTCGGCGCCACCGCCATCGGCACCGGCATCAACGCGCCGCACGGCTATGCCAACCTCGCCTGCCAGTACCTGGCCGAGCAGACCGGCGTGCCGCTCAAGCAGGCCGCCAACCTGATCGAGGCCACGCAGGACACCGGCGCCTTCGTGCAGCTGTCGGGCGTGCTCAAGCGCGTGGCCACCAAGCTCAGCAAGACCTGCAACGACCTGCGCCTGCTCTCGAGCGGCCCGCAGGCCGGCTTCGGCGAGATCCGGTTGCCCGCGCGGCAGGCCGGCTCGTCGATCATGCCGGGCAAGGTCAACCCGGTGATCCCGGAGGTCATGAACCAGGTGGCCTTCGAGGTGATCGGCAACGACATCACCGTGACCATGGCGTCCGAAGCCGGCCAGCTGCAGCTCAACGCCTTCGAGCCGATCATGGGCTGGAGCCTGTTCAAAAGCATCAAGCACCTGGGCAACGCCTGCAACACGCTGCAGCTCCACTGCATCGACGGCATCGAGGCCAACCGCGAGTTCCTCGCGAAGCGGGTGCGCGAATCGGTCACGCTGGTCACCGCGCTCAATCCGCTGATCGGCTACGAGAAGGCCGCGCTGATCGCCAAGACCGCGCTGGCCACGGGCGGGCCGATCGACCTGGTCGCCGAATCGCTGGGCATCATGACGCGCGCCGAGATGGATGCGCTGCTCGTTCCGGAGAACCTGACCCAGCCCGTGCGGCTGTCCGTGCCGGTGCCGCTGGCCGCGGAACCGTCGGGCACAAAGGCTGCTTTGTGAAAGCCGGACAATGCCAATTCCAGTGTCCGCACCAGCCAGGCGCCTTATGCGCCCGCCCGGTGCGCGGCTCGGGGAAAATGCACCGGGTTGGTCCGGGTATTCCCCCGAGACATCCTGTCTAGAATTTCGTTGTATCTCTCATTTCCGTCACCCTCAGGAGTTTTCCGTATGAAAAAGCAAGTACTGGCATTGGCAATCGCGGCGCTGACCGCCGGCGGCGCGATGGCGCAGGCCAATGACACGCTGGCCAAGATCAAGGCATCGGGCGTCATCACCGAAGGTGTGCGTGAATCCTCGGGTCTGTCGTACACGCTGGGCAACGGCCAATACACCGGCTTCCACTACGACGTCTGCGCCAACATCATCAAGGACCTCGAGAAGGCCGCCGGCAAGAAGCTCGAAGTCAAGTACCAGCCCGTGACCTCGCAAAACCGCATCCCGCTGGTGCAGAACGGCACCGTCGACATCGAGTGCGGCTCCACCACCAACAACGCCACCCGTCAGAAGGACGTGGCCTTCGGCGTGACCACCTACGTCGAGGAAACCAAGATCGTCGTGAAGGCGAACTCGGGCATCAACTCGCTGGCCGACCTGAAGGACAAGACCGTCGCCACCACCACCGGCACCACGCCGCTGCAGACCGTGCGCAAGCAAAAGCGCGCCGAGAATCTGACCTTCAAGGAGGTCTACGGCAAGGACCACTCCGACAGCTTCCTGCTGCTCGAGACCGGCCGTGCCGACGCCTTCGTGATGGACGGCTCGATCCTGGCCGCGCTGGCCGCCAAGTCGAAGTCGCCGAAGGACTACAAGATCCTGAACGACGTGCTCGCCGTCGAGCCCATCGCCATCATGATCCGCAAGGACGACCCCGCCTTCAAGAAGGCCGTGGACGACAGCATCAAGGCCCAGGCCAAGTCGGGCGAACTCGCCAAGCTCTACGACAAGTGGTTCCTGAAGCCGATCCCCCCGGCAAACGTCACCATCAACCTGCCGCTGGGCGAAGCCACCAAGAACGCATGGGCCAACCCGAACGACAAGCCCGCTGAAGAGTACGTGACCAAGGAATAAGCGTCGCGTCGCTGCGTGAATGACGCCCACCTTTCGCGGTGGGCGTTTCTTTTCAGGGACTGATTTTCGGAAGAAGGCGAAGGAGTAAGAAAAATGGGCAACTGGGATTGGCAGGTCTTCCTGCAGGACCCCGGGGGGGAATATCCGACCTATCTGCAATGGATGCTGTCGGCCTGGGGCTGGACGGTGTCCGTGGCACTGTTGGCGTTGATCGTCGCGTTGGTATTGGGTTCGCTGGTCGGCATCGTCCGCACCCTGCCCGACAACCCGTGGCTGGTGCGCCTGGGCAATGCCTGGGTCGAGCTGTTCCGCAACATTCCGCTGCTGGTGCAGATCTTCCTCTGGTACCACGTCATTCCGGCACTGGTGCCGGTCATGAAGGGCGTGCCGAGCTTCATCCTGGTGGTGCTGGCGCTGGGCTTCTTCACCTCCGCGCGTATCGCCGAGCAGGTGCGCTCGGGCATCCAGGCGCTGCCCAAGGGCCAGCGCTACGCGGGCATGGCGGTGGGCTTCACCACGACGCAGTACTACCGCTACGTGATCCTGCCCATGGCCTACCGCATCATCATCCCGCCGCTCACGAGCGAGACGATGAACATCTTCAAGAACTCGTCGGTCGCGTTCGCCGTGTCGGTCACCGAACTCACCATGTTCGCCATGCAGGCGCAGGAAGAAACCTCGCGCGGCATCGAGGTCTACCTCGCGGTGACGGCGTGCTACGTGGTGTCGGCCCTGGCGATCAACCGGCTCATGGCCTTCATCGAGAAGAAGACCCGCGTGCCGGGCTTCATCGTCTCGGCCAGCGGCGGCGGAGGACACTGACATGATGAATCTCGACCTGTCCTTCTACAACTGGGACGTCATCAGCAACTTCGTCGTCAAGGGCTTCTACTTCAGCATCATGCTGACGGTGGTGGCCACGATCGGCGGCGTGATCTTCGGCACGATCCTCGCGCTCATGCGCCTGTCGGGCAAGAAGTGGCTCGATGCGCCCGCGGCGCTCTACGTCAACGGCATGCGCAGCATTCCGCTGGTGATGGTGATCCTGTGGTTCTTCCTGCTGGTGCCGGCCTCGTTCTATTCGCTGTTCGGCTCGGTGGGTTCCAACTACCGCTCCGAGATCTCGGCCGTGATCACCTTCGTCGCGTTCGAGGCCGCCTACTTCAGCGAGATCATGCGCGCGGGCATCCAGTCGATCCCGCGCGGCCAGGTGAACGCGGGCCAGGCGGTGGGCATGACCTACGGCCAGAACATGCGTCTCGTCGTGCTGCCGCAGGCCTTCCGCAACATGCTGCCGGTGCTGCTCACGCAGACCATCATCCTGTTCCAGGACACCTCGCTGGTCTACGCCATCGGCGCCTACGACATGCTCAAGGGCTTCGAGACCGCGGGCAAGAACTTCGGCCGCCCGATCGAGGCCTACCTGCTCGCCGCGGTCGTGTACTTCGTGATGTGCTATGCGCTGTCGTACCTGGTGAAGCGCCTGCACAAGAAAATCGCCATCATCCGCTGACAGAGCACTGAACCGGAGAGAAAGAAATGTCCGAAAAAATGATCGAAATCAAGAACGTCTCCAAGTGGTACGGCCCCGTGCAGGTGCTCAACGACTGCTCGGTCAGCATCGCCAAGGGCGACGTGGTCGTGGTCTGCGGTCCCTCGGGCTCGGGCAAGTCCACGCTCATCAAGACCGTGAACGCGCTCGAACCCTTCCAGAAGGGCGAGATCACCGTCAACGGCATCCCGCTGCACGACCCCAAGACCAACCTGCCCAAGCTGCGCTCCAAGGTCGGCATGGTGTTCCAGCACTTCGAGCTGTTCCCGCACTTGTCGGTGACCGAGAACCTCACGATCGCGCAGATCAAGGTGCTGGGCCGCACGCCCGACGAGGCCAAGACCCGCGGCCTCAAGATGCTCGACCGCGTGGGCCTGATGGCGCACAAGGACAAGTTCCCGGGCCAGCTCTCGGGCGGCCAGCAGCAGCGCGTGGCGATCGCCCGCGCGCTGAGCATGGACCCGATCGTCATGCTGTTCGACGAACCCACCTCGGCGCTCGACCCCGAGATGGTCGGCGAAGTGCTCGACGTGATGGTGAGCCTGGCCAAGGAAGGCATGACCATGATGGTGGTCACGCACGAAATGGGCTTCGCCCGCAAGGTCGCGAGCCGCGTGATCTTCATCGACGTCGGCGGCCGCATCCTCGAGGACTGCACCAAAGACGAGTTCTTCGGCCAGCCCGAGAACCGCCAGCCGCGCACCAAGGACTTCCTCAACAAGATCCTGCAGCACTGAGCGCTGCGCCTTGCGACGAACGACGAGGGCCATGCCGGCGACGGCGTGGCCCTTTCTTCATGGCGCAGCGGATCTCGTGCACCTCGTGGGCCGGACCGGTCACGCGCGTCGGCGCGTCAGTCCGTCGATCGATAGACGCTCTTTCCTTCGAGCACGGTCTCCAGCACGCGGATGTCCTTGATGGCCGATGGATCCACCGCTGCGGGATTGGCCGAGAGCACGGCAAGATCCGCCCACTTTCCGACTTCGATGGAGCCGCGCTCCTTTTCCTCGAAGTTCTGGTAGGCCGCGTTGATCGTCGTCGCGCGAAGCGCATCGATCGCACTGACGCGTTGCGCGGACCCTATCACCGCGCCGCTCGTCGATACGCGGTTCACGGCGGCCCATATCAGCCGCATCGGGTCCATCGGCACCACGGGTGTATCGGCATGGATGGTGTAGACCATGCCGCGGTCCGCCGTGGATCGCGCCGGGCTGATGCGTTCCGCGCGCACCGGTCCGAGGAAGACGTCGCGGTGCCGATCGCCCCAGTAGTAGGTGTGAAGGATGAAGTAGGACGGAATCACGTTCAGCCTTTTCATCTCGTCGAGTTGATCCTCGCGCACCGTCTGCGAGTGGATCACCGTGTGACGTGCGTCGATGCGCGGTGCTTCTTCCTGCGCGCGCCTGAAGGCATGGAGGATGTCGTCGATGGCCGCATCGCCGTTCCCGTGAACGAGCAACTGGCGACCGGCCTTGTGATGACCGAGAACCTGTTGCGCAAGTGCCTCGCGATCCGCACGCGGAAAGCCTCGGTAGCTCGCGTCGCCATGGAATGGCGTGTGGTAGGGCTGTCCCAGGTAACCCGTATAGCCCTGGATCGAGCCATCGGCAAAGGTCTTGATGCCGCCGATCTTCACCTTCCTGCTCTTGAGATCGACCGTATCGAGTCCGGACATGCCCGTCGGCAAGGCCACCACGCGAATGGCGAGGTCACCTGCCTGCGCCGCCGCTTCGAGGGCCTTGATGCCGTCGGCGTTGCTCGCACCGTCGCTGGCCGTCGTCACCCCGCGCGATGCGTAGAGCGCGCTGATGGCTTGGGTCGCGGCCTGCACCTGTGCCGCGGTCAGTGGTGGTTTGAGCCCGCCCACCATCTGCACGGCCGTCTCCTCGAGCACGCCATCCGGTTCACCGCTCGCATCCTTTCGAATCACGCCGCCCGATGGATCGGACGTTGCAGCGTCGATGCCGGCCAAGGCCAGGGCGACGCTGTTCGCCACGGCAAGATGGCCAGAGACATGGGTGATGAGGATTGGTTGCGTCGCCGAGACCCGATCGAGATCCGCGCGGGTCGGATGGCGCTTCTCGGCGAGGAGCGTGTCGTCGTAGCCGAAACCGGTGATCCATGCGTCGGGTCCGAGCTTGGCCCTTTGTTCCTCGAGAACCGACAGCAACTGCGCGAGGTGCTGCACCGGCCCGATCGGCGGACTGTTGAGATCGGCCTCGAACAGCAGGTTGGTGCCAGCGAAGACAAGATGACTGTGCGCATCGTAGATGCCGGGGATCAGCGTCCTGCCGCCGAGATCGACGACCCGCGTCGCGCTGCCGATGTGCTTTTCGATCGCGTTCGATGCGCCGACGGCGAGGATCCTGCCATCGGAAATCGCGACGGTCTGAGCGACCGAGTTGTTTTCGTCGAGCGTCAGGACCGTGCCGTTCTTGTAGATCAGTTGTGCCGCCTGAGCCGGCGGCGCGGGCGGGACAGACGCGCCGATCTCCAACCCCCCGTTTCCGCCACCCCCGCTGCAACCCACCATGGCCATGCCGCTGATGGCAAGAAGGAGTGCCGCGCCGATCGATCGGGAACGCGAGCGCACCTTGGCCTGAGAAAAGGCACTTTTCATCTTAGATTACTCCCTTGCGTGAACCGGGCCAGAACGTTGGCGCCGGATTCAATCTACGAAAGCGCCTCGCGATTCGATAGAACCAGTGGCTTTGTTTTGGTGGAGCCAGGAGGAAAAGATGACGCCGCGCCTACTCGCACACGGCACCGCAACGGTGCGATGCCTCGTCGCATCGGCCTGCACGGTGGCAAGCCTGCTGGCATCGATGCCCGCACGAGCCGCCGAGAACTGGACCGAGATCGCGTCCACCCCGCGCAAGAAGGTGCTGCTGCAACGCGATTCGATCCGTCCGCATGGCGATGCCGTCGAGGCCTGGACGCTCTATCGCTACGACGAACTGCAGACCGATGTCGGCAAGACACCGTTCCGCACCTCGCGCTACCTCTACGACTACGACTGCAAGGGCGCGCGCGAGAAGATGCGCCGCGTCGTGAGCCACAACGGGCCGCTGGAAGCGCACGACATCGACCTGAGTCGGCGCAGCGAATGGAAGGCGGTGGGCGGGCCGACGACGGTGAGCGGGATCGTGTTCGAGAACGTGTGCGGCAAGCGGCGTTGATCGGTGCGTGACGACGCCACGATGGCGCCGTCCTACTTGAGCCCTTCGGTATCGAGCGCCTTGCGAACCGCGGGCCGCGCCCGCACGCGCCGATACCAGTCCCGCAGGTTGTCCAGCCCATCGAAATGGATGTCGGCCCTGTAGACGGACGCCAGCCACGCGGCCTGGCCCCATTGGGTCAGCGCATAGAGGTACGCGTCGGCCGCCGTGAAGGTGTCGCCCATCAAGTAGTCGCGGCCGGCAAGCTGCGCGTCGATCCAGGCATAGCGCTGCTCGAGCTTGGGCTTCGCGGTCTCGACGCCGTACTTTCCGGCGAGCACGGCATAGAGCAGGGGAATGAAGCCCTTGTGGATCTCCGAGGTCAGGAAGCTCAGCCACTCCTGCAGGCGATAGCGCTCGAGGCTGCCGTTCTCCGGCGCCAGGCGCGATGCCGGCTTCAGGTCGGCCAGGTACTGGACGATGGCGGGGCCTTCGCGCAGCAATGTGCCGTCGTCGAGCTCGAGCAGCGGGACATAGCCGAAGGGACTGAGTTCGCGGAAGTCGCGGCCGTCCTGCGTCCTGTGCGTCTTGTGGTCGACCTTGACGAGGTCGAAGTCGAGGCCGAGTTCGTTCAGCACGATATGGGGCGAGAGCGAGCAGGCGCCGGGGATGTAGTAGAGCTTCATGGGTTCTTCGATGGGCGGGAGGTACGGCGCTGGGGAGCACCTCGGGCCATGTTAGGAACCGGGCGTGGATTTGGAAGAAGGCACATAAACTGCCTCTAGGTTAAAAAAATATACCTGCAGCCCTCTTCTCCATCGCGTGCTATGAAATCGAACGTCTCGGGTTGCTCCGTCGAGGAAGCCATGCGCCTCCTGGGCGGCCGCTGGCGACTGCTGCTGGTGTCCTATCTCGTCGACGGACCCAAGCGATTCAACGAATTGCGCCGCGACGTGCCTGGCATTTCCCAGCGTTCGCTGACCCTGGACCTGCGCGCGCTCGAAGAGGCCGGGCTCGTGCAGCGAACCGTTCATGCCACGGTGCCGGTCAAGGTCGTGTACCAGCTCACGCCGGACGGCGAGCGCCTGAAGCCTGTCGTCAGCGTGATGATGGAATTCGGGCTGTGGCTGAAGGCCAGGGCCGCGGTCTGAGCCGCGCGTTCGAGCGCTGACCCGGCCCTCTCAAGGCAGGCGCGAGATCCCCCGCGTCAGCAAATCGAAGAACCCCTGCGCATCCCCCTCCGCGATCCAGCGCACGTTCGCCGGCTTCTTCAGCCCCCCATACCAGTCCACCACCGTCTGCCCGAACCCCAGCCCTTCGCGGCTGTCGATCGCCACGTTGACCCAGCGGCCGTCGAACAGCGAGGGCTGCAGCAGGTAGCCGATCACGGTCGCGTCGTGCACCGGCCCGCCGGGCAGGCCGTAGTACTGCATGTCGTGCCGCACGTAGGCATCGAGGATGTCGGCCACGATCCGGCCGGCCTCGTTGCCGAGGCCGCGCAGCCGCGCGATGCGCTCGGGGGTGGCCAGCACCTTGTGCGTGAGGTCCAGCGGCAGCATGGTGATCGGGACGCCGCTTCCGAGCACGATCTCGGCCGCATGCGGATCGGCGAAGACGTTGAACTCGGCCGTCGGCGTGATGTTGCCGCCGTTGAAATGCGCGCCGGCCATGAGCACCAGCTCGCGCAGGCCGCGCACGATGTCGGGCGCCTGCGCGAGCGCCAGCGCGAGGTTGGTCTGCGGGCCGAGCATCGCGAGCGTCACGCTCCGCGCGGGCGCGGCGCGCAGGGTGTCGATGAGGTAGTCGACCGCATGCCCCTCGGCCAGCGGCTGCGCGGGCTCGTGCACCTGCACGCCGGTGATGCCCCCGCTGCCGTGAATGTCGGCCGCGTAGATCGGCGTGCGCAGCAGGGGACGCTGCGCGCCGCCGTGGACCGGAATGTCGGGCCGCTGCCCCCACTCGCGCGCCAGCCGCGCGTTGCGCGAGGTCTTGGCGAGCGGCACGTTGCCGGCCACCGTCGTCAGCGCCTGGATCTTCAGGCGCTCGGGCGAGGCCATGGCGAGCAGCAGCGCGATCACGTCGTCGGCACCGGGGTCGGTGTCGATGATCAGCGTGTGGACGGTGGTGTCGTCGGAAAGCGGGGGCGTGTTCGTCGGCATGCGGGCTCCATGCAGGCGCGACGGTGCGCGCGCCTGCGGGCAGCCAGTCTGCCAGAGCTTCAGCCCAGGAGCCGCCTGGCGAAGAAGGCCAGGATCTCGTCGCGCGCCGCGATGGTCGGTTGCCCGGCCTCGTCGATCAGGTGCGCGGTGACCACGCTGTGCGGGCTCGCGACCATTTGGGCGAAGAAGGGCGGCGTGTCGGGATTGGCCGCGCTGTCGGGCAGCACGCGCGCCACGAAGCGGTCGCCGAGCGCCTGCGAGAAGGCGGCGAAGCGCTCGGCCTTGCAGAACCTGTCGCCGTCGAAGCGGTAGGCCATCACCGTCAGGTCCTCGCGTTCCAGCCGCTCGCGCACGGCGGCCAGCTCGTCGGCCGCCACGTTGGTGCCGGCCGCGTCGTCGAGCGGTAGCGAGGGCTGGCACACCACGGGCGCGAGCACGGCGCGCTCGAGCATCATCGACAGCGCGAAGTTGCCGGTGAAGCACATGCCGATCGCGCCCACGCCGGCGCCGCCGCATTCGGCGTGCGCGAGCCGCGCGAGCGCGCGCAGCCACTGCGTGACGGGGCTCGAGGCGTTCGACGCGAAGGCGCGGAACTCGGCGCTCACGCAAGCGCGCTTGAACACCGCCGCGCCTTCCTCGGCCTGCGGCACGGCCCCGTCGCGGCCGAACAGCGAGGGCATGTAGACGGTGAAACCCGCATCGCGCACCCAGCGCGCGAAGCGCGCCACCTGGGGGCTGATGCCGGGCATCTCGGTCATCACGATCACGGCGGGGCCGCTGCCCATCAGGTAGACCTTCTTGGCGACGCCGTCGAGTTCGATCTCGCGCGAGGAGAAGTCGTCGAGCGGGTCGTCGCGGTCGAGCGCTCGGGTGGTGGGTGCGTGGGTCATGGCGTGGGCAGCGGGGTGGATGAAGCTTGTATTGGGCCCACCGGCCGTTCAGAATGGCAGTGTCCTGTTTGACTGTTTCAGGGCCAAATCGGACAAAGCTTCCCCATGCACGACTTCACGATCCTGGTGCTGCCCGGCGCCTTCGCCTCCAGCGTCGCCGCCACGGCCGACATCCTCGGCGCCGCGCGCTCGGTGGCCGCGCGCGCCGGCGTGGCGCCGCCGCGCTGGCGGCTGTGCTCGCCGGCCGGCGGCATGGTTGCGCTGCGTTCGGGCATGCACATCGACACCGTGCGCCTGCCGACTCGCGCGCGCGACGACCGCTCGACCTGGGTGGTGCCGGGGCTCGGGCTCGACACGCCCGAGCAGATCCGCCGCTGCCTCGAGAGCGAGGACGCCGCGCGCGCCATCGACGGCCTCGCGCGCCATGCGCGCGCCGGCGGCCAGGTCGCGGCCTCGTGCTCGGCGGTGTTCCTGCTCAATGCGGCGGGCCTGCTGCAGGGCCGCCGCGCGACCACCTCGTGGTGGTATGCCGCGCTGCTCAAGCGCATGGCGCCCGATTGCACGGTCGACGTCGATCGCATGGTCTGCGCCGACGGCCCGGTGGTCACGGCCGGCGCGGCCTTCGCGCAGACCGATCTGATGCTGCACCTGCTGCGCGAACGCTGCGGCAGCGCGCTCACCGATCTGGTCTCGCGGCTGCTGCTGATCGACGGGCGCCAGGCGCAGGCGCCGTTCATCGTTCCCGAGTTGCTGGCCAACGGCAACGACCTGGTGGCGCGGCTCGCGGCGCGCGTGGAGGCGGCGTTGCCCGCGCCGCCCTCGGTGAGCGAGCTGGCGCGCGAGTTCTGCATGTCGGAGCGCACGCTCGCGCGCCACGTGATGAAGGCCACCGGCAAGAGCACGCAGGCGCTGCTGCAGGGCGTGCGGCTGCGGCGCGCGCGGGCGCTGCTCGAGTCCAGCCGCATGACGGTCGACCAGGTGGCCGGCGCCGTCGGGTACCAGGACGCCACCGCGCTGCGGCGCCTGATGAAGAAGGTGGCGGGCGCGAACCCCAGCCGCTATCGCAACTGAGGCGCGCTGGCCCGCGCGACGCTTGGCCCTTACTTCTTGCGCGCCGCGATCGCCTTCTCGGCGCGCGCCACGAGGTCGCCACCCACCGTCGGCTTCCACTTCTCGTACACCGGACGCGTGGCCTTCACGAAGGCATCGCGTTCAGCGGGCGTGAGGCTGGTGACAGTCACGCCCATGGCCGCGATGTCCTTGAGCACGGGCTTGTCGGCTTCCACCAGGCCCTTGCGCGCGATGACGATTTCTTCCTTGCCGGCGTCGATCGCGGCCTGGCGCACGATGGCCTGGTCGGCCGGCGTCCACGAGGCCCAGATCTCCTTGTTGACCACGAACACCAGCGGGTCGGCGACGTAGCCCCAGGTGGTCACGAACTTCTGGCCCACGGTGTGCATCTTGAGCACGGTGAACAGGAACAGCGGGTTCTCCTGGCCGTCGACGGCGCCGCTGGCGAGCGCGGGCTGCGCATCGGCCCAGCTCATCTGCGTGGGGTTGGCGCCCAGCGCGGTCAGCATGTCGGAATAGATCGGCGAACCGACCACGCGGATCTTCATGCCCTTGACGTCGGCCGGCGTCTTGATCGGGCGCTTCGAATTGGTGATCTCGCGGAAGCCGTTCTCGCCCCAGGCCAGCGGCACCACGCCCGCCTTGTCGAGGGTCTTGAAGATCTCCTGGCCGACCTCGCCCTGCGTGAGGGCGTCGATGGCCGCGTAGTCGGGCATCAGGAAGGGCATGGAGAACAGGTTGAGCTGCTTGACCTGCGGCGACCAGTTGATGGTCGAGCCCACGGCCATGTCGATCACGCCCTGGCGCAGCGCGCTGAACTCGCGCGTCTGGTCGCCTTGAATGAGCGACACGCCCGGGTACAGCTTGATGTTGATGCGGCCCTGGGTGCGCTCCTTCACGAGGTCGGCCCAGATCTTCCCGGCCTGGCCCCAGGGCGTGGGCGGGCCCAGCACCAGCGACATCTTGTACTCGGCCTTGTAGGCGGCCTGCGCCATGGCGCCGGTCGTGAATGCTAGAGCGGTGGCGGCCATCGCGAGGCCCAGCAGAGTGCGGCGGAATTTCATCTGATCTATCTCCTCGTTGAAAAAATCGGGCAGCCGGACGCGAAGAACGCGAAGGTTTCGCGAAGGACGCGAAAGGAACATCCTTTTTCTTTTTTGCGTCCTTCGCGAAACCTTCGCGTCCTCTGCGTTCGGCTGTCCGCGTTCAATACCCCAGCTTCCTGGGCAGCCACAGCGCGAGTTCGGGGAAGGCGATCACCAGCACCATCACCACGAACATCGAGAACAGCATCCAGCCGACCCAGCGCACGGTCTCCTCCATGCGCACCTTGGCGATGCGGCACGACACCATCAGGTTGACGGCCAGCGGCGGCGTGAACTGGCCGAGCGCGACCTTGAGCGTGAGGATCACGCCGAACCAGACCGGGTCCCACTTGTAGTACTGAACGATCGGCAGCAAGAGCGGCACGAAGATCAGGAAGATCGAGACACCGTCGAGGAACATGCCGACCGTGATGAGCAGCAGGATCAGCAGCGCGAGCACGCCGTATTCGCCCAGGCCCGAGTTGACGATGGCGCGCGTCACCGGATCGATCACGCCGAGCGTCGACAGCGAGTAGGCGAAGATGCCCGCGAGCGAGACCACCAGCAGGATCACCGCCGACAGTTCGCCCGATTCGCGCAGGATGACGAACAGGTCGCGGACCTTGATGGTGCGGTGGATGCACATGCCGACGAAGAGGCCGTAGAACACGGCGACCACGGCCGCCTCGGTGGGCGTGAACCAGCCCGCGCGCATGCCGCCGAGGATCAGCACCGGCGCCGCCAGGCCCCAGGTGGCTTCGCGGAAGCTCTTCCAGAACGGCGGGCGCGGCAGGGTGGATTCGAGCGCGCCCATCTTGTGCTTGCGCGCCAGCCACACGGCCGGAATCATCAGCGCCAGGCCGGCCAGCACGCCGGGCACCATGCCGGCGGCGAACAGCGCCGGCACCGAGGCGCCGGGCACCAGCACCGAATAGACGATGAAGGCCACCGAGGGCGGGATCAGGATGTCGGTGGCCGCGGCGGCGCCGACCACGCTGGCCGAGTAGGCGGCCGGATAGCCGGCGCGCGACATGGCGGCGATCATCACCGCGCCCACCGCGGCGGCATTGGCCGGGCCCGAGCCCGAGATGCCGCCGAGGAACATCGCGACCGCGATCGCCACCAGCGGCAGCATGCCCGAGCCGCGGCCCACGATGGCGATGGCGAAGTTCACGAGGCGCAGCGCGACGCCCGAGCGGTCGAAGATCGAGCCCACCAGCACGAACATCGGAATGGCGAGCAGCGGGTACTTGCCCAGGCCGGCATAGAAGTTCTGCGGCACCGCGAGCAGGCCGAACCACTGGGCGTCGGTGTTGGCGAGCGCGATGCAGGCCGCGCCGGCCAGGCCGAGCGCGGCGCCGATGGGCACGCCCACCAGCATCATCAGCAGGAAGGCGACGAACAGGAGCGTGGCGATCATTCGGCGGCGTCCTGCTGGTCGTTGTTCTTGTGCTTGCGGCCGCGCCGCACGAACAGCCCGATGGCGCGCAGCGCGATGGCCAGCGACACGATCGGCAGCCAGATCGAATACCACCAGGCCGGCACGCCGATGCCGGGCGACGTCTCCTCGAAGCGGTAGTCGTCCCAGACCATGCGCACGCTGAGCGCGGCGATCAGGCCGAACAGCGCGGCGATCATCAGCGCGCCGAACTGCGCCAGCCGGCGGCGCCGCGCCATCGAGCCGCTCTCGGCGAAGTACTCGATACGGATGTGGCGGTCGCGCGCGACCGCGGCCGAGCCGGCGACCAGCGCCAGCATGATCATCAGGAACACGGAGAACTCCTCGGTCCAGGCGAAGGAGGAGTCGGTGAAGTAGCGCACCAGGACGTTGGCGAAGGTGATGAGCGCGAGCGCGCCCATGATGAGCACGGTGAGCCAGTCCTCGATGCCCAGGGGCACCTTGGTGGGCTCGTCGGCGGCTTCGATGTCGGGGGGGAGGGGGCTGGCGGCGTCCAGCGTGGGGCCGGACTCAGGAGGAGTGGTCATCGGAGAAAACGGGCAGCTGGGGCAGGCGCCATGTCACCGGGCGGTCGCCGGGACGCGATCCGTACACCTCGACAGGGAAGCAGCCGTCGATTCTGGGGCGTCAATGTCCACTGATATATCGGGGGTTTCCTTTAGCTGTTGCCTGGGCTTTGGGGGCGCTGGAAGGGGTGGATTTCTTGCGTTTTGGCGGCTATGGGCGGTTGCCTGGGGCGTCCGGGGCGTGCACAGGACACCGGGTGCTTCCCTCCGCGAATGTCCCCCGGCCTTCGGCCTCCTCCTTTATTTCGCTGCGGGAAGCACCCGGTGCCCTGTGCATGGTGAGTGTGGCTGTGAGATTGGCGGTTTGGATCGCTGCGGCGGACTGCAACTGAACATTTCCACTCCGAGAGGCTGGAATCGCTCCTTGATTTACTGAACGGCTACGGTTTCTTGCCTTCGTCGAAGCCTGCGGGTTGAGGGTTGGCGTAGCTTCTCCGTGAACAATAGCTGGGACGCCCGCCGTCAGATGCCTTACCGCAGACAGGATGCGCTGTTCTTCGCCGGACTGGAAATCCTCGACCCCAAGCTGGACCGATGCAATAGCATTCTTTAGGGGCGAAGCCATGCGCCAAAGCGATCGTGGGGTAAGTAGTCCTAATTTGGGCCGAGACGTCATGGAGCAGATAGCTCGTTCATCTCGTTCAAGTCGCGACTCGAACCTGCTGCCTGATGCCTTCACGCAGGCGGGTGTAGATCGGAACTGCCACGCCCTCGCCCACCTCAAGCGTGATCGCAAGTGCGTAGGGAATTCTTTCGTCAAGGCGCGCGGTTGCATCTGGCTTGCATGTGACCCTGAGTGCCAGCGTCTCGCCATCAACGATCGCCGCGATAAGGTCGTCCGCCTCAAGCACTTCATGCTGAACTGTGCCGCGCAGGACCTGATTGTGATCAGCGTTGACGCGGCCAAGTCTCAGCGGCACATCTTCCCACTTGTCGATCGGCTGAACCTCCAGCCGTGCCTCACGAAGGTTGCGATGAGCGAAGTTCATCGGCGAGAACCATGCCAATGTCACGACCAAGCGTCGCCAAAGGGTGCTCCCCGATAGCTCCAACGGCAATGGGAGGCGGTATTCGTGGATCTCGTTCTCACTGATATCGTCGCAGGCTACAAGGGTTCCGCGCTGCTCGGTGCATTCAAGTACCCGCTGAAGATCGAGCGCTCCATAGCCAAGATAACGGCCGGTGATCTCTCGGAACTTGCGTCCGTTCTGTGGAGTATGCAGAGCCGCCCGAAGAAGACTGGCTGTTCCCTCGTCATGTCGTGCGCCATGGACGAGTAGCGCTTTGACGAGGACGCTTTCTTTGTCGGCCGGCAGAGGCCGACCATCAATCGTGCTCACCTCCCCCAGCATTTCATGGAGGAGCGAAGCAGCGCGTGTCGCCAGCGCCGCTGCGTTGCTGGTCCCGCGTGTGTGCACGATGTGACTCAGTTCTCCGGGCGCGTCACTATCAAAGGCAACTGGCTGCCCTGGAGGCCGAAATTGAAGCGATGGCACATAGCTCTGTCCTGCTTCGACCGGTGTTTCATAGAGCTGTCGGCCGCCAGGAACAAAGATCTCAGGCTTCATCGACCGTCTGAAGCCGTGACCGAAACGGGTAGCCGGACTGAAGACATTGACCTGATCGATGAGGTCTGCGCGCTGACCTGGTACATAAGCTCCCGACTCGTCTGCATGAAGGGCGCCGACGGTGACGACGTTGAGTGCTTCGGCTGGTGCTAGGAGCCGCCTCGCACTCAGCTGATTGCTGATCGCACGGACGACTCGCGAGTGACGCTCCGCGGGCGTGAGCGCCGAAAACGCAGCGTGTGTCAACCCCAGGTCGATGGGGTCTGTGTAGTTGCCAGCGCTCACGCAGAAGAGAACCTTGTACCGCCAGGCGAGATAGTCAAGGAGACGCGCCAATGGGCTTGGTGAGTGGATGAAGGGCCGGTCCGGATCGCCGATCGAGAGATTGATGAACTTCACACCGGGCGCCTGAGGCGCCAAGTCGCCGTCGCCCTCCAGCATTCGGCGAACCGCCCGTTCAATGCGATCTTCAAGGAACGCCGTGTCCGGCACGTGCTCCCGGCGACGTCCGAAGTCCCTCGCGTGCTCGTCCGGCTGAAGCACGGGCACGTGATAGACCTGCCGCACGAGGGCGCTATCGCCGCCAGGTCGCTCACCGTGAATGACCAGTGAAGCGATCGATGATCCGTGTCGCCGCTCACCTGGTTGATAGAGTCGCACGAGATCGAACGCGTCATCGATTTGTACCCGGTCACGAAGTGCCGCATGCTGAATGTTGGGGACACCATCCAGAATGGCCACAACGGGAGGAGCAATTTCCTCCACTTCCGCGAACTCCACTTCCTCGGGTGCCGCCTCGCCGTCAGACGGGATCGCCTGTCCGGTTGGGCGGACGTACATCACGCCTTGAAAGTTGAAGAGCTGGGCGTCGACATCGACCCTGCCTTCGTCGAGCGCGCGAATGAGATCCCTCACGCGGCCGGCAGGCAGCCCCACCTTCACGGCATGGAAGTTGATCGGCGGCATGTCGATGAAGCCACCGAGGGGCGTGCCATCAAGCTCGGCTGTCAAACTCCGGATGGCATCTTCGTTGGCCCGCCGCCGATACGAGCGCTGACGGTAGAAGAGTTCTATCTGGCAGGGCACGATCGCATCGTCATCGAGCGGCTCGACGAGTTCCCGCCAGCGCGCGAGCATGCCGGTCTCGTCGAGCGTCTCCTGAATACCCCAACGTCGTATGACACGGGTCTGGGCGAAGACATCACGCCATTTGGTGCGTCCGTGCGGTAGCGCCTGGCCTCGCTGCCACGTGTCCCACAGGCCAAGCAGCTCACGCATCCCAGCTTCGTTGACCATGGATACGAAGAGCCTGCCTGTGACAGGCACCTGTCGGCGCTCGCCTCGGGCATTGACCTCGTAGAAATCATCGTCAGCTTCGCCCTCCGCATCCCATTCACCTAGCCACTCAAGACCCTCAGTACTGTCGACGGCCTGCTTGAAATCCTTCACGCTTCCCGCGATCTCGATCACTAGGACGGTCTCGGGCTCAAGTCCATCGACCGTCTGCCGGATGCTGGCGCTATAGCGTTGGAATTCATCGCGGAACCGGGCCACCTGCGGAGTCAGTCGTTCGGCCTGACGACCACGCTCCGGGACGTGTGGTCTGTTGCTCGGGCGGGGACGTCCTGCTTCGGGTTCGACCCGCCGCGCGATCGGGAATACGAGTAGTGGTCGTTCAGGCATCGCGGGCATCCTTGCCGTTTGCTGCGATCTCGTTCTTCACGTCCTTGGGCTTCAGGCGACTTCGCCACTCTTCGAGCTTTCGCTTTGTAATTGCGAGCGCGTTCTGAGCCTGATGGTCGAGTACGGCGCGACGAACGATGCCGAGGCAAAACTCCTCTACCTCCGCGAAGTTCTGCCCGAGCATGTGCTTGGCGAGCGTCTCCGACGTGTAGCCGAAATTAACCTCGCAGCGCTTGCCGATCGCGTCGATCTGACGAGCAAGCTGCTCGCGCGTCGGTAGAGGTAACTCCAGCCGCAGCTGGAAGCGGCGCCAGACGGCTCGATCAAGAAGCTCGGGATGGTTGCTCGCCGCGACCACCACGACGTAGTCGGGCAGTTCGTCAATCTGCATTAGGAGCGAACTCACCACGCGCTTGATCTCGCCGGTCTCGTGGGTATCACCACGCTCTTTGCCGAGGGTCTCGAACTCATCGAAAAACAGCACGCAGCGCTGCGTCTTTGCGAATTCGATCAACTGCCTGAGGCGACTAGATGTTTCGCCGAGGAAGCTGCCAACGAGCGTGTCGTAACGCACCACGAGAAGCGGATACATCAGTTCTGAGGCGAGCGCCTCCGCCAGCGTCGTTTTGCCATTGCCCGGTGGCCCAGCGAGCATGACGCGGCTCCGCGCGCGCAGATTGTGCGAGTGCAGGAGTTCGGCCCGATGCTGTTCCTCAACGAACTCAGTCAGTTGGTCCCGGGCGCTGTCAGTGAGAACTAGGCTTTCGAAATTACGCTCCGGTGTCACATCGAAGAAGAGGTCACGAGGGGTGGCGTGGCCGTTCTGTTTCGGGATGATCGTCGGTTTCATGGGCACTACCGTGGGTTCGAGCGATTTCACAAGACGCGTGGCGAGGATGCGGTGACCCTTCGAGCGCTCTTCTTCGATGAGTGCTTGGGCAGTCCGGCGAAATCCGAGTTGGTCGCCATTGCTGGCGCTCCGGAAGAGATTGACGAGAAGATCGGCTTGGGCCATGGCGCGTATGCCTTACTGGGATTGCGACGTTACGTGCAACGTGAGCCCAGCCTCGCGCTGCAGATGACTGATGACGGCGAACAGATTGCGAGCCTGCGGGTTGCCCCGCGGCCCAAACATGCGGATGAGACTCTTGGCGGACGCGCCGGTCGCGGCCCCTAGCTGCTCGAAGCCGACGACGGCCTTAATGTAGTCGCGTAGCACCGCCTTGCCGGACTCGACATCTCCACCCAACATGCGCTCGACTCCATCGCGCAGGAGCGCATCGCGGAATGGGCGGTCTGCACGTACCCGTGCCTGGATTGTTTCCTTAAACTCGCGGGTGAGTGCCACGTTTGTCTCCTGAGGCATGCGACGCGAAGACGCGTCGTGTCTGGATCATAGGTAACGCAGATGTTACCTTGCGGCAACCGCCAGTTGCCCTGCGTTGCAACCCTTCAGAGCATCGCGCCAGCGCTGCCGCCGCTGGTCAACAGACTTGACAGGCACAGGGAGGTCGAGTCGGTGGCAAGCGTTGCGGGCGCACCCCGTCACCTCGGGCACGCTTACGCCGCCACACGACCTTCTGCTGCGACTGAATGGATCAGCTTCAGCCCGCCAGAGGGTTGCAGTGCGTTTCGGATCGTGCGTTCGACCATGGGCGGCGGCCCATCGCCAGCAATCGCAGCAAAAAGATGCTCGCCTTGTCTGTTGACGATCAGCACTAAACACATAGCTGCCATTAACGCCCACCCCGCAAAAATCAACCGAACCGAATCCGCTCGATCACGACGGCTCCAGTGATCGCGCCCAAGAACCTGCTCCACAGAGCGGGCCGCGACTCCGCAGCCCGCAGACCAGCCCCTACCCGCCAGCCTCAAGCGCCCCATGCCGCGCTTTCTCGCTCATCTGAAACAACTCCCCCGCCTCACGCGCAAGTCCAGCCGCAAGCCAGATCAGGTTGTCCAGTCGTCGAGGTCCGTCACCGCTGCACCAATCGATGTCTTTCCCGTGGCAGACCCACAGCAGCGCTTCGAGTTGAGAGAGGGTGTTTTCGAGGAGATCCGCCGGGCCTTGGGCGGTTTCTCCGGGAGATACCGGCGTGCGACGCCGGGCTATAGTCTTGGTAGCCATTTTTGTGCGTTCCTTTCGAGGGTGCTGCACGAACTTGGTTAGACGGTCAGGGTGCTCGCTACATCCTGGCCGTCGCCTTTTGATACCTCGCATCTGCATCGCTGCTTTCGCACCGACAACCTGCCGCGAGGCAAGCAGCCTTCGAACATCTCGGTATGGATTGGTGTGTTGCGCCTTTCTTCTCCCCTAGTTGGGGTATCGAGTGAGAGGGGCATTCACTCTAGAGAAGAAGCCGGCAGGTTGCCGTGCCGTTCGGCACGAAGTCGAGGCAATCGCGACTAAATGCAGCTTCCGCGATGCGCTGCGCGCGAGCCGCTCGGGACTCGTGTCGTGTCGGCTCGCAGCGGCTCCCAACGATCACGTCGATGGGGTGCCTTGCGCAGCGAAATCAAGGAGGAGGCCGAAGGCCGGGGGACATTCGCGGAGCAAGGTGCCCCGTCGGCGTGATCGCCCCCGGACGAGAGCGAGCAAAAAAGACTCAGTCCATCCAGGACCGCGCCCGGTCCAGATGCTCGCGGCACTCGCGCACCATGCGTTCCAGCAGCTCCGCGCAAGTCGGGATGTCGTCGATCAGCCCGATGCATTGGCCGGCCGAGACCGCGCCCGACTCCAGCGCCGCGCGGCCGCGCGCGCCAGCCACCAGCGGACGGATCTCCTCGAACTCGCAGCCGCCCGGACGGTTCTCCGTGGCCACCACTTCTTCGGAGATCGCGTTGCGGAACACGCGCGCGGTGTTGCGCATGGTGCGGAACATCAGCTTGGTGTCGCGCTCGCTCGCGTCGACCAGCGCCTGCTTGATGTTGTCGTGGATCGGCGCTTCCTGGGTCACGCAGAAGCGCGTGCCCATGTTCACGCCCTCGGCGCCCAGCGCGAGCGCGGCCGCCATGCCGCGGCCGTCGGCGATGCCGCCCGAGGCGATGATGGGGATGCGCAGCTTGCGCGCCGCGATCGGCAGCAGGATCAGGCTGGGCACGTCATCCTCGCCCGGATGGCCCGCGCATTCGAAGCCGTCGACCGACACGGCGTCGACGCCATTGCGCTCGGCCGACAGCGCATGGCGCACCGAGGTGCACTTGTGGACGATCTTCACGTCGTGGCGCTTGAGCGCCTCGATGAAGTCCTTCGGGCTGTTGCCCGCGGTCTCCACGATCTTCACGCCGCTGTCGATGATCGCCTGCACGTACTCGGCGTAGGGCGGCGGCTTCACGGCCGGCAGGATCGTGAGGTTCACGCCGAAGGGCTTGTCGGTGAGCGCGCGGGTGCGCTCGACCTCGCGGCGCAGGTCGTCGGGCGTGGGCTGCGTGAGCGCGGTCACGATGCCCAGGCCGCCGGCATTGGAGACGGCAGCGGCCAGTTCGGCGCGGCCCACCCACTGCATGCCGCCCTGCACGATCGGGTAGCGGATGCCGAGCAGCTCGGTGATGCGGGTCTTCATGCGGGCGCTTCCTCTTACAGCGCCTTCACCAGCTCGGGCACGGCCGTGAACAGGTCGGCCACGAGGCCGTAGTCGGCCACCGAGAAGATCGGCGCTTCCTCGTCCTTGTTGATCGCGACGATCACCTTGGAATCCTTCATGCCGGCCAGATGCTGGATCGCGCCCGAGATGCCCGCGGCGATGTACAGCTGCGGCGCGACGATCTTGCCGGTCTGGCCGACTTGCCAGTCGTTCGGCGCGTAGCCCGCATCGACGGCCGCGCGGCTGGCGCCCAGGCCCGCGTTGAGCTTGTCGGCCAGCGGGGCCATCACTTCGGTGAACTTCTCGGCGCTGCCCAGGGCACGGCCACCCGAGACGATGATCTTGGCGGCCGTCAGTTCGGGGCGTTCGCTCTTCGTGACCTCGCGGCCGACGAAGCTGCTCTTGCCGCTGTCGGCCACGCCTTCGGCGGTTTCGACCGTTGCGCTGCCACCGGTGGCGGCGGCTGCATCGAAGCCGGTCGTGCGAACGGTGATCACCTTGGTCGCATCGCTGCTCTGCACGGTGGCGATGGCGTTGCCCGCGTAGATCGGACGCTCGAAGGTATCGGGGCTGTCGATCTTGGTGATGTCGCTGATCTGCGCGACGTCGAGCTTGGCGGCCACGCGCGGCGCGACGTTCTTGCCGTTGGCGGTCGAGGGGAACAGGATGTGGCTGTAGTTGGAGGCAATCGCAAGCACTTGCGCCGCGACGTTTTCGGCGAGGTTCTCGGCGAGGCTGGCGCCGTCGGCGGCGATGACCTTGGTCACGCCAGCGATCTGCGCGGCGGCCTTGGCGGCTTCTGCCGCGTTGGCACCGGCCACGAGCACGTGGACGTCGCCACCGCAGGCGAGCGCTGCAGTCACGGTGTTGAGGGTGGCCGGCTTGATGCTGGCGTGGTCGTGTTCGGCAATGACGAGTGCGGTCATGTTCGTTGTCTTCCTCAGATCACTTTGGCTTCGTTCTTCAGCTTGTCCACCAGGGTCGC